>Ga0099798_10767_pt1 | contig 10138 bp, 5 predicted proteins | sample Uncmet_Sort29A_1_FD_89870 | JGI IMG/M metagenome (GOLD analysis project Ga0099798, IMG submission 89870) | Marine eukaryotic communities from CALCOFI LINE 67, Pacific Ocean - CN13ID_Sort29A_1 | ecosystem: Environmental > Aquatic > Marine > Oceanic | place: Pacific Ocean: Monterey Bay | collected... | reverse complement strand
CGATATCGAGAAAAAAAAAAGCCCAAAAGACTGTTGACTTAAGCTCCACACCAGGGTTCTAATGACCACCTTCTTGGCTGAAAATAGTGAGCCGGGTTCGACTGAAGAGTGAAGAAGGTGAAGATCACCAGCCTTTTACCAGCTCCTAAATGCAGAGTATTTTTGTTTTGGAAAGCATCAGTTTTCTGTGTTTGTTTGCTGAAGCGTTTCATCTCTACAAAAACGACGAAATGCGAACTCTAAAGAACTAGAAAACAGTCGGTTCGAGGGGACGATCTCGCAAAAAAAACGCTTGGTGTTGATCAAGCTCCACACCAGGGTGATTGTGACCCGGTTTCGTTATGTTAGAGTAAGCCGGGTGGCAGCGTAATGTCCTATTCAGCTCCGAAAAGGAAAAATCTTCGCTGGACCATCAGCTGGTTGCGACGTCAACGAAACACGAGTGTTTTCGAAAAGCAACAAAGTTTCGGGTTTGTTTGTTGAAGCGTTTCGACGCTACAAAACGACGATAATTCGAACTTGAAATGCCAGAAAACAGTCGGGTCAGGGTGGAACGATCTCGAAAAAAAGAACGCCCAAAAGACTGTTGACTAAGCTCCACACCAGGGTTCTAATGATCACCTTCTTGGCTGAAATTAGTGACCCGGGTTGGATTGACGCCTCGTCGATTTTGTGCTCAACATCACCAGCAATTCTTCCCACCTCCGAAAAGTACATTCTTCGCTGGAGAGTTACAAAACTAACAATGTGTCGGTTTTATGTTGAAAGGGTTCGACTCTACAAAAACCTCGACCTAATTATCGTCCTTAAGATGGGGTCCGGCTTCATATAAATCCAATTTTTACAACCGAGGATCTCTAAAATTAATCTTCTCCATCTGAATGATATCCGTAAAAAAACGCCCAAAAGACCGTTGACCAAACTCTTCACCGTGGTTCTAACCAAAACAGTCTTTCCTGCTCTGGGATGTTGGAATCCGAGTCTCCCCGGCTTCAATCTTATCGTCAAATATTAAAGCAATTTTTCTTGACTATCCTAAGGAATGTTGTCGCCAGTTGCCAAAATCATCAGAGTCAATCCGGTTTCAAACTTCTCAATCTCTACGACATGCGAAAAAAACGCCCAAAAGACAGTTGACCTTATTCTTCACATTGGATTTAAAGAAACGCTCTTTCCTGCTTTGGGCAAGCTGGGTTCGACTGAATTGTCAAGAAATTAGAACTCGAAATCTTCCGAGTCTGCCCGGCTTCGATCTTATCATAATTGTTGAAACCTTCTAAATCTGAACGGGGAGTAATCTAGCTCCTCCTCTCTCGACAAGCTGGGATCGACTGATCTGCTTCGAATTTTTTAATAAACGACATCTGAAAACAAAACGAAAAAGGGAGTTGACCAAACTCTTCACCCGTAGGAGAAAATAACCCCAGACCCACAACAGCGAACGCCACCGGACTGAACTGCTGAAATCCTTGAATCACAGGCAGATTTTCAAAACAAAATCAGGCGAAATTTCGTTGATTTCTTTCGGCAAGGGGAAAAAATTGCAAGATCTTTAATTAACCTTCACAAACCGCAATGAAAGAGAGAGAGATTTTCGAAACTGGATCAAACCAACCTGGTCACTCTTGAAGGTCCCAACTTTCTTAATCTCCCTGACATAAACAGGCACACGATTTAAAATCGTGAAAAGAAAAATAAAAACATACTTATCAGGAACCGCCTATAAACAACACAAAGACAATTCAATATAGGCCAAAATTGCTTTCCAGGCCACAAAAAAAGGGTACCAGGCCCGAAAGATTGAAGGAAAAGAAAGGGTACCAGGCCCGAGAGGTTGAACATTCCAGGGTTGTAATCCTGTGGAAACAGCAGGACTACGGGTTTCACGTCAAAAAGCAGACCTGTTTTTTGGTCGCGGCGCATCCCAGAAGGTCACACTCTGACTCAAAGAGAGAGGGAGAAAAAAAAATCCGGACGATCAACGCGTGTAAAGAAATCACCCTCGTAAGATCCGCTCGCCTGAAACCCATTGATTTGGGTGGGCATCACGGTTCGTACCAAAAACTCGACGATTCCAATAGTCACCGAGCTGACAAGGGGGTTGGTAAGGTAACACCGAAATTCTCGCACTCGGCCGGCACGAAATGGGCTGTTTTGAAAGAAACGGGTTGGCTTCGAAGGAATTGTACAGGCGTCGTAGAGGTTTCGAAGGGTTTTCGGGGCCACTGCGAAGCCAGCGTGTGAAACCCTCTCTCACGTGCGAGCTTACTGTATCCCGTGTCCACTCCGGCCTGTGAAATAATCCCGTGTCTACTCCGGCATATGAAGTTTTTCGCGCTCATTTTGAGAGGAAGGAAGGTTTTCAACGTCTTTTTTATTGGGAGGACTGTTTTATTTTGAGAGGAAGGCGGGTTTTCAACGTCTTTTTGATTGGGAGGACTGTTTTCGACGTATTTTGAGAGAAAGGCAGGTTTTGGACGTCTTTTTTGAGACAACGCAGGTTTTCTTACCTCAACGTCTCTTTGGCGTCGAAGAATGCGGTCTTTGCAGGTCCCCTTCCTGTAGGGAGTGAAAATCCCGGCCCTATCAAATTCGGGGTACCGTTTTGCACTCGGCAAAGGGAAGTCCTGGTTTCGGAAAGGGCTCGCGAGTTTACTCTCGAAAGACGGACGGACGGACCGAAAGTCCAGCGATGAAAGGGATATCGATGTGGTGGGGGACGGAAACTGATTTGGTTGGACGGGTGTGTTACTCAAAATGCAATACACCTTCTCCCATTGCCACGTGAGCGCGTTCTCCTTTCGGACCTACAGATCAAACCATGGTCGGTATGATCAACTTTTCGAGCCTTGAACAAAAGCTCCAAAATGTTCGAAGTCGGGTACCACGAACTCCCGATAGCCTCCTTGTGGAATTTGTTTGGAAGAATCCTTCTCTGGGTGTGGTATTTCCTGGTCAGCGGTCAGAGCTTGGTTTCACACGATCAAAGATTTATATAGGGGAAGTGATACGTAAACATATCGATATGTTTGTGCAAACAACAGTGAGAGCAGTTTAATAGAAACTGAATATATATTCCTTCAACGAAGTACCCATCGCATAACCTTTCAAGGAACAGATCTTGGTTTTGGACCTTCCAGGATCAGCCTTTGTACCTCCAGTTAAAATTCTTATGGGTCTGCTCCGCTCGGTCAAAAAAAAATGAAAACGAAAGTACTAAAAAACTTGGCAGACAATACCCAAAAGAAAGGCGGTCCTTGTTGAATTGAAGCTATGTCGGTCTACCAACGATAAAGAAATCGTGTCATCAGTCAACGAACAGAGCTTAGTTTTTTTTTGCTCCCAGGATCTGCTTTTATAACGCGGATTTTTAGACGTCAAACTTCTTATAGGACTTCTCCGCTCGGTCTCAAAAGAATCAAAAAGAAAGACCTAAAAAAAACTCGCCAAACTCCAGTCAAGACAAAGGCTGTATTTTTGTTGTTTGAAGCTCGGCCCATCACCGTGATAACATTTTGATTCCTCAGCCAACAGAGCTTGGTTTTGAGCGATTCGGGGCCTGGTTTCCTACCGCAGCTTGTCAGACGACAACCTTCTTATTGGACTTCACACTCGATCGAAAAACAAGTGCCACAGTGTTTTTTTATCTCGAAGCTCGGTTTATAAACGGACTCAACAAAGCAGCTAGTCTCAACGCGAAACAGGCCAAGGAAGAGAGCTTGGTTTCTTGGCGCCCGTGGTCTGATTTTGTACCTTGGCGACATGTCAGACGTCAAAATTCTTATGGGACCTCGCAACTCGGTCGAAAAAAATAAAGCACAAGTACTCATTATCGTACACCACCACAAACAAAGACAGTCCATCTGAATTGAAGCTCGGTCTAACCACAAAAATAAATCGAAAGCATCAGCCGACAAACAGCTCTTATGGAACTTTGCAAAGAAATCAGTCAAAAAAACTGGTCGAGAACACCCAAGTCAACGATATTTACTTTTGAAAGAAGCTCTGTCTGTGAAGGTTCAGCTCAATTCCCCAAATCAGTCAGCGGGTGAAGAGAGTTTGGTTTTTATCGATCCAGAGTTTGCTTTCGTACACAGATAGCACACGATGAAGTTCTTATGGGGCTTTCGACCAAGGAACCACAGCGCTCCTAAAATTACACTGGAAGCGTACACCAACAATGTTGAGAAGCTCTGTATAACTGTCGGACAACACCGAAGGCGACGATAGTTACTGTTGAAAGAAGCTCTGTCGTGAAGGTCCAACTTGAAATCTTCTTTTTCACACAAACTAGACAGCCGATGATGAGAGCCAGGGTCTGCTTTCGTACATGAGATTACACACGATAAAGTTCTTATGGGACTTCCGTCCAAGAAAACCACAGACTTCTTTTGTATTGCAAGGAAACGTGCGCCAAGAATTTCTATTATAAGAAGCGCTGTGTCTTCGCTGTTGAACGGCTTCGACAAAAAATAGTCAGCCAATGAAGAGATCTTGGTTTTTAACGACCAAGCTTTCTGCTTTCGTACCGCAGATAACATAAAATTCTCATGGGACTTCCGGCCAAGGAAAACACAGAGCTCCGAAAATTAACACTTGTTTTGTATTACGCGCTCTGCCTTCGCTGTTGAACGGCGACGTAAACTGTCGAATACAGGATGGTTTTGTATCGAGGATTGCACACGACAAACACGCTGTTTGAAAAATAAAAAGGAATATGAAAAAAAACGTTCTAGCTTTGGGAGCTCGAAAAGAGCACGAACAAAAAGCAATCTGCCGACGAACCGAGCTTAGCTTCAGACCAGTCTGTTGCTCAAAAGAGAAAGTTCTTATAGGTGACGAGAGAAAATGTGCATAAACCTACTACTGGAAAGTCCCGAGAACAACACCATTTATCTTTTGAAGCTCGGTCTGAGTACAACACCTCCGACAAATCAGACTGTCGACGAACCGAGCTTACCTTTAGACCATCCTGGGTCTGGTTTCGTACCTCGAAAAGTAGATGATAAACTCCTTATGGGTGTCGACCCGATAAGAACAGCATTCCGCTTTGGAAGCTCGGTCGAAGAACCCTCAAAAAAATAATCTAAAACAAACTTAGCTTCGCACCACCTGGGGTCGCGCGAGACACGCCAACACATCTCCTTTCCTCTCTCCCGTGATAACAGCATTCTGCTTTTTAAGCTCGGTCTGGGCGCGACGTGATAACAGCATTCTGCTTGTCACGGAAAACCTGACAACGATCCGAACTTAGCTTCGAAAACATCCGGGATATGTTTTCGTACCGCGAAACTTACACGAGAAAGTTCTTATGGGTGTCCCTGAAACCACTACAGCTCCGTTAGGATTCTTCTTTTGAAGTGTTGGGAGTGCTTACAACAGTCGACGAACAGAGCTTAATTTCAGAAGATTCAGGATCTGGTTTCGTACAGTGAAATGCAGACGAGAAAGTTCCTATGGTTTGCGAGAGAAAACGTCCCTCTTTCTGCTTTTGAAAGTCGGTCTGAGCGCGACGCCTGTTCGCAACACTAGAACTAATCTGGGGACGAACCGAACTTAGCTTCAGACAATCCGGGATTTGGTTTCGTACCGCGAAATATAGAAGACAAAGTTCTTATGGGTGACCCCCCCCCCCCCCCCACGTGTCCTGGTGACCGGATCTTGACATTTGGGCTTGACCTGGACAGCCCCCGACCAGACGCTCGCCTCCAGCACCCGCGTTTTTTTGATTGCTAACAATAGCGAGCGGCTCACGTTGTGAACGAACCATGCTTAACTCTAGCTGATCCAGGATCCTGTTTCGTACCACGGATTAAAGACGAAAAAATGCTTGTGGACTGTAAGCATGGCAAATAAAAAAATTATCGTAGAATGGAAAATAGCAATACGTTTCGTTCGAGAAATCAGGCCGTTCCGTGATCTCGTTGTTTCAGGTTTTTTTTCACGAAGCGCTGTCCGGCTTGCAGACTTTTATACGATCGGGGGACTGAATGATTGAGAACAACATCCAATGCGTGCAACCTTGTTTTTTTCTGACTTTGATGCGCGAGAACCTACACACCGCGGAAACCCGGCCCTGCCAGTGCGTAACCCTTGGCCTAGGTATAGCTTATGATTTTCCTCTTACTGGACAAGGCAAAAAAGACACTGCTGGTGAACAACCAGAAAAACCCAGCAGTTAAATTTTATTATCGGTTTTCAACCACAATGATTTGACACAAAATCCTTCCATGTTGCAAATTTGAACAAACTTCTAATGGGTCTGTCCGACGATAGGTAAAGCAAACACAGCGGTTTTTGAGTTGAAGCTATGTCTCCTTGAAGGCACATATTCGAAGTTCGATGTGATCCAGCATCTGATTTCGTACCGCGGCAGTGTCAAATTTCTTATGGGATTCTCGATTCGGTCACAAAGATAAAATAAATCATTGGCAAAACTTGTTACACAACAAATTTGGGAAAGTGCAGCTCAGTGTATCAACGTATTGTTAGTTGATACTTTTGGCGGCAAGTCCTCAGCAAACGAACAGAGCTTGGATTTAGACGATCAGGGCCTGGTTTGTACCGCAGCTTGTCAAAACTTCTTATGGGTGTTTTCCGCTCGGTCGCAGAATTAGAGGAAAGTACTCAACATTCCAAACAACAACAGCATTTTCTTATTGAAGCTCGGTTTATCAAAATGACGATCAGACAGAACACAATCAACCGACGAAACAGAGCTTGGATTTAGACGATCCAGGGTCTGATTTCGTACCGCGTATAACCGTCAAACTTCGTATGGGACTCCTCCGCTCGGTCGAAAAAATGAAAGGAAAGTACTCGAGAAAACTTGTTTTAAAACACTCCAGGCGACGACAGAGTTTTTTTTGCTGTCTATCAAAGAAGTATTTCTGCCTGGCCACAAATATTCATCCAACGAACAGAGCTTGGTTTTATGTCTCTCCTTTCGTACTACGACTTGTCAGACGTTAAAACTTTTCCACTCGGTCGGAACAGAAAGGATAGTTCCCGGACGAACTTATAAAATACCCAAAAATAGGCATATTATGTTAAACAAGATTTCACGACAAATCAGCCGATTGTTTTTTAATTATCCAGTTTGTGGTTTCGCACTGCGGATTGCAGACGAGAAACTTCTTATAGGACGTTTTGGTGAGAATAACAGTGCTTTTGACTGGTTTTGTACAACACTGTCTTTGAGAAAAGCTCTGTTTGGCAACAGTCAACTGGGTGGCAAACTATCAGTCGGGTTGCCACCCTCAACAGGTGTCGACAGTCTTCAACTGGGTGAGAACTTAGACCTTGAAAGGCTATATCCTGTATCTGGATTGGTACACCCTGTTGAAGGCGGCTAACTTCTTACTGGCGTCTTTCTACCACACAAGACACCACTTCTGTTTTTGAAGCTCAATGTAAGCGCATCTGTATAACCAACGAACCGATCTTAAGTTCAAACCATCCGGGATCTTGATTTGTACCGCCAAATGCAGACGAAACATACTTATGGGTGACGAGCAAAAGCGTCCCAGCACACGACGTTATCTAGGATTTATTTTTTATTTTTTCGATTTGGTGCATTAATTTAGCAGAAAGTTATTTTTGGTTTAAGAGGCCAGAATGTCTATACGTTTCGCTCGAAGCTCTGTTCCGGGCAAAAAATGTGTGTGATGTGAGGGAAGTAGGTCAATAGCACTTCTCACATCACACACATTTTTCGCCCGGAAAAGGAAAGCTTACTTTCAATCAACGTGGACTTAGGCGACAAACTTCTTATGGGTTCGCTAAAGAAACAGTTTTCAACACAAAAATTCCTTGGACACGGATTCGATTTCCGAACAAGAAGCTCTGGTCCATGAGTGACCAAAAGTCGACGCGAATACCGACGTAAAAGAACTTCTCTTGGACAAAGCTTGTTTTTCAAACAAAGTAAGACCGGGTTAGAGCCCCGATAGTTTTAGACGACAAAATTCTTATGGGTTCGATGGGAGCAACTCCACGCAAATACTACAAATACCGACGAAACGAAAAGCCCTGCGAAAAAAAAAACAAGTAAGCTCTATTCCATGAGTCAATCACAGTAAGTACGAAACTTCTCCTGGACGAAACTTACTTCTTAAACTTTGACTTGGACATGGTTATAGACACCCTAGTTTCAGAGACACAACCAGTTTTCAACAGAATTGCTACAAATAGCGCGTTGGAAACGCATTGTCACCGCAAAATTACCTTTGACACAGAATTTTATTTCACAAAAAGAAGCTCTGTTCCATGGAAGACTCCTCCTAAACTAAGCTTACTTTTTCGAACAATCTAGAGCCCCAGCTAGTTTCAGACAACAACCGTTTTCTGGGTTCAGCCATCTCATAACCAGTTACCAGCAATTCCGACGAGAGAGGTGGGAAAGGAATGCTTTTCCACACAAATATTTCTCTGTTCCATGGCGGATCGCGCATAAAGGAGAACACTAGAACACTCCTCATGGAGTGAGCTTACTTTTGCTTAGAACCTGGTTTCAGACGACAAACGTCTTATGGGTCTCGTCGAAGAACCAGTTTTCAGCATAAATACCCACTCGGTAGAAAAGTATGTTCGACAAGAACATTTTTCTCTTCTAAAAAAGAGGCTCTGTTCAATAGCGGATCACGATTCCACTAGATGACTCCTTCTGGACAAAGCTTCCTTTTTTTAGTAACCTTGGACCTGTTTTCGAGCCACCGCTAGTTTCAGACAATAACTGTCTTCTGGGTCGCGTCGAATAAGCAGATTTCAACACAAAACGAGGTGGAAAGGTATTGTCAACAGCTTTTTCGCACAAACATTTGGATTTCAAAATAAGAAGCTCTGTACCAGGGCGGGCAGGAACGAGATGCAACCGATAAACACTTCGAGAGTCCTTCTGGTCAAAGCTTACCTTTTTAAACAACCTTGGACCTTGTTTAGAATCCAAGTTTCAGACGGCAAACGTCTTATGGGGCCCGTCGAATTCGAAAACAAACGCTACAAATACCGACGAGGTGGAAAAGTATTGTCACAGAATGCTTTTCACAACAAATATTAGGATTTCCGTGTTGCTAATCGCCAAAGATCACGAAAAAGCGTCCATGCTGCAAAATTTCTCACCAGGCTTCATGCGGGTCTGTTCAATTTCAGAAGGACTTCTTGATGCACAACCCAGGAAGAAACCTCGAGCAAAAAGTGAGCGTTCGTGCAGGAAGAAACCTCAAGCAAAAAGTGAGCCTCGAGTTTTCCACTCGGTTTTCCAGCACGAACGACCCGATAACCGCCTTTTGGGATATTTTTTTGCCAATTATTGAAGATCACGAAAGAGCTTCCGTGTTACAAAATTTGTCACCAAGCTTCGGGCGAGACTGTTCAATTTTCGAGGTACTTCTTGATGCACAACCAAGGAAGAAATCATCCAGGAACTAAAAACTCATCCTTGGTGGTTTTCCATTCGGTTTTTCCACCACAAACGGCCGCATGTTGGGATCTTTTTTGGAAAAGCTTTCCGTGTTGCAAATCTTCAAAGATCACGAAAAAGCGTCCGTGTCGCAAAATATCTCACCAGGCTTCACGCAGGCCTGTTCAATTTTCGAGGTATCGCATGGAGAACGACCAAGACTTGAGCACACCTGAAGCCCAACCGACACTCAGACCAGACCTGACACAGACGAGTTTTCCACTCGATTTTCCACCACGAACGACCGCATGTTGGGATCTTTTTTTCTCAAAAGCCGTCCATGTTGCAAATTTTCAAACATCACGAAAAAGCGTTAAAGCTGCAAAATATCTCACGTGAGTGTCTTCAATTTCCGAGGTCTCGTATGGAGAACGACCAAGAACGACCATCAGGGGTATTGGTTGTCAAAAACTCTAAACCCCCCCCCCCCCCTCCTTTGGTACCAAAAGGTACCAAAGGGAGGGGGTTTTTGGGACGTAGGACGGAAGAAAATTCGTAGTGGGGAGAAAAAATCGCGTATTTTTTCTCCGTCGTACGAATCGCGCGAAGAAAATATTGACTATCTTAAGAAAAACTGGCCAAAAATACGAAACAAAATCGACTCTTTTAGGTAAAAATGGCCAAAAAAAATCGCACGCTTCGCGCGCCCGTATCCTAAAACTTAACCTTAGTCCGATC
>Ga0099798_10766_pt1 | contig 10145 bp, 17 predicted proteins | sample Uncmet_Sort29A_1_FD_89870 | JGI IMG/M metagenome (GOLD analysis project Ga0099798, IMG submission 89870) | Marine eukaryotic communities from CALCOFI LINE 67, Pacific Ocean - CN13ID_Sort29A_1 | ecosystem: Environmental > Aquatic > Marine > Oceanic | place: Pacific Ocean: Monterey Bay | collected... | reverse complement strand
CTTCAACTCGAACACAGTTGGCGAGAAAACGGGCGACGAACAAGCACAACCCATTTGCAAGCAAGGTTCGGAGAAATCCTCAGTTCCGAACCAATCCAAGATTTCTTCTAGATTTTCCAACATTTTCCACGAATCTCGGCAAGAATTTTACACTTTTCGTCAGAAACCTGGAAAAGCGCAACCACTGGATCGAACGAATGCCCGGCGGGATCCTTTTCGCTAATCGTTTACCACTGTGAGAGGCTTGCGCTCGAAGAAGATGGCGTCTGGGCCGGGGAAATCAACAGTGACACTGACCCGAAAGGCTGCTTCGTTACTGGTGGTGGCCAAGACTATTTTTTCAACGTCCACGCAACTGGAGCACCCAAACCCGACGCGACCCGAATCTGCATGCCCTCTGGTGATTTTTTCTCTCGAGACTTCAAATGTGCTTCCGGGGTAAGGTCTAGCCCTTTCGACTTCCAGAGGGTAATGCACGAAAATCCTACCAGACTGAAACGAAGTCCTTTGTAACAATTATTTTTGAACCCTAGGTAAGGCACATCCTCCTAGACTGACACGAAAACCCTACTAATTAGACTGATATGAAAAGCCTAGTCTCCAGATGCATGAGTCTTCATTCAGGGTACGCCATCGGGGACCCAGTCACAACGGGGGACTGCCCAGAGGGTTTTGGGTTCATGGTCGAATCCGAGTGCAAACGATTCGCCCTGCCTGGGGCGTTTTTCGACACCAGGTTCCAAAACTCTCTCCGCTTCCTGAACCCCCACTCTTCTTGTGTGGTCAGCGCGGACTTTGGAAAGAGGTATCCGACCGGATGTTTCATGGACGCGAAAATGCACGTATTCTACAACACAAACCCCGCCGTGAAAACCGTGTATTGGAACTCGCGGCCCTTGTGCCTCCCCGGTTCGTTTTTTGCAAGCGTCCGAAAAATTAATTGACGACCAAAATCGTCTCGACGGGTTTGCGCACAAAAATCAGGTTCGCTTTGTTTTTTTAAACGCTGCCTCGCGCTTCCCGGGGTTTGAGAAAATATTTCAGTTGAGGAAATTCCCTACGACGAGATGACCGTGGACGCGGCGAATCAGTTCAGCGAATCGCTCCACCCGTCCGACCGATCTCTCACAATGACTCCCGTCACGACCTGGCCCGGGTAAGCGAAGAAAAAAAATCACCAGACCAGGGAAAAAAAATCGCCAGAACCTCATTACCAAAAAAACCAAGAATAAAAAATGATTTTTGTTGATAATTTTCGAACACTTGAAGTACGCCCAATGATTGTGAGATCAGCACTTGCGCCGATACGAGAACCCCGTTCGAGTGGATCGTCACGCTATCGTCCTCGGACACAAAGTGGTTTGTCGCGACGGTGAACGTGACTGCTTCAACGGTTGTGGAGAAGATTGACGGGCTGAGTGTTTCGGTGGGGGACGATTCGTGGAACTTTGCGGAGTGCGAGGGCGACCTGAAGTTTGAAGCTGGTGAAACGAAGACGATCGTTTGCAACCGGTACTGACTTTTTTGAGTTTCGGAACCGCGCTAGACGCAAATTCCCACTTTGCCAACTTTTTTGAGTTTCGGAACCGTGCTAGACGCAAATTCCCACTTTGCCCACTTTTTTTGTGTTTCGGAACCGCGCTAGACGCAAATTCCCACTTTGCCCACTGTTTTGAATTTCTGGGAATTTGGAAAACCCCTTCGTTTATTTTTTGTCCGCAACAACGCTTTGCTTTCTTTCAGGGCCGGATCAAGGGTCAAACTGCATCGTGACGAGAGATTTGTGTTTTGCGGGTTTTCGGGAGTTGGACGACCTGGTGCGGAACGACGAAGCGTGTTTTTCCAAAACTCCCGGGGAGCAAGTTTCTTCGTTTTTTCTTCTTCTTTGGGAAGCATTGGGAGCTTTTTTGTTGTTGTTTGATTTTTGGCGCATTTTCGGGAGTTGGAAGGCCTGGTGCGAAAACGAAGGCTGTATTTTCCGGAAAATTAAAAAAACGCGGAGCTTAAAAATTTGGGAGTCAGAGGCAAGTTTTTTCCTTTTTTGATTTTTTGCAATTTTTGGAAGGTCTGGTGCGAAAACAAAGCGGTTTTCAGTCGCAACCTCCGGAGAAACCCACGCGCAAGAAGCTGCTAGCATAATTTCGAGTTCCGGCTCGGACCTCACGCCGCTGCAAGCCGTGTCAAAGAAGCCAGGTTTGGAAAACGTCCAAAATGGCGGCAGAACAGTTCTTGATTCACTCAGAGCTTTGGCTCGCGAAAGTCGACCTCTGGTTCACGCTTCCTCTCAAACGCGACTACGGCCCGTACCGGGAGGTGCCGTTTCAAGAGGCGATTCGATCCGCCCTTTCTGGAGTCCTGAACGGGGTGGAACGCGCGGACGTCAGGATCGCTGAGGTCGTTCCCCCCCGAGACAAATCGACAGTAACAGGTTCCAAGATTGAAAAATCACACCACCGTTTTGATTTTTTTCAGAGGGCATATGGTTGGTTCCGTTCTCGGCAATGTACCCGGTGCGCAAAAATCCTGGGGGATAGGTGAAAATCGAACATTTTCCACTGTTCTGTTTCTCGATAAACTTAGTGGTTCAGTCTCAAAGTGTTTTAACGTTTCCAAGTGGTTCATTTTCCGAGAGTTTATGTTTGATTCCATTTTCAAGGGTTTATTTTCCGAGCGAAGTTTGGGATGATGTGGCAGGTCGTGTTGGTTTCAAAATCTCTCAACGTTTTCACTGGACATCTTTTCCCCTTCAGACGCAGAGCGGAAACCAGTCGGAACCCACCGCACTGCCAAGGGCACCGCTCACCTCGTCAGCTTCAGAGTGCACCGTCGTGAGTGGTGGGACAGCACAAGGCCCCTGGTGGTCGGTCCGGCTGGACGAGCCCTTCTTCGTCCACGACGTGACCATTGTAAACTCAATGCAAACTTCCCTCGTGGACATTCTGGTTGAGGAGGACGTCTACTGCGTCCGAGGGGCCGAGCTCAAACCGGGCGAGCGGAAATCGTTTGCCTGCCACACCACCGGGCGATCTGTCAAGATCCAGTCTCCCCCCGGAAACGACCTGTCCTTCTGCGGATTCGAACTGCGCGGACATCGCGGTACACGCGTGAAAAAATGCATTTGGAAAAAACACGACGTGGAAAAAAGCCCTTGAAAAAAAAACGCCTGGAAAAACATGTTGAAAATTACTTGGAAAAGCGTGTGGAAAAATGCACCTGGAAAAAAATCTCTCAGAGTGCCTGGTGTTCGTCGACCACGGAGACCAATTTTTCATCAAAGAGGTTTGTTCTTTCTCAAACCCGCGCCTGAACTTTTTGCTCCTTACTCCAGACGCTCACCGTGAGAGAACTTCGCGACGTGAGTTTCTTCAAATTCTCTCCCAACAGTGGCTTCTTGCTTTCCAGTGGGAATGGACGGGAGAGATCGCCAACGAGGTTTTCGCTTGTTTTGTTTGGTCTTTCTTTCTTTCAACAGACGAAAGCGACGGAGGAAAAGTGCAACCAGTGGTGTTGGGAACGAGACGACTGCAACGCGTGGGTCTATGAGACGGCCACGAAGCTGTGTTTTTTGAAACGCCGAGCCACTGCGAAGCACCCCGCCGCGGGACTCAATTTTGGGATTCCATGCAGTACGGCTAAAAACCCGTTCCAGTCCACGGACGTTGTTTTTGCAGACAGAATTGGTAAATGTATCTTGAAACTGCCGAGCCAAACGGGTTTCTTCTTCTTTCACAGACGGCATACGGCCGGGACTTCCGGGTTGGATTGTGAATAAATCGTTGGCGGCACAAGTTTCCCTTTTAGACTACGCGCCCTGGCAAGATTGCGAAAAGTTTCAAGGCATAATGTTTGGTAGGGTTTTCTTTTTGACTGGTCTAAAAACCTCTTTTTTTTCGAGAATGCGTTTTTTGGAACCAACCCAAGAAGGGTCCCCCCTTTTTTTTCATGGGGTTCGTTTTGAATGCGCACGCCGTGTTTTTTTTTTAGGTGACGACGTCGGGCCACTCGGAAACTCCCGAATCCTGGCAATCGGGTGGCCGCACGAGACCAATTTACTCTTCGTGGCACGAGACCGCGAGCAAATCAAAATGGTTCAATACCACATTGGAAACGTCTGGATCGGCACCAAAGTAGTGCCGGCTAACGGTTTTACGAGAACGTCCCACTGGGCAAAAGCCGCGTGGGAGAGTGCTCCGCTGCAGAGCGCGAAGTTTTACATCACCTCGCTCTCGTGCACGGGTAAAAACCAAAGAAACCGCAAGGATGGTTGTTTCAGCCAATGGACTCGATCGTACGCCGTTTGACCTCCGAAAACGTTTTTTGTTGCCAGAGTTGATTCCTTTTGAGTGGATGACCGCCGAGCAAAGCTCCCAAAGCGAGACTGCAAACACCGCTCCGGGAAATCCGTTCACTTCGCGCCCGTTTGTAGTCACGGAAAAAGGAACTTGCATGGTGCGTCCCGCCATCGAAAAAAGTTGATCTTCGGCGAAAATCCTTCAATCTTCGGACCTATTGGACCTCAGAAATTCCACCCATGTTTTCTCCCTCACAGGAAACGCAAGGGGAGGATCATGCGTGGTGGAGCGTTACGCTCTACCAGCCCTACGCAGTTTCCGAGGTCATGGTCGTGAACAGTAGACTGGTGGACGATTTTGTTGTGACCATCCTAGTGGACGGCGACGCCTGTGTAACTGCGGCAACACTGGCCGAAGAGGAAACGGTTTGAAAAAAACTCTCGCGTTTGAGTCGACTTGTTTTCTACTCAGGGCTGGTTCCCGTGCGGCCACCGTGTTGGATCCAAGGTCGAACTCCAGAAGCCTGTGCATGGAATCCTGTCCATCTGCGGCTTCGCCGTGAAGGGCTACCCGCTTGCGGTGCGTCCACGAGTGACAAAAGGATTCGGGGGAAACGGTCGGGGGAATCTTTTTTTTAGTGAGAGTTACTTACTATTTTCGTCAGATTGCTAAAGCTCAAATCACCGGAGAGGCGGAGGATGCCCCGGGGCTGAACAGTTCGCTGGCCGTCGATCGTTTCGAGGAGACCTTCCAAGCCTTGATGGACGACCACGTTGAGGAGAACGACGTGAACCTTCAAGCCTCGTTTTTGAAAATCGCCACCGTTTACTTCGAAGCAACCGGTTCTAATCACTTGGCTTTCAAACCCTCGTGCTTTCTTTCAGACGCGCGGCAAGTCGAAATAAGTACTCTAAAAAACATCGTTCGAAGATTCGACTCTGGGACATGCGGTTTCCAAACCGCTCGGAAAAAAACATGAGTGGAAGACAGTTATAACACACCAAACCCGTTTCCAGGGATTTTTGAAGATTTCACAAGGTGGAAAATTACTTTCGCAGAACTTTGATTTTCTTTGCGTAAAATCATGGAACCAAAAAACCTCCTATGTATAGATCAATACAATTCGACGTTCCCTTCTTTGCTTCAAAAGTTCCCTTCTTTTCTTTTTCAGGGAAAACCGACAAACGTTGCCCCGGTGTTCGGGTTGGGCTCGGAAAAGACCCGCGCGGATCCTTTGTGGATTCACCGGATCAATGTGCGAGACTGGTGCGAGCCGACCCGAGATGCTTCCAAACGGGAGTCTTCGAGTTCAACCCCACCCAGAAGGTTTGCAAGTGCCCCGTGACCGATAGTTGCGTTGACGGCTTCGTTTCGGAGCCCGGTTTCAACGTCTACGGCTACGGTTAGTAGTAATTTTTTCTTCTGCGGGCGCGATTCACAAAAGTAAAAAGCCGTGGGTTCCTCGATCTTGGCGTTAGATAAAAATACTCAACCGAAAACTGTGCCTCGAACTTGGCATTAGATAAAAATAGCAACTGCTTCTCCTGTAAAATGCAAACACTAGCGAGACCCGCGCGAGAGCGACTTTTTTCTCAGACCCGTGCGAGGGCATCGCCTGCGCCACAAGGGCCTGCAGCACGGTGACGTGCAACAGTGTCGGAAAGTGCGAATACGAGAGCGAGGCAGAGGGCACCCCGTGCAGCGACTTGGACCCGTCCACCGTGAACGACAAGTGCCTCTCTGGAGCCTGCCAAGGATCGAAAAGTAAGTCCTTCCGATTTTTATTGAAATAGAAAAGCAAACCCTTCCGATTTTGCCAGACGTTGTGACGAAAAACCTGAAGCTCAACCTGGAGTTCGAGCAGTTCGTCGGCGAGTTGGATCTGTTCCTGTCCGAATGCACTACCGCTCTGGGCGTCGTGGTACGATTCGAGAGGGAAAGAAAATAAATCTGGCGCGCCGTTTTTTTCTTTGCAGTGCGTTTCCGCTCGAAGAAACACGGTGGTGCTACTTGAAGGGACCTCCTACGGCATTATGGAGGCGGAGAGATTGGCCGCCGAGGGGAAGGTGGTGCTGCCGACTTTTGGAAGACTGTTCAAGGACATGGGAGGTTTGCAACAAAAAAAAGGGCCGCGGGCGGCTGGACCCCTTGGAGGGTTTTGAGCTTCTGGGACTCTCCGGCGTCCCTTACCCCAGAAACTGTCCTGCGATTAACCCGCGATTTTTTGAAACTTCCTCCCCCTCTGGCTCCTCCAATTCAGAAGCAGGAGAAATTTGTAGACATGGATCGAGATCAGCATCAAATTTCCTGTCGATCCATATAAAAAAATCGCAAATCGAAGACCCAAAATGACCTCCCCCCCCTCCTAAAAAAAGGCGGCAGGCCGCTGTACCCCTCGAAGGAGAGTCCGGGCCCCGGTTCATAATTCCCATACCCCAGAAAGTTTCATGATTAATCTGAGATTTTTCAAACTTTCTCCCCTTCTAGCTCCTTCGATACGGCACCGGGACAGTCATAAAGTTTTGTACGGGAATCAGCATAAAATTTCCCGTCGATCCCGCCAAAAACATCATCAATCCAAGAGCAAAAGTGCTTGCCTCCTTCACAATAAAACCGCGGAGAACCCCTAGAGGGAACCTTTCGCAAAGCTCAAGATTCTCCTTCGAGGGGAATAAACTCTACGGGGACCCCAAGCAGGGAAGCTCACAAGTTCGTCCCTCCAAGGGGAATAAATTCGTCTAGTGAACTCCTCTTGAACTTCTACTGGATTCCTATTGGACTCCTTTGGCGTCCTAGTGGACTTCTAGTGGACTCCTAGTGGACTCCTAGTGGACTCCGACTTCTAGTGGACTCCTAGTGGACTCCTAATGGACTCCGACTTCTAGTGAACTTCTAGTGGTCTGCACTCCTAGTGGTCTCCCAGTGGTGGACACCTACCGGACTCCTAGTGGACACCTACCGGACTCCTGGAGACCTAGTGGACGCCTAGTGGTCTCCCAGTGGACTCCTAGTGGACTCCTAGTGGACTCCTAGTGGACTCCTAGTGGACTCCTAGTGGACTCCTAGTGGACTCCTAGGATCTCCTTGTAAAATCCTCCATTTCTAGCTCCTGTTCGGACTCCAACATTCATAAAATACTTGTCTTTCTACAGGACTAACCCAGTCAATCGTGAGACTCGAGGCCCCAGGCGACCAGATACAGCGGATTGCTAGAGGCCTGGTCCTCGACGATATCCACCTTCCAAGCTTTGGAAAAATCGACCTTGTTCCAGGTGTCCGACACCTTTCCTCGAATTTTCCGTTCAGTTTCTCCTGCCCAAACGCTCGGTAATTTCGTCGACAAATCCCACGAATTTGATTTTCCGTTCGCAGCCCGGAGTATTTTGTCAATCGAGCTAACGTGCGAGCCGTGGGGGGTGGAGTTCTCAGTGTTCGAGTCGGAATTGTTCGAAACATGCGCCGGAATCGCGATTTCGAGTGCGATCGACGGGATTGAAAGGGCGGACATCTCGAACGTAGTCGCTGTGAACAACCTCGCAGGTTTGTGAAACGCATCCGCCGCTTGCGTTTATTCGTTTCCAGACGTCTCCATGAAGTGGGAAATGACGACAAACACGGACATTCTCAAGAACGTCGAGGAGACGCTGAAATCCGAGACGTTTCTCGAGCGGTTCAAAGCGAGACTGATTACGGAGTTTGGAAAAAGCGGCATCGTGTTCGACCTCGAAATAACTGGAATCATGGAACCAGCAATCGCGATTTTACCGCCGGGTAGCGTTTTTTTTCTCGTCCGCGGAATCTTGTTGTTGGTCTCCCACAGAGGAACGATTTTGCATTGACGCGATTCTGTCGTTGACGCTTGATCCCTACACGATGGAATCAACCTTGCAGTCTCCTGCGTTCAAAGAGACGCTCAAAGAGGTGCATTTTTCCACTCGTTTTTTGTCAAGTGCATTTTCCCACACATTTTTCTGAAGTTCATTTTCCCACGTGTTTTTCCACTAGGCGCTCGGCGTTGAGTTCGCGGTGGACAAAACCAGCGTCCGAATCCACACCGTCTACCGAAGTGTCCCGACGAATCCAGGTTCTGAAAGCCAAAAAGAAAGTGTGACTTCTTTTTTGTCAGTCGAAGTCGCGTTCGGGATCACGGCACAAGCCGAAAAGATACTCGAGACGTCCAAAATCCTGACCGACGGAAGTGAAGTCCTGGTGGAGAGCTTCACGGGGCAACTGCAACGGAGGATCAAAGAGCACGGCCTTCCAACCATCGCCCTCGCCGCCGAAGTTCCGCTAACGCCGTTCACGTCGAAAGCTCCAGGTTTGCAGCTGTGACCCCTGAACCTCAAAAAAATCTTGACGCAGTTGCGTCCGTTCACCAATTCTGAACCTCAAAAAAAATCTTGATCGGACCGAATGAAACACTTGACAAAGGGTTCAAGATTTGTCGGTTTTTTTGGACTTTGCTGTATTTTCTTGGGTCCAATCTTGAAACGCGACCACGGTTTCAATGAAATGAAAAACCACCAGAAACCCGTTCTCACTCAGAGGAGCCCCTCTACGTCCGAGCGAGAATCCTAGTTGACATGACTGGGGCAAGGCTGGCAATCGTGGAGTACAACTTTCGAAGAGCGCTGAGGACGGCCCTCGCGAGCGAGTTCGCGATCTCCGAGCGGCTGATTCGGATTTTCCACGTGTCACAACCTGGCGGCGACGCAGGCCCAATCATAGCCGAGTTCTCCGTTTGGACCGACGCACGACAGGCGCCGTGGCTCGAGAACAGACTTCGCGACGGGGGTGCAGTCTTCACCACAAGAGTGACGACCAAGCTACGGGAACTCCTGGCCCAACAAGACATCACGGGGATCTCTCTTATCGCGCCGCCCGCAACGACGAAAAAATCTGGTTTGGTTTTGTTTTTTCACGAGATTTGATGGTTTCCCAGCGCGTCGAATAGTGATAAGCAATTCCCTGGAGATTGCGGTGGGGTCGGACACCACGACCGAATCCTTGAACTCTGGGTTCAAGGAGACGGTCAGAGAGACGCTTGCCGAGCTTCTCGGAATCACGACTCTCCACGTTCAAGTCACGGGTGTCGCGCTGCGCAAGCGTACGAAAACCATAATCCCAACCCATCGATTTTTTTCTCTCTCTCGCAGAAGAAGAGTGGTTCATGGGAGGCACCGGGCAGAAATGTTCTGAGGTCTGCGAGTACCGAGGGCTGGTCTGCGAGCCAGTCGCGCCGGCATCCGAAGCTGTGAAAACCGTGTTTGCCGATGCTGGGTAACTTGAAAAAAATGCACTTGGAAAAAAATACGGGGATTTGCACTTGGAAAAAACATGTGCAAAAATATTTCAAAAAAAACCACACGTTTCGATCGGACCTTTTCTGGACAAAACCATCGAGTTTTTCAGTTACGACTGCGGGTCGGCGGAGTTGGGGCAGGCGAGACAAGACGCCGGACCACCTTTTCTGTACCTACGCCCAAATTTCCTTCTGGTTTCTAAAGCACTTTCACCAGCGAACGCGCCACGGGAAAATGCCATCCCCCCGCGAGCACCGAGACGGCCGCAATCTGCTCCACGAGTCACGTCGACCACGCGCCACTGTGCTTTTGCAGAAGGGGTACTTTTGCACACGCTTTTGCGTCGAAAATAGCTTTGTTATTTTCAGACGACGTTTTGGCCGGACATCCTGGAGCAAACGAGTGCCCGCCGCGAACCACGAGCCTCGGGAAAACACAATGCGAGGAATTGGCCGCCGAACGCGGTGAGACGTGGTTCGGGGAGATTTCCAGTCCGACGAATCCGACGGGATGCTTCTTCGACGAGGACACCTCGGGTTTGTGAAGCACT
>Ga0099798_10765_pt1 | contig 10171 bp, 10 predicted proteins | sample Uncmet_Sort29A_1_FD_89870 | JGI IMG/M metagenome (GOLD analysis project Ga0099798, IMG submission 89870) | Marine eukaryotic communities from CALCOFI LINE 67, Pacific Ocean - CN13ID_Sort29A_1 | ecosystem: Environmental > Aquatic > Marine > Oceanic | place: Pacific Ocean: Monterey Bay | collected... | reverse complement strand
GCAGTGCTCCGGAAGGCGTTTCAGAATCCGCTCAGGAGGAATCTTATCAACTATGGCATGTTCTGGGAAGATGTTAAGGCACGGCTCCCCAAGGTGCCTTCTTGCATCGGCTCATGCCCGGTGTATCTCTGCCCTACCCTTGCCAAGGACCCTGACGACCCCGATCCCGAGCCTCCTAAGTCCATCGGGGGTAAGCTTCGGTCGAGCTTCTCTGCCAACAGTGGGAAGCCGAGGAAGACTCTCCCGAGTGAGATTGACTTCGATGGGCTGATGGACAAACTCCGGTCACACGTGCTGGTTAAGTCCATTCGCGTCAATCAGTTCTTCGCGGACTTCGATTCACTACGCAGCGGTTACGTCTCTAAGCCGAATTTCAGGTCAGCACTGAGCATTGGGAACCTGATCCTGACTGACGCTGAGCTCGGGCTACTAGAAGAGCATTACAGGCACCCTAAAGCTGCAGATAAAGTGAGCTGGCGGGGATTCTGCGATGACATGAACTTGGTATTCAACCAGCAAGGGCTCGAGGCAAACCCTACGATCGATGCAAATCTTCGGTACGTCCCAGGGACCGAGTCACTCAACCCTAGCTACGTTCCTACTAAGGAAGTAACACTCCGAACTGTGAGTGAAGAAGAAGACCACCGGATCAGTGACATCTTGCAATCGTGTGTGCTGTTCCTGAGCAACAACCGGATCGTGTCGCTCTACCAGTACTTCCAGCAGTTTGACCATGGTCGCTCCGGCAAGGTCACGAAGCACCAATTCTTTAGAGTACTGAATCAGATCAAGTTCGGCGTCTCAGCAGCTGACCAGGAGCTTGTGTGCAAGCGTTACATGGATATTGGCGACAAGGTGAACTATACATTGTTCTGTGAAGATGTGCAGCCAGATAGGATCCCAGCAGCAAAGGACACAGCCGTCCCTGGATATGAAGGGTCACCACCACTATCCTCAGTGACTCCGTGGGAATCTCAAATCAAACCCCCGCCTACTCCTACACCAGTCGTTGAGCACCTTCTCGATATGATGCGCGCACATGTGGTCCGTGAGCGCGTGCGTACCTATGATGCGATGCACGCACATGACAGGCACAACACAGGCCGGATGCAGCCTGTCAAGTTCCTCAGTGTGTTGAACCAGCTGGGTTTCTGCCTCACTGTCAAGGAGAGGGCTGTGCTTGAGGAGCACTTCAAGGCCCCTGCCACTGGGGAGATCGTATACAAGGACTTTGTGGATGCGATGGAATCATCATTCACACAGAAGGGCCTAGAGTGCAACCCGACTGTAAAGGTCAAAAGCTTCCAACCGATGATGCCTAGTGACGAAGTTCAGCCTCTCGACAGCGTCGACGATGAGCGCTTCACTGACGAGTTCATGAGGAACATAGCGCTCGACTTCTCGCTGAGGAGGATCCAGCCGAAGGCCTTTTTCAAGCAGTACGATCGGTGCCACATTGGTAGTGTGACAGCAGCACAGTTCAAGGCTGTGATGAAGAACCTAGACTGCCCCCTCAGTAACGAGGAGTTTGAGCTCCTGGCCAAGAGATATCATAAGGGTGATAGGAGAATATGTGGAGATATTGGGTACATGAAGTTCTGCAGGGATCTGATTTCGATGGTGGACAATCCTCCAACACAGACATCATTCGGGCCAGGGACCGATGGGCCAATGTAATGTTGAGGATGTCACTTGATGCAAACTTTGAGTTATTCAGCGAGTACATGATGTACAAGTCATAGAGTTTTAGTAGAGTGTATTGATCATCTAGATCATTCATGTAGCATGTACACTCAATTTGTACGGATTTGAGTTACAGTTATGCCTGGTGCTTAGTTGTTGATGAATATTAAATATGATTATTACGAGTTCGTATTATATAAATAATATTACTAGTTATTACAGTATGATTTTTCCTTACATAATTAAGGGTTCTAACCAGTAAGGAGGTACCCCCCGGATTTTCGGGGTCCTCCCGGGACCGGTTGGGCTGGCTCGAGGGAAACAGGATTTGATTTATTCTATCAAAACCCTTAGACAAATATAGTCATTGTACAGTAGAATCAGGTACTTAGACCAACGATCCTTTTATGCGGACCAACTTTCCCCGTACACCGGACAGTTTTTCCTGAACTCCGGATCATTGTACTTAGTACGCTGACACGTAATTCATAAGTAATTTATTCAATCTTGACTTTATAATAAAACCTCATACCCAGCAATCACGATGGCCAGATCCTCAGAGATCCAGTAGGTCTCCGACGCTCTGTGCTTGGCTGCGCGTGTCACTCAAGGGTCCAGGTGCTCTCGGTTGCGTCCCGATAGTTCCGTTCCCATTTGGTAGCGAAGAGCTTGGTGAGTATGCGCCGCTGTCACCGCTGACAGCGTAGTAGCGTACTGCCCGCTGAAAAGCTGGTAGACAGATTGTGGCCGGCGCCAAAGTGCCTTTGGACGTGCGTAAAAAGGCAGTGTACCAGCTTGTGCGAAATGCAACTGACCACAATGACGATCCACTCAATCTGGAATCTGTGCGCCGTGTCATCGGCCGACAAGCTCATCTGTACTAACCATAAGTACTAGGTCCGTTATACGCACTTATTCCTTGATTTCTTTATGTACTCGTACCAGAAGTCATGAGCTACGCGTAGATCTATGTAGTGATGTACGTTGGGTATTTAGTCATTTTAGTTTGAATCCAGCTGCACGGGGTGTGAATCCAGGGCTAGGGACTATGCGGGTGTGTGGGGACTTTGATCCTGAACCATGCACATGCCTGCACTGCTTTGATCCGGTCTTATGACTCGTAACTAAGTATTAGCCTCTGTGCTTTATATACTAAATTATGGCCTCCGGCTGATGCCGCCGTCAGCCGTTTCCGCTCTTTTGAATTCATGATTTCACTGCAGCGCACGTGCCGTGTTTTCAACATATTTTCAACATTAAGAATCTTTCTGTTCTTTAATTAATGCGTATTTGCGTGATGAAGGCTGGGTCGCGATAATGAAGCAAGGTCAACGATTCCTTAGTTATGATGACAGTAAGTGAGTACATTACGGATGTATTTTTACCTATACTTATCGTATGCAAAAAAAAATTGTGCATTTTAAAAAGGAATGTATGGTTGAATCAATGCCGGCATGTGAATGCCATCACGTGCACGTTGGTCGCATTTTTAGGTCACATAATATTTGTGACATGCTAACTACACGTTGAAAGATTGTTTACTCCCATTTTAATATAACAATATTTTGACCACTTCGTCGGTCAATGATCATAGATCACGGCTGTGTTCCCATTTGGAGACCGACTTCAAGTCGCGACTCGTTATCCACTTTGGTTGGACGACATTGAATGGGGTCTTGCTCATGACTACCACGTTGCACTGCAGAACCTTCAGCATCTGCGGCGTTGGCCTCTGCATCAGGCGTTGTAGACATGCATGCTTTTAACATGATAATCAAAACGAGTGAGATGATTCCCAGGGCGCCACCGGCACCAATGTTCCCAATGACCCGGAGCGCCTGGGACATGTCGCTCTCTTTGTGAAACCCGCAGCACTTGATAGCCGGGTTAGATGCTCCATCGAAGGTGCCCTCTGCCGCATTAAAGACACTGCCCGCTGTTGAAGACGTTGCGCCACCTTGGGTGCTTATTCCACTCCCAAAAGTTTGTTCAGGTCCTGAGCCACCTGAGCCAGGGGCTAGGTACTTTCCTGTTGGGTAGCATGTCCTGAAGAGACACTTAAATTCTGCGACGCCACAGGGCTGGTTGTTCCCGTTCGTTATCAGTGTTCCTTGAAATGGCGTCCCCAAATTTTGGTTGGTGGAAAACTGTTTATTCACCCACCAAGTAGTTTGGCCCGCACTTACACACTTGGGCACAGTTGCACTTGATTGGCACGTGGACCACGCGCCAACGGCCCCCGTTTGCAGATTGCCCGTGTCTGTGCACTCGCACAACCCGATGTGGTATTTATCGGTAGACATGTCCTGTGTCGCCGAGATGCAGCTGAAGTCATAATGCTCGCTGTCGAGGTGGGTGTAGATGATGCCAGCAGTAGCAGCTACGCCAACCAGAACATACAAAAAGCTGGCAATGGTGTTCCAGAGCTTACTGCTTTGTGAACGGTCGAAGTCAGTGTGCCCGTTCGCGTCGAGCCAGCGCTCGCGCACCCACTCCATCTTGCGGGTCTGGTTGGCGGGTCATATCTGGAATGGGAAGCTGTGCTGCAAGGGAGCCTTGTTTTTTAAAACGGCCGCAGTGCTCGTAACGGTAAGGCGATCAGAGACGATGCCGCGGCCTGGGCAGCAGGGAATCGGTCGCCGCGCGGAGACGAAGACCTTCAACGCTGGTGCGCCAACCTGCAGATTGCAGACGCTACTCACCCGCCACACAGATGCGCTGTTTCAACGAGCCGAAGGAAAGGCCAAGAACCCGTCTCCCTCCGACGAGGATCGACTGGTGGCGCGTGCACCACTAACGGATCTGATGGCTGACCGCTGGGCGTATCTCTTGTGCAGAATCGGTTCTTGGGGAGGAGTGATAAAAAGAGTGCATCGCCCCAAGTTGACAATCTACCCACAGAGCCGTTGCGGTACTTACCAACCCTGCACTGCGGCGCGGAGGTGTATAATCCGTTACATGTGGCGCAGAGGGCGTGGGGAGAGGCGGAATCAGACCGCGCAGCCTACCAATGATCGCGAGAGCAACAAGCGGGAGGCAGCGCTGCAGGGAGTGTATAGGGAGTTTGACATTGATGGCGGGGGAAATGTTGGGTTCGAGGAGATGTTGATACTGGGCCAGACCCGCCGGAAGCTCGGCCAAAAGCAGGGCGAATGGACTAAAGAGATGAACCGATCGCTGATGGACAGGATCGGGCCCGATGCGAATGACGACCTCCCAGAGACGAACTTTGTCAGATATTTCAATGGGTCGCTCCCGAGTGAAGCTGCGGAGTTTGACAAGAATATTGAGCAGTTCTTAGAGTGTGCTCGTGCTCTGAGGAAGAAGAAGCTGGAGGCGAGGAGGCTCGCGGCTAAGGAGGGCGCCAAGAAGACCCTCCCCACCAAGCAGGCCACGCAGCGCCAGGAGGACGCATTTTTCAAAAAAAGCTCATCGCAGGAGGTGTCCACAAGCTCCACAAGTGCCAACAACAGAACGGTGAGTAGTTAGTTGTGTGACATCAGTGCAGCTGCTGACTATTACCTAACCCATGTGGCGGCCCAGGCGACTGCCAGCAGCACATCCCCAAGCGCGTCGCGGTGAGCCCGTGGATATACTGGTTGTGAGTGGGCACTGAATAGATGTATGGCGTGGCAGGTCGGCGCTTCTCGAGGGTCTGTTTAGTGAGGTGCTCACTATTCACTCACTACTCACTACTCACTACTCACTACTCACTATTCACTCTTTGCTTAGCTGGACATCGACCGCTCCGGGAGCATATCCACGAGTGAATTCTACTTCGTGGGGAAATGCTTCGTGGTGAGTGACAGCTTCCCTGCTCCTCCTCTGAGTACAATGCTACAGATGCAATACACCGGGGCAGAGAGCTGGAGCTGGGAGCACAACATGCGGTTCGTCACTCAGCTGACTGGACGATCCGATGGCACGGTCACACTAACCCTCACCCTCACCTTAATGGTAACTGTAACTTGAATGGTTGGTGTCTTTACACACTCAAACCATATCTCCCTGCATCTCCCCACACCTCCCTGCATCTCCCCACATCTCCCTGCATCTCCCCACATCTCCCAGATATCAACTCGATGGCAATCCACAGGTGCAGCAGGGCGAGTTTGTCAGATACTTCATTGACCTCATCTCAGTGAGTGAGTGGGAAACACACTTTGGCTCGCTACGCAGTGAGTACACCTCCCCTGTATCTCCCCTGCACCTCTCCTGTATCTCCCCTGCATCTCCCCTGTATCTCCCCTGTATCTCCCCTGCACCTCCCTGTGCAGTGAGCCGTCGGTTTGGGAGCTCAAGCACCACCCTGGATATATCTGGAACCTATACATCACATGAGCTCATTCAGTGGGAGCTCATTCGGTGATGTCTTTGTTCCAGATATATCCAGGATGGTAAGGAACTACTACAAAGCAGGCATCTTTGAGGCTGAGCTCAGCAAGCTTAGAAAGTCCACCTCGTACAATCTCCCCACAAGGTACACCTCCCTGCATCTCCCAATCACTCACCACCTCCCTCCCATAGCCCAAGATCCCCCAAGGGGCACTCTTCTTCTCCAAGGGATTCCCCGGATCAGGACTACCAGGACAAGGCAAGGGAGGCAGCCCTCCAAGATCTGTACAGCATGTTTGAGTTCAATGGCGAAGCTGGTGACACCTCCCCTGCACCTCCCCTGCACCTCCCCAGAGACCTCCCCTGCACCTCCCCTGCACCTCCCCAGACCTCCCCAGATCTCCCCAGACCTCCCCAGACCTCCCCAGACCTCCCCAGACCTCCCCAGATCTCCCCAGATCTCCCTGCACCTCACACCCCTAGATCTGTACAATTTGTATGTGTTTGAGCTCAATGCCCAAGCCGGTGTGTGGGGACGAGGATTACACCTGAGAGCTGAGGGTGAGCTGTGGTTGGTGCAGGTGTCGGGTTCGATGAATTGTATGCATTGGGGCAGGCGCGCAGGAAGCTAGGTGAAAGTCTCACTGAAAGTCTCACTGAGAGCCTCACTGAAAGTCTCACTACTGACAGTCTCACTGAGAGTCTCATCACTGAAAGTCTCACTGAGAGTCTCATCACTGAAAGTCTCGCTGAGAGTCTCACTGAAAGTCTCGCTGAGAGTCTCACTGAAACTCTCACTGAGAGTCTCACTGAAAGCCTCACTGAGAGTCTCACTACTGACAGTCTCACTGAAAGTCTCACTGAAAGTCTCACTACTGAAAGTCTCGCTGAGAGTCTCACTGAGAGTCTCACTACTGAAAGTCTCGCTGAGAGTCTCACTGAAAGTCTCACTGCAAGCCTCAATGAAAGTCTCACTACTGAAAGTCTCACTACTGAAAGTCTCACTGAAAGTCTTGCTGAAAGTCTCACTGAAAGCCTCACTGAAAGTCTCACTGCATGATGCCTAGGGCACACCCACCCTGTATGGACCCGAGAAAAGAATCAGGAGCTCATGGGTAGCATAGGTCACTCACTATCCACTCACTATCCACTATTCACTACTCACTGTTCACTACTCAGGGGCACCCGGCAAAGACCATGTAACCAAGCTGAACTTTGTTTCGCACTTCAACAGGACTCTCCCTCGGGATGTGAGCGAGTTCGATCAAATCATCTTCCAGTTCGTAGGTGAAACTCTCACTGAAAGTCTCACTACTGAAACTCTCACTGAAAGTCTCACTACTGAAAGTCTCACTGAAAGTCTCACTACTGAAACTCTCACTGAAAGTCTCACTGAAACTCTCATTGAAAGTCTCACTGCTCCAATTCGTAGAGTGCGCACGAGGATGCACTGAGAGTAAAATGAAAGCAAGGCGTGAGGCTGAAAACAAGAAGGGCATCGATGACAAGAGGGAGGCTGGAAACAAGAGAAAAGAGGCAGAGAGCAAGCGGTTCCCGCCGCCCCCTGTTAATTAAACTTGTAATTGAGAGAATTAGTGTTATTTACTATTGGAAGTTCTGGTGAGTGAGGGGGGATGTGCAGGGAGGCAGAGAATGAGAAGAGAAAGAGTGAGGGCAAGAGGAGGGAGGCAGCGCTGCAGGGAGTGTATAGGGAGTTTGACATTGATGGCGATGGTCACGTCGGGTTGGAGGAGATGTTGATACTGGGCCAAACCCGCCGGAAGCTCGGCCAAAAGCAGGGTGAATGGACGAGAGAGATGAACCGATCGCTGATGGACAGGATCGGGCCCGATGCGAATGACGACCTCCCAGAGACGAACTTTGTCAGATATTTCAATGGGTCGCTCCCGAGTGAAGCTGCGGAGTTTGACAAGAATATTGAGCAGTTCTTAGAGTGTGCTCGTGCTCTGAGGAAGAAGAAGCTGGAGAAGAGGAGGTGACTGTATAGTGATTTTATGTTGTGATTTTATAGTGATTTTATAGTAAGTTTATAGTGATTTTATAGTAATTTTATAGTGATTTACAGGGAGTCCGTGTCGGACAAGAAGAAGGACAATGAGGCATTGACGAGGAGGGCAGAGGAGGAAGCAAGGAGAGCCAAGGCTGAGGAGGAAGCGAGGAGGAGGAAGGCAGAGGAGGAAGCAGCAGCCAGGAGGCGGGCTGAGGAGGAGGCAGCCGAGAAGCAGCGGGCTGAGAGGAGGAAAGCAGAGGAGGAGGCAGCAGCGAGGAAGCGTAAGGCTGAGGACGAGGCAGCAGAGAAGAGGCGGGCTGAGGAGGAGGCGAGGAGGCTAAAGGCTGAGGAGGAGGCGAGGAGGCGGGGAATGCAGCACGATAGAGAGAGGGAGAAGCTTGAGAGGGAGAGGGAGATGCTTGGGGATGAGCAAGCACGGCTGAAGCGAGAAAAGGAGTTATTCGAGCGAGAGAGGGAGGCCTGGGCTCAGAGGAAGGAGAAGGAAGCGCACGAGGAGAGGATGGAAGCCAGGAGGCTCCGGTGAATGAAGCAGAATTCATTGAGTGCTGGGGCACGTGTGTGTGTCTCACAGTGTGGTATCAGGTCGGAGCTGGAGAGTGAAGCAGCAGCCAGGTTTGCCAAGGAATCCGCCAACCAGGTAAGCGTTAAGTGAGCGTTAAGTGAGCGTTAAGTGAGCGTTCAGTGAGCGTTCAGTGAGCGTTCAGTGAGCGTTCAGTGAGCGTTCAGTGAGCGTTAAGTGAGCGTTAAGTGAGCGTTCAGTGAGCGTTAAGTGAGCGTTAAGTGAGCGTTGTTCGCCAGGAGCGGGACCGAGCATCGTTGGCTGCTGAGTCACGGAAGGATCGGCTCGTCAAGTTCGTTCAACATGTGCAGAGAATGATCCTGAAAGGAAGGCTCCCTGCGAGATTCAGGGCGTGGCACAGGTACCGAGCATGAGCTATATCTCCCCTGTACCTCCCCTGCACCTCCCCCGCACCTCCCCTGCATCTCCCCTGCACCTCCCCTGCATCTCGCTCCCTGCGAGATTCAGGGCGTGGCACAGGTACCGAGCATGAGCTATATCTCCCCTGCATCTCCCCTGTATCTCCCTGATAGCTCGTGTGCAGGATCTGGTTGGATGCGAGGTATGCGAGGCAGCAGCAGCAGTACCAGGATGATCTTATCAGCAGGTGGAGCAATCAATTAGTCTCAATTATGATACAGTGGTTGAGAAACTACATACGTGTCGCAGGAGCAGGAAGCAGAGGGAGGCGGCGAGCAGCGAGCGAGACGAGAAGGCAGCCCTTGAGGCGAGAGTGATGCTGCTAGAGTCAGAGCTCCGCAGAATCAAGGTAAAAGTCCCACTGAGAGTCTCACTGAAAGTCTCACTGAGAGTCTCACTACTGAAAGTCTCACTGAGAGCCTCATCACTGAAAGTCCCACCCAAAGTCCCACTGAGAGTCTCACTCTCACCCAAAGTCTCACTGAGAGTCTCAGGAGACCCACGAGCACAGCATCAGAGTCAGACGAGATGAGTCACAGATATCAGCTTACAAGCTCCTTGCCCTGGTGAAGGAATACCTCTCTACATCTCCCTCACACCCCCCTCACATCTATCTCCCTACATCTATCTCCCTCACATCTCCCGGCATCTATCTCCCCAGGTATCAGCTTACAGGCTCCTGGCCTTGCTGAGGACTTTAAGGCTTGCCTTTGATGCACGAGTATAATCCGTGGTGTCACAGGCGCTGAACCGATGGCGGCACGTCGACATACGCAGATGCCTCCGTCGCTGGAACATGAATGCTCTGTCATCCGAGCTCCTCAACACACAGCGAGAAATGACAGAGACCTCCAACTACAGGACCCTGCTTGCATCCAAATACCACGCGCTCCTCAAATTCCTCACCCTATACGTCACCAGCTGCCTCAAGGGACTCATAAACATACGTATCTCCGCGTTAGTCAACATCTGGGCGCGCCGGTAAGCGTTAAGTAAGCGTTAAGTACGCGTTAAGTCAGTGTTTACCAGGTCGTGCGCGAATGCATGTCGAGTGCTGGAATGGCGGCTTTCACAGGCTACTCAGCTCATGCCAGAGTTTGTGCCTGAGATCTCCTGGGAGTGGGAGGACATTAATCAGAAGT
>Ga0099798_10764_pt1 | contig 10183 bp, 2 predicted proteins | sample Uncmet_Sort29A_1_FD_89870 | JGI IMG/M metagenome (GOLD analysis project Ga0099798, IMG submission 89870) | Marine eukaryotic communities from CALCOFI LINE 67, Pacific Ocean - CN13ID_Sort29A_1 | ecosystem: Environmental > Aquatic > Marine > Oceanic | place: Pacific Ocean: Monterey Bay | collected... | reverse complement strand
CGGTATGCTGCAGTGGACTAAAGTCTACTCTGCGGGGTCAGATATGCAGTGTCCTAAGGCCTGCTGCTGTACGGTGTACAGTATCACTTGTAGTTAAGTGCTCTTTGGTTTGAGTGTTCGGAAGCGACACGACGACCAGTGTCGTGTCGTTCGAGTATTTTGGCGGCGTACTAGTAAGTACGTACGTGCCGTCCAGAGTATTAGCTTTCCTTGTTAAGCTATTCTCTATAACTACAAATGGATAGAACTACTCATGCAGTAGTTACCGGTATATCCAATACTCGTAGCTACGAGTAGCCAACTCGTAGTACTCGTACTACCGGTACCCACACACAAGCATACTACCACCCGAATTGCCTCTGCAGATGCCGGCTTAAAGCCCTCCTACCACTACTAGACATCCGTCGTCTGTCCGATACTAGTACCTAAGTACTAGCATGTCAACCATCAGTAGAATACCACAACTGATTGAAGACCAAACGATATCCACCAGCTAATCATCAGAGATTAGACAAAGATCCAATCCGACAAATTAACCGTCGACTAGGCATGGCGGCTAGCCAACTATCTAGTGCTCCCATTCGGGGTCCTGCTACTATAATTTACCTCGTAACACCCTCTCCCATCGGTGACGCGGTCCGTCCTCCGTGCGCCGATGATCAGGTATCTTCTCCACGAGTAAAGTTCGTAGCTCCTGGTCGTCCAGTCCGTCGACCCGTTGTCCAGCTGGTCCTCCCGGTGGTGAGCGATGGCGTCCTAAGCCCCTTCCTTGTGCTCAGGTCCTGGGTCCTGCAGGTCTCGGTCCTGCTCTTCCCGCTCCCATCATAGTACACGGCCGTCGGCCGTACACCTCCGCTCTCGCCAATCCGTCTCGTCGAAGAGTGTTTCCGGGGATTCGATAATCATCCTCTTCGATGTAGTTGGTCCACCCAACGCGCGCGTCATACAACCTCTCCCAGTGATCTAGAATAGTCGAAGTCGTATGTCCGTCTCTGTTGATATTCGCTGAATGCATCCTCCATGGGTCCCCCCCATGTTGCTCCAGACAGCGCCATCTCAACAGCAATCCACTCATGTCCCGCCATGCGTCGCGGTCATGTCCTTATCGGTTGTCCTACCACAGACGCCCGATTCCATCCGTGATGCTGCACTACCCGCTCTCATAGAGCCAGTCAAGCAAATAATTAAATTGCACAGCAGTGCGCATCGGTTTCGTCATTATGTCAGCTACGTTGACCTTCGTGGGCAGAAACTTGATCGTCGCGAGTCCAGCGTCGATCACTTGTCTTGCATGACAAATTCTCCAGTTCCACCAAGCGGTCGCTCTCTTGTTGGCACCGAGCATCACGATCAACGTTCCATTGTTGTCCGTCGCGATCTCGAAAGGTGCCACGTCGCAACCGATTTCCAGCAGCAGCCCCCTCAGCATCAACGCCTCCTTCACGGCCATGGAGAGCCCATACGCCTCCGCGCCGCAGGTGCTGCCGATAGTCGTGGCTGTCATCCCAGCCGCCCACGACACCGGTGTCCCGTTCAGGCATATTATGTAGCCGCACAGTGCCCGACACTTGAGCGTGTTATTATAACTCGCATCCGAAATCACACTCATCGTCGGCACCAGTGCTTGTCCCTTCTCCCGAGGCTTGTACACGAGCCGCGAATTTTGCTCCGACCGCAGCTGTAGATACTTCATCAGTGTCCTTGCCTCGTGCCACCACAGATCCGTCGGGCAGCTCGATGTCATCGCAAGCCGTCCGACCGGACACGCGATGCCCAAGTGCGTCCGCGAGGACAGGTACAGGCATTCTCCGATGAACTGCCTGGCGAGGTCCGCTCGCATGTCCGCGTCCGCCTGTAGTCCGTTCTTCTGCAGTCCCTCCTGGGTAAGTTTCATCTTCATCTGCAGCTGCTTCGTCGTGATCGATGCGGTGGCCGGCAGCGACGACACTCTCCTCCGTCGCGTCGCCTGCTCCGTCAGTGTCGGCTCCCATCGTTTCACAACTTCGTTCAGGTACGTCTTCGTCGACAGAGATATCCGCCCGGTCGCTTCATCATGGTTTATATCAAACCCCACGAATGACGTCACCTTCTTCTCGATCTTCAGTTCGATGCCAGTGCTCTCGATGTCCTTCATGGCCCTCTCGCATGCTGCCTTCGTGCTGCCACAAAGTAGTCCATCATCTACGAAAATGGGCAGAAGCACCAGCTCGCGCTCTCCGGTCTCCGGGTTCACCGTCGACCTGTAGAGCACGCCTCGGTCCACATCTGAGATCTTGAAGCCGATAGTGGCCAACTTCTTCCTCAGCCACACCATCAATCGTCTTCCTGACTGGCTGTCGCCGTAGATGGCTCGCTTGATCCGCAATCGGTGCTTCCTCTGGTCCAGCACCGCCCCATCCGGCGTCGTCATGTGCTTTGGCGGAATCGCGTAGAAGTACTGGCTGGGCGGTAGCGCCACCCGAAGGTACGCCTGCGAAATGTCAAACGCCGACGTGCTCCCGCCCATCCACGCCGTCAGAGCCAGCACCGTCCTGATGCTCGACGCCCTGCAGACAGTGGAGTACGTGGATTCCCACGAAGCAAACGGGTGCCGCTTGCTGCCGTCCAGCACGTCTCTGACCTTCCAGCGCTTCTCGTCGTCGATATTTTTGTACCGCTTCAGCGCATAGATCCTGAAGATGCGCCAGATCTTGTCCTTGTCGATCGGCGTCTCGTGTCGCAGCACCACGTCGAAGGTGCCTGCCTCGAACATTCCATGGTCCTCTCGCCGCTCTGCCGCGAGCCACTTCGCCACGTTCTTACAAGCCAGCATCTGCTTCCTGCCCTTGGGCACGTAATTGTCGTCATCTGGACTCAACTTCTCCTGCCCTTCCTGCTTGCTGGGTATGACAGGCCTGCCGCGGTCCGCCCGCACAGCCGGCATCTTCATCACCGGTGGTGTGAACGCCACATCCTCGCCGTTCGCAGCAGCCTTCTGTCTCACTACTGCCTCCACCAGGTGCGCCAGGTCGCCGTCATCACCCTCTCCCGACTCGACATCGTCCTCGAGTCTAAGTACGCGGTCATTGACGACCAGCTCAACCTTGTTTTCCTCCAACAAGCCTGCATTCAGTTCAATCACGATCTCATTCATCCGCGTCAGCCACTCTTCCATTACTGCGGCTGACTCGCCTTCGTCCAGGCCGAGATCGCTCTCCCTCTCCTGCCAGGCGCCGTTCAGGATAACTGGCTGGTGCTCCGACATCCTTCGGTGTAGCAACCCAAACCGAGCCGCACCGCCGATCTTTCTCATCAGTCGCTTGTTCTTCCCTTTCAGCGCGGCGTCGTAGAGTCGTTTTCCTTCCAGCACCTCATGCTTGCGCAGTGTCTCGCTGTCGTAGTAGTCCACCCCCCCTGGTTGGTCAGGAGGATACACGGCGCGATATGCAAAGTCCGTGCTGCGATAGTTCTTCTCATCAAAATCGTCGATCATCGCCGCGAAAAACCCAGCAGTACCGTGCCCCGGTCCTACTTCATGCGGCTTGAACTCCAGCAGTACACGCGTGCCGACGAGGTTTCGTCCTTCCCTCACCGCCATCGTCCCGTCCGTTTGCCGTCGATTCATCCGTCGTCGCTTCGATCGTCTGGGCGAGCTGTCCTGCCCGTCTTCCTGCCCATCATCATCGTCCTTCGCGTCACCGACGTCCACCCCGACGTCATTTCCGCGGTGATTGGGTACCACCTCGATCTCACTCTCTTCATCAGAATCCAACTCCTGCTCGTCGTGCTTCAGCGCGCGTGCCTTTGATGCCCGCGCCGCCGCCTGCACCGCGAGCCGCTTCCGCGTGATGTCCCACATCCGCTCGCGCTCCAGCAACTTCTTGCGTGCGCGGTCGTGCACCAACTTGACCTTCTGCGCCCTTCCTCGGCGCCACGTATCAATGGTCTTCATCACCTTGTGGTAGGCAGCTGCTTCCGCATCCGTCAGCTGCTCCGTGCTCGCTTCCTGCAACGCATGCTTCAGGGACATCAATTGGGCCTGTACGTCGTCAACCGGTACTCTCATCGGGGCCCGCAACTGCACTATCTTGCCTTTCTCCACCCTCTCGTTCTTCCTACGCTCGAGAGGGAGGAGGTGGTGCGTCCGCTCCCGGTAGACCCGCACGTTCCCTGCCGGCCTCACCACCACCCTCTTTCCGAGTAGTATGCGCACGCCGTTCACCACCCCGTCCGCGCGGCCCAGGTATATGCCCATCGAGCCCTTGTCCGCCAGCACGCCGCGGCCTCGTAGGCGTTCCGCATCGTGCGCCAAACAACAAACACATCCAAAAGCTGCAAGTCCACGCTTCAGTTCCCGTCGTAGATCCGGTGCAACCCCATTCCTGTACTCATACGGACTCATCCCAGACAACCGTGAGTGACCCAGAATGTCGCGCTTGTAGGTGGTGCTCTCCAACGCGTAGCACCACATGTTCAGACTGCACGGGCTGCCGTACAGTGATAGCTTCATGTCGCGCTTCGTGGTGCCCACCGCTGCTTCTGCCAGTCCGTTCAACCTGGCGTTCCCGCGCGGAGAAATCACCACCTCTTCTGCACCGACATTTTCCTTGCACCACTTGCTCCATGACTTGTATTGCTTCTTCTCGTCCTCAACTGGCACCTCCTCCTCCGGCTCGTCCAAAACGCTGTAATCGTGGCCGACGCCAGCCCTGAACACTCCATCGCCGTCAGTGAGCACCCGTTGGATGACCACCTTCCCGGACTTCATCATCGGCTGCACCTCCGGCCGCCATCGATGACGCCTCGCGGTGATCCACTCATGCACTCGCTTCAGCATCTTTCTGCTGTCCGACTTTCTCCTCATCGGATACCTCCACACGGTCCGCGATGCATGGTCCACGGCTACGAATACGTAGTGATGCCCTCTCCTCGACCGCACTGAAATCCTCCCCAGCACATCGATCGATAGACACTCTCCCACCCTCGTACACGTGCGTGTGCTGACCAGGTCCGTCCCGCTCTGCACTCCTCGCTTCGCCTTCACCCGCATGCAGACAATGCAACTGCAATTCTTGTTCTTCTTCTTCTTCATTCGCTTGCTCACCCGCACGCCCGTCATGCGGCCGTCGTTTATCTGCTCGTGCACCGTGGTGCTGTGCAGCAGCGCCTCGTGCAGCTGCTCCTCCGTCAGGTTGCATTCCTCCATCGCCCGCTCGGCGTTCGCACGCTTCGCATCAGCAAGTCGCAACCGTGCCTGCAGCTGTCCAAGATGCTCCTCGCTACACTCATACAACCGATTCGGCGTCAGCTCCGCGACAGCCAACGCGTCCTTCACACAGATGCTGTTGCCGTCGGCGGTCCATTCGCCGATGTGTACACGCGTCGATCTCACCACGAAGCACAGATGTGGGTACGCACTCAAAACGTCGCTCGGTGATAGCAGTATGCTCCTCATCCCTCTCACCACCTTCACCGGCACGCCCTTCCACCTTGCACGCGCCACAATCTTCAATTTCATTCGTCCGGCCGTAGCAACCCACGTGTCCTCCGCCGTCGTCACCACGTCCGTGCACTCCGCGACGAACTTCTCCGGCAGGAAGGAGCTGGATGCCCCCGTGTCCAGTAGGCATCGCCTGTCGTCCGCAGCCATCTGCTGCCGCTTGCTCATCCCCGCCAGTACTTTCGCTGCTTCAACGAGCTCCGCCCTCTCCGCAGATTTGGCTGCTGCTATCAGCGTGTCCACCATGCTCGTCTTCCGCAACGTCGTTTTCAAACTTTCGCCTGCCGCCAGCGCCTTGTCCTCCATCATCTTCGTGAAGTACCCGATCATCACCTCGTCCTGTCGGTCCTTGCTGTTGAAGAACGTTGTGTCCACAGTCGATCGAGGTATCCTATTCATCATGACGGGCACCTGCTCCAGCAGGAGCGCCGCCTCCCTCTCGATCTCCTTCACAAGTAGTTCCTCCAACCGCCGCGCTGTCAACAACCCTATCCTCGCGTCTGGTACTCCATCGACCGCGTAGGCCCGCAGATCTTCCTGCTGCTTCTGCCTCACACGCGTCCACCACCGATGTAGTTTCAATCCCCTCAACGAAGTGCTGTTTGGTCCGCGCCCACGCTCTCCGCGCAGTACACGCCCCTGCCGCTCACTCCGTCGTCGTCGCGCTGCCTCCTGCGCGACCGTTCCAACAATCGGCTCGCTGCCCTTCAACCCTGCAGTCGTGCCGTCGTTGATCTCCACGATGCTTGAGAACCGCGTCCTCGTCCTCTTCGCACCGTCCGTCGAGCCACTCCCTGTTCCTCCCCCAGGTGTAGCCCCTCTCAAATCAATGTTACTATTCTGGTTGGTCGCCGACATCACCTCTGCGACGTACTTCTGCCTGTCCGCCGCAGAAGCGCAGACCTGCGCGAGCGCCGCCCGTGCCTCCGCCAGCTCGGTCCGCCCGCTGCTGCCCTCTTGTCCTCCCAACCAGTCAAAATCAGAATCCGTGTCTTCCTTCTTCTTCTCGACGGGCACTGCCCCTCTCCCGAGGTCGCCGTGCTCAGCCGTGTTGTGCGCGTCCATCGCGCACGCGCATCCTCCACCATTGGCTACTGTGCTGCCGCAGGTGTGGATGCGCGCGGAATGGGCTCAACCCGTTCCGCCGACGTTGATGTTGCCCGACTTCAACAGCTGCTGCACGAAGTAGGCCTCCATCTGCTTCCGCGTGGGCGTGAAGGCGTTGTCCTCGCCGTCGTTCGTGCCCCCGGTCCGGCGCGGAGGGGTGCGGGCGCCACCATTGCTGCTCCTGCGATCGCGCTCGTCCATCATTGCTGCAACCTCACGCATGGTGAGCTTCTTTCCCCAGCCCTCGTCGCCGCCCGCGTGCGAAAAATCGCATTGGTCGCCCTTGAGACAGTGACCGCGCTTGTGGTACCCACACTCGATCGTCTTCCGCCTCTTCTTCTCATCCTTCGAAATGGGCGTACTCGGCCTGGGCTTCTTCCCGCGGGGTGATTTGTTCCTACCACCACCACCGCCCCGGCCGTCGGACCGCCGCTTGCTTTTCTTGTTCACGCGGCTTTTTCCCTTCTTCTTTCTCGACTTCAGGGGTTTGCCGCTGTTCAGCTCCATCACGTAGTCCTTGGCATCGTCATCGTGCGTGAACCGACAGTTCTCATACATGCACTCGTGGCCTTGGGTGAAGTCCATACAGACGCGCCCACTCTTGCCGCCCCATCTCTCGTGCAGGTAGTTCCAACCCTCCGAGGTGACGTAGCCGCCCTTCACCACCACCACGCCCGAGCCACCAGTCTCGTCCGCGACCAGCGCCTTTTCCTTCGGCTTCTTCCTGCTGCTCGAGTCGCCGTCGTCGAGGGGCGAGCCCTTCCACTTCACGTGGATACGGTCCTTGGCTGACATTTCCTGATTGTCGAACCCTCGGAGGACAGTGTTCATCACATCCACGGCCTGCACCTCCACACTGATGTCCTTGAGCGTCCTGCGTACGAGGCCACCAGTAACAGGGTCCTTCAACTTCTCGCTGAGCTGGAAGTAGTTGCGGCTGTGCTGTGCCCAGTACTCCACCCCTCGACGGATGAGCGTCACCACGAAAGCGTCGAGCGTCTTCTCGCCCAAGATGCCATACAGAGCGTCCACCCGGTGCGCGTGCTTCTGCTCTCCGCAGTCGGGCTGCTCCAGGCTCTTCTTGTCCGCAGCGAGGGCTCTGTGAAGCACCGTCTGCGCCATCGAAGCCTCTTTCGCAACCGCCACCAACCACGCCGAGAACCCCCCGATGTTCCAGTGCATCGTCGACAGCTTCTTCTTCGCCGTCTTCACCAGCTCCTCTTGGTTGGTTCCTTGCAGCAGCAGGGACGCGATGGTGTCCATCACCTTCTTGCTCGGCCTCGAGCCGAGCCCACGCTTCCTCTGCCTGCCGCCGCTCCAGAAGCCCTTTATCACCAGGTTGTCCTGCTCGAGCGAGTCGTCCTTCTTTTCGTCCTCGTCGTCACCGTCCTGCTTGCTGATGGGGTCCTCCGACTGCAGCGCCATGCAGACAGCGCGATGAAAATCCGCATCCAAACGCGCTGCCCAGACCTTGTTCAGGGTCGTGTTGTACAGCGCGAACGTCGAATGCATGGCCGACTGCCCCGTCCAGCAGGAGTGCTTGAGCAGATTCCAGATGGCCCCAGGCGTCGGGAACTGTCCGTCCGGGACGGCATCCCACACCCCCAGCGCAGCGTCCTTCTCCGCCTGCGTGAGGCCGTGCCGCTCGATCCTGTCGTTCAAGTGGCTGACAAAGTTGCTGCGGTGCCGCGTCCACTCCGCGTGCCCCGGCGCTCGCTTCCAATGATTAGCGATGATGTCCCTGTCGGCCTCCACGGCGTTGTCCATTTTCGTCTTCAACGACCCGTGGTAGTCCTGGCGCCAGCCCAATTCCGAGGCAAAGACAATCTCCCGTTTGTCCTCATCAATCGCGCCAGTCTCTCCCAGCTCGAACGCGACGAGGAACATCGCTCGAAGCAGCACCCCTTCAGTCAGGTCCCTTCTCTCCTGCCGACTCTTGGAGAACTGCTTCTTCAATAGCTTCGCCGCCGCCATCACGGAGTGCGACGCCAGCTCTCCTGAGTTGAGCAGGTTGTACAGTTGAAAGTCGCCCAGGCGCGAGACGGCCGCCATGTACGTTTGCCATGAGGCCTTCGCCTTGTCCAACGACAACAACTTGCCACCCGTCAGATGTTTCCCGGCCTTCGTAACGGCCACAACATTCCCGTCCTGCTCCCGCAAGGACATCTGTTTGTTGTCGTGCACAGACACATCGTGAAAATCGAATACATGTCACTCCACCCACACCAGTCCAACATTCAGTCATCGGCAACGGTGGCTAATCCCGTGCACATCCATGACTATCCTGCCCGATGTGGGTGGTTCCATGTACTAACACAACGACGAGTACGGTTTGTTCGTTACTCAATCCTCGTTGGCTTTCCTCCATTTCACGACTATGCTCATGCACGTCCATTCCATCCATGACACAAGGTCCAGTGTATGGTTGTTCACACCGTCCCGACCACCCGTAGTGGCCGGTAAACGAGTCAGTCTGTCCGAGTACGCCATCCAAGGCTCCATTACTCATGCGTGTGGTATTCACGATCCCAAGAACAGACACAACAGCATCATAGATGCGTCAAACAACCACAACTATACCTTCGAGGATCACAACTGAGCTTCACAAGTCAAAGTAAAATGTAGTCGTGATATACTCAGTCGCCCCGGCTCGCAGCACGTCCACGTGTGTCTCTGCGAGGCTCTCGATTGTTGTGTCAGCCTACTTGTCATTGAAGTGGCAATCATTGCTTCATGCATACGCTCGTACCGGACAGTCACTGCGGCTCTCTGGCTCGTCACACTCACGCATGGACTCAAAAGGGACACGAATTAGTACACTCCCGTACGCACGCTGCGGATTGAACCTAAGGCAGAAGCGGGAGTAACACACACTCCGATCAGTTTCATACTGGCTAGCTAGGCCCCGATCTCGGCGCACCCCACTCCTCTTTTACCCCTGCCACACACACATACTTCGACATACACATCGCATCCACCGACCCAAACGTCTGTGGGAGGGGAGTGGCACTCCAGCAACACATTTCCGGTACTGACGCACGCATACATCACACGGTCTGTCTTTTCACGACAACACAACAACACGGTTTCGACACAGGGACGTACACACTCGCACACACACACACACAGCATGGTGAGAACTTAATCGCCGCTACTGGTTGTGTGGCGTGTGCTTTATGACGACGCATGTATGTATGTATCGGGTTGCGAGCCTACCGCCTCGCACCCCTCGCCGCCCCACTGTCCGGGGCGTCACAACAGTCGGCAAGTGTGTATCGATGTTCGGGTTCATGAGATGAGTCTGGGTCCAGTCCCACCCGCTGTCCTCCCACCACCACACACGAGTGACGACGCAAGAGGCATGATTACCCTACTTGCGCTCACTTACCGGTTGTTCTTGCTCGTAGTCGCTGGCGCGTCCAGTGCGCTCCGCAGCGTCCGTCCACGAGTGTCCGTGCACCTCCCACGAGCACTACCCTCCTGCCACGAGTACCAGTGATAACTGGTTACGATTATCTCGCAGCTGGGCAGCCTCTTCGTCCAGGGGAGATCCGATGCGACCGTTGGCCCTCTGAGCTAGTGAGCACAGGTTCGTCA
>Ga0099798_10763_pt1 | contig 10190 bp, 3 predicted proteins | sample Uncmet_Sort29A_1_FD_89870 | JGI IMG/M metagenome (GOLD analysis project Ga0099798, IMG submission 89870) | Marine eukaryotic communities from CALCOFI LINE 67, Pacific Ocean - CN13ID_Sort29A_1 | ecosystem: Environmental > Aquatic > Marine > Oceanic | place: Pacific Ocean: Monterey Bay | collected... | reverse complement strand
TTTTTACAATTTTTTAGAAAAATTGAATTTTAGGGTTTAAAAATTCAAAATTAGGGTTTAGGGTTTACGATTTAAAAATTCAATTTTTTAAGGTTTAGGATTTTGTTGAAGCGATTTTTTATTGATTTCTTGAAATTTTAATGATTTTTTTAGTCAAGTTTTGTATTTTTGATGAATTTTTAGCAATTTTTCAAAAAATCGAAAATTAGGGTTTAGGGCTTAAGAATTTAATTTTTTTGAAAAATTAGGGTTAGATTTGTAAAAACACAATTTTTGATCAAATTTTTATGAAATTGAAAACAAATCAATCAAAAATGATCTTCTAAAAAAATCGCCACGGTCAATTAACGCAAAATCCAATTCTAAACAATTTCACCATTTCCAATTTTTAAATTAAGAAAAATTAAAACTAATTGGAAATTAATTTTAATTTAAAAAAATAAAACGGAAACCGGCGCGCGGGCTTCTCCTCCGCCGTGTGTAAATGGAAAATTAATTAAACATTATTAAAATGGTTTAATAAATTATTAATTAATTAAATGCCGACGTTTCGATGTCGTGCCGACATCTTCATCAGGGCAAACTGAGTGAGCCGTAGCTACTTAAATGGGTCATTAATTAATTATTAAAAACAATAAACCATCTCAAATAATGACGGACATCCAGAGCGACGACGACGCCGAACAAATAAAAATTCGACTCCATTTCATTTTAAAAAATAATCAAAAATGCAAAAATCGAATTCAAAACACTAGAATTTGTCAAAAAAACAAGAAAATTCTTATAACAATTAATGTGGTATTTGTTATGTTTACAATCGGGGGAGGAGGTGGGCTTGCCTTGGGCAACCTAGAAACCCAATTAAAAATTGATAATAAGAATTTTCAATGGATTTTTGTATTTTTTGATGGAAATTTAATGGATTTTTTAGTTTTTGATTAAATTTTAATGGATTTTTGATTTTTTTACGATTGTTTAGCAAAATTGAATTTTTAGAGTTTAGGGTTTAGGAATTCAATTTTTAGGGTTTAAGATTTAAAAATTCAATTTTTTAGGGTTTAGGATTTTTTTGAAGCGAATTTTTATTGATTTTTTGAAATTTTAATGAATTTTTTAGCCAAATTTTGAACTTTTGATGATTTTTTAGCAATTTTTAAAAAAATTGAAATTTAGGGTTTAGGGCTTAGGGTTTAAGAATTTGATTTTTTGAAAAATCAGAGTTTAGGATTTAAAACACAATTTTTAACAATTTTTCTAATAAATTGACAAAAATTTGATCAAAAATGGTTTTCTAAAAAATCGCCACGGTCAATTTATGCAAAATCCAATTCTACACAATTCCACTGTTTTCAATTTTTCATAAACCGTTCCCAATAATGACGGACAGACAGCGACGAAAAAATAAAAATTCAAATCCATTTCATCCCAAAAATAATCAAAAATCCCAAAATTGATCTCAAATCACCATCATTTTCCTAAAAACAAATCAAGAAAATTCTTAGTACGTGATGTAATCAATTTCCATAGCGGAATTGCTGAAATAGGATGTGTGCTTGACGCGGACATAACCTGTAGACCCGATTGAAAATCGATAATAAGAATTTTTGGGGGCGACTTTCATTTTTTGGGAATCGATTTTTGATGATTTGCGAATGGGTTTTGAATTTTTGCAAAATATTAAATAATGGTTTCGACAAAATTTGGGGTTTTGAAAATTGATGAAATTTCGAATGTTTGCAAATCGATGATTTTTGGTTTAATTTGGTTCAATTTAATTTTCATTTTTTAAAAACGGTTTATCCAAAACCTTAAAGCCTATAATTTATAAATCCTAAACCCTAAATTTGGATTTTGAAACCCTATACCCTAATTCTTAAACCCTAAAGCCTCAAAATTTGAAAAACCTCAAAAACCAGTGAAAAAAAAATTTTTCAATGATTTTTTGAATTTGGCGAAAACCTTGTCAAAAAATGGCCCCCAAAAATCCTAAGCTCTGAAAATTGAAATTTGTCAATCTGTCAAAATGGATGAAAAGACGCACGGGCACATTACCCAGTCCGAATAGTAATAAATTGTGTGGACTAAAAAATCCATCAAAATTCAAACAATTCGTCAAAATTCATAAAATACAAAATCCAATAAAAAACATTAAAAATCGCCTAAAATTGATCTCAAATAATTAGCCAGAATTTGCTAAAAAATAAAATTCTTATAACCGTCCTCACCCCAATTTGTGCCCCACTGGTTTTTGAGTTTCCAATAGAACGTGTTTTTGTCAGTGCCGTAGCCAACCAAAGTGACGGAGTGGCCGCCATCCTCCACTCCGAAAGCATCGATAATACCTGTAAACCCAATTAAAAATCGATAATAAGAATTTTTGTGAACGAGTTTAATTTTTTTGGATGTGGTTTTTGATTATTTTTTACGGGTTTTGTATTGAAAACAAATTATGTTTTTTATGTTTGTTTTGTGGTATTTTGACAACATTTCGGTTTTTATAAATTTTGGAAAGTACCTGTAATTTTGAATTTTTGAAAACTAATGAATTTTAATCAACTTTGTCCGATTTTCAATTTTTGAAAACGGTTTTGAAAATCCTGAGCCCTAAAACCTATCATTTGTAAATCGGTCCTAAACCCAAAATTTGGATTTTCAAACTCTAAACCCCAATTCTTAAATCCTAAGACCTAAACCCTAAAACCTCAAAATCTGAAAAACCGTAAAACAACTAAAGAAAAATGCACGTTTCCCTGATTTTTTTGAATTTGAAAAAAACCTTGATAAAAAATGGCCCCAAAAAATCCTAAACCCTAAACCGTAATTCTTAAACCCTAAACCCTGAAACCAAAAAATTGCAAAACCACAAAAAATGATCAAAACAGTGAAAATTCTCAAAAAAACAATAAAACCCATGAACAATCGTCCAAAATTGATCTCAAATAACAAGAATTTGTTGAAAAAAAATTATAACCTCCTTTATAATGCATCCAATTCTTGTCGAGAATTGGCCCACCAATCTGAAGCGGCCCGTGTTCGAACAACGCCTGCTTGATCTCCTCCTTCGTTTGGTCTTCCGTTTTGCCGGCCAAATCCAGTTCATAATAATTATCCTTTTCCAACATCGCCTCCGGCAAAAGAACAGTGCAACTTGGCTTCGGGGTTTGCGCATAGGGGGCGCTTTTGGGGTAGGGGTAGCTTTTGAACGAGCACACGCCCTTGTATTTCTGTGCAATTTTGGCCATATCCTGCATCGCCTGTCCGGGCATACCACCACCACAACCGTCTTGGTGAACCTCGCCGGGTTGTGAAGTGACCTGCAACGATTCAGAATAAGAAAACCATTGCCAAATCAAACGCAGAAATCAGACTGGATCTCCAAACAACATAGAATTTATCAACAAAAAAAAACAATTGGAGATTAATCATAAACTTTGAAATTAATTTCAATTAATTCTTCTTCTTCTTCTTCTTCTTCTGAATACGATCATGTTAGCACCCAAATGGTCTCGCGCCCTGGGTTATGCCCAGTTTGGGATCACATGAACCTAGCCGATTTAAGAAAGGCCAGCACCCCCGACAAAAGTGCTGAAAGATCGGAAGGTACCACCTGCGGGTAGGGAACTATCAGGGATAGAACCGTCCCGTATGTCCCGTGGCGCCTCCCTCACCCAAGGTCCAATCCATTCGAGAGGCGGACGTAGAGCGGGGCAAAAAAAGCCGGACGTAGCCGACCCGGGCCGCTCGCCATCGAGGGCCCACAGACGCCAGACCACCCCCCAGCCTAGCAGCGTCCATGGTCCCACGCAAACTAGAAAAAAATAATCAAAACTAGGACATCAGATCCACGCGTGGGGATGACGAACAAGATTAAGGAAAAATAAGGGGAATCGAGAGCGCAGCATGAAAAGGTCCCACGGCCCCCGAAGGGGGCGGGGGGAGCTTCATGGACCTGGGACACTCGATGAGGGACCGGAGCGGAGGGCGCCACGGACGAAGCGAAATCGACCAGGGCGACAGCCGTCCGAGCGGAGGACAGCAGCCGGGCCACCGGGGCCGCGACCACAGGACCGCGAAAGCAAATGGCAACAGCGGGGCGGCGGCGGGACGCGAACCCGGCCGCCGCGGCGCCCGGCGAGGGCGAGGGACCCGGGAGAGCGACCGACCGGAGACAGAAGAAGAAGAAGAAGAAGAAGAACCGCGGGAAGTGAGAGACCGCCGCACGAAGCGGGCGATCGAGTGACGGTGCGAGGCCGTGAAACGGTTCGCGGATCCGACTGTTTTGAATCATAAATTGAATCATTAATAAATTAAATTTGAATCATTAATTAATATGTATTTATGATGGACAGCAATTAGATAATTATTTAAGAAATCAAAAATTAAGAATTAATACAATTTCATGACCAATAATGTGAGCAATTAATTAATTGTATAAAAATCAATTGATTGACCTGGGCGAAAACGGACAGACAACGGCAGAACGAACAACAAAAACAAAAACAGCCGGCGGGACCGTCGCACGAGGCGAGCGATCGAATGAAGAAGCGGGATCCAATAAAAGATTCGCGATATCAGCTGTACATATTGACTATGAGTCAATAAGATTCATGGCAATTTGAATTAATGAATTGGAATCAATATCATTAATACATTTGAATCAAAATCGAATAATAAAAAATAAATATTAATAATAATAAAGTAAATATCAACAATAAATAAATATCATTGATAAAAATGATAATCAATAATTAATAATAAATTTGAATCAATGTCAATGAATAATTAATAAAATTAATAATAATAAGACAACATAAAATAATAATAATAATAATAATAATAATAATAATAATAAAATGAAATCATAATTTGAAATCATAGTACAATAAGTAATAATAATAATAATTAATAATTTGAAATCATAATAATTTGAAATCAAAATTAGAAATCATTAATTTGAAATCATAATTTGAAATAATTTGAAATCAATAATAATTTGAAATCATTAATATTATGAAAACATTAATAATTTAAAATCATAAAAAAAATTAATCATTAGAAAACATAATAATAATTAATAGTAATAATTTGAAATCATAATACAATAAATAATTAATAATAAAAATAAATAATTTGAGATCATAATTTGAAATCATTAATTTGAAATCAATAAAAATTTGAAATCAATAATAATTTGAAATCATTAATAGTATGATGATTTGAAATCATAATAATTTGAAATCATTAATAATTTGAAATCATAATTTGAAATCAATAATAATTTGAAATCATAATAATTAATAATTTGAAGAAACGCGCCGCAGAATTAATTCCTGAGGTTCTTCGCGTACGCGTCCATGAACTTCTCGAATTCCGTGGGAACTATGTAATAATTTATAAATAAAAATTAACAATTCTGCAAACGTCCAAAATCATGGCCTCAGAAAGCGACCAGTCTTCTCCTTTTTTGGTAACATTCATGCCCGCAATAGCCATCGCGCCCTCGAAAGCGCCCATTGTTCCGAACGTCCAACACGATCCGCACTGCCCTTGGTCTTTGACTGGGGTGACCGCCGATCTGTTCAGAGGACTGCTAGTGGAAGTCCAATCGAGAGCTCAACCCACAAAATGATTGAGATTGAAAATGATCCACGAATTATCAAATCTTTGATTGTTTAAGTAAGTAGTTATCAATAATTAACCATCAATGACCCAACTTATTTCTCGTAAAACTAATTTCACATCCGTGATGGTGGTGGATCACATTATACGAAACCGAACGGCCCAATGGCAAGTGGGCTGCAAATTTGGCAACATCAATGATACAAACTGATATGAAATAACACACCACCAATATCAGACAGCACTTTTACGTCATAAACAAGTTTGAATCAAAATCATTAAAAAAACAGAAAACAAAATTTTCATTTAAATGTCAAATCCATTGGATTCATCATAATTTAAAATTAAATAATTAATCAATAATTTATTTATTTATTTATTATTATTCAAACCATCCGGCGGCGGGACAGCGCCGTAAAGTCCGGGCTTGTGCGACTTCTTCTTGCCGCCCACACGACCACGACCTCCGAATTTCATTGTCTGCATCGCGTGGAATTCTTCCGGGGAAAGCATCGAGAAAGGGCCGTGCCCGTGCTTTGCTAAGCCGTCACCGTCGTGGTTTTGTTTGCAGATTTTCCAATCATTTCTGAGGAACTTGACGAACAACTGCTGTTTGGATTTTTTATGTGCGGGATGATTTGGTAAATAATGCTTCTTGTAATTCTCTTCAAATTCTTCAACGAGCTCATTGAAGGTCGTCTGCGTACAATTGTTCTCACTCAACTTCGTCATCAATTTTTTCACCTGTCACAAAACCAGAATGGAATTTGAATTACTGTAGGTCAAATTTCCCACGACGATTTCGTTTAACGTAGTCAATCGCACAAATTTTGATTAATTTAAATTTCAATTTGAATCAAAATGGGATCCGCCACCAGTACTTTTGGCAATACAACATCAAACATCAATTATGCCAATTGAAAATCTATTTAAAAAAATAATTTACTTCCATTTCCACCCAAAACCTATTAGAATGAAAATTTAATTTCCAAACAGCAGAATTCTCGAAAAAAAGAAAATCCTTAGAACCTTGTCGGATTCGGTGATTTCCTCGTCTGCCGCCGCTGCAAGTTGGCAGCTGAAGGGGTGCAAGAGCAAATTGAAATTTTTAATTATTTTTTCATGAAATTATTGTTTTTTTATGAAATTTTTCATGAATTTTGAAATTTTTTGGTGGTGTTTTGAAATTTTTTGATGAAATTTTAAAATTTTTGAAAAAAATAATTTTTTTATATGGAATGTGAATTCTCATAAAAATCAATAAATCGTAAAACAAATTGAAAAATATCCAAAAATTTCAATTTTCTATTCAAAAAACTTCTCAAAAATTTCACATTTTCATTAAATTTCATACTTTTTCAAAAATTTCAAATCTCTATTTCAACCGGCAGCTGAGGGTCCAGAAGAGGATCGCGGACGACGCAATTGATTTCATGGCGAAATTAATATTTTGATGATTTGAATAATTAATATTAATTCAAATAACTTCAAAAACAATTGAAACCTTTTATGACTTTTATTTATTGAATGGTTTAGTTGAATAATTAATTATTGGTTGATTGTCTGATGAGAAACATCAAATTATTATATAATGTATTAAATTTGAAAATTTGATTAATTACTGAATTTTAAATTGATGCATGAAAAAAATAGTTAAAATGTGTAAATCTAAATTCTAAAAAACAAAAAGACCGTTAAAAAAAGAAAATTTCAATATTTAAACAATTTTCTTTAATTACAAAAAATGTTTTGAAATAATATTATAATTATTTTCAAAATGAAATTACACTGTAGATTTAAATATGAATTATATTGAAAAATAAATATTAAAATGAAAATGAAAGAAAAAAATAATAATAACTAGAAAATATTATGTCTTGTAATGAATACGGGCCGAACTAAGCCTGAGAGTATGATTGATTATTTTAAATTACTTATGTGAAAACAAATTAAATCCAATTAAATAATAATTTGATTGAAAAAACAAAATATGGTCAAATAATTAAATAAGATGATTGATTAATAATCAATCGGAATGCTATTATGAGTATGTTATAAAATAAATTAAAATAATTAATATAATCTAAATATCCTTTTTTAAAAAATTTACAAGATGTCGAAATTTTCAAAGACGTCGAAAGATGTGGAAAATTTGATTGATTAATTTACCAATTTTAAATTGATGAATGAAACATTTAATAGAAGACGTCGAAAGATGTGGAACATGTTTTGTTGAATTTCAATTTTGAAAGATATCGAAAGATGCATCATGTTGAAATTGTTTTTGTTGACAAAATAAAACAAAAGAAAGAATTAAGGAACCACGTTTTTAAAAATTGTTGTTGAATTTCAGGATGACCTCCCCCCCATCATAAAATTCGGAGCCCGATTTTTTGCTATCCTGAAAATCGGATGAGGTTTTGGGGGGTTTTTTTATTTGATTGGTAGCGAATTTAAATTTTTTCTCAGTTTTCAGGATGACCACCCCCTCTTATAAACAATCGTCCAAAAACCCTAGCTGAAAATTGACGAGAGTTTTTAAAAACGTGGTTCCTAAATGTAATATTATTATATTAATTAATTTTGATTTCCAATTTCAAAAAGAAAATGTTGAAAATAAAATGATAATTAATTATTCAATTATTGATTAAAAATGAAACAATGTAAAATTTAAAATGATTAATTATTAATTTTATATTTTAAACAAATCAAGTAATTAGTTGACTAATTAACGGGTTGGTTGATTGATCGACAAGTAGGTTGATGGATGCAACCATTTTGAATGATTCCATCAAGAATCAAATTGATTTGTTTTGACGACAGAAAATGAAGAAAGCAACGAATCAATTTAAGATGATGTTATTATTAATTAATTAATCAACCAACCAATCAAAATGGAAATCAAATATATCTTATATATTAATAGAATAAGAGGTTTACCCCAGAGGATTTCATAAAGTGAGGTTTTCCAACTAGGAAACCTCACTTTTTGTCTCTTTTGGTTGGGGCAACTTGACTCCCCAACCAAAAACAGTGAAAAACATAATGGTTTGGGCACAAAGTGAGCAAAAAGGGGTCCAAAGGGGATTCAAAATCGATCGAAAAATGCATTTTGGGTGAAAATAGTAATGAATCGGTTCATTTTGGGTGGTTGAAATGGGGTCCAAGTGATTGGTGGGACGGGCTGGGGTGAGGTGGATTGGATTTGGAAGGAGATATGGGTCGGTTAATGGTTGATGAGGCGGTCTGAGGTGATGTGAGGCGGGATGATTGCTGGGCGATGGACATGCTTCAAGGCAAGAAGCCGAGGCGGTTTGCCCGGAGCGAAAAGGCAAACCGCCTCGTTGTAATTAATTGAACATAAAATGGTAATTAATTATACAATGATAAATTGTTTTGACAAACAAACCAAAAAAACAAAAAGAAATGATTCAATTATAATTTATTAAATCAACCGATTTAAATTTTCAATCAATAATATTAATTGATGTTTGACAGACAAACCAAAAAACAAAACAATGAATTATAAATTATTATAATTTATTAAATCAACCGATTTAAATTTTCAATGAATAATATTAATTGATGACTTAATTATGAATATGATATCAATTAATTGGCTATAATAAATCGTGATTGGGCATCCTTTGCCGTCTAGCACGTCTGTTAACGTGCATCCTAAAAATCTAATTTTGCAATGATTTAAAAATAAATCTAATTACGCGCAACCTAGCCGCCGTCCGTGGCATCGTAACAGGAAAAAATCCTGACTGAAATGACTTGGCGAATTAAAAACAATTTTGAATTTCAAAACAGAAATGAGATTGAAAACAAAACTGTGCTTTCAATCTGCACACTAGAATGAGAATGTAATACAGAAACCAACCGAAACTTGATGATAATTGCTTGGAAAATTTAATGTTGAAGAAAAACAATTGGTTTTGAAACTAGTCACGGGCGGTCTGATTAAATTAATATCGAAAACAAATTTAAATGGTTAAATTAAAATTTTGATTGATTAAATTAATATTCAATAATTTAATATCCCAGTGGGTGGAAGGCTACCACCTCACTCCCGAAGAACGCCAATTCTCGTTTAAATTAATATTGAAAACAATTTGAAAAATTTAGATCAACGAATTTTGAAATGGTTTTGGGCTCATGACCTATTATTTAAATATTTTACATCGGACGACCAATTCAATAGTACGACGAGAACGATAGGTGGAGTAGCATTCCTAAGGATAGGTACCCTTGAGCCAAATAACATGGGCCACAAAAATAAAATTAGGTGACAGCACTAGCCAATACCTAAGAAGCATCTACCTAGTAATCTTCTTCTTCTAACAGAAACCCATTTGTTTCGGTTTGCAACGCAGACAACCAAGAGAAAACAATTTACATTAGAAAAACCACGACGACATCCACACCGAAAAAAGAATATATACTGAATTATTTATACTATAATAAATAATTATTCAGAAACGTTGGCCCTTGACCAAAGAAAACCAATAATATTATATCTTTTGCTGTGCCGTAATGAATTAAGCTGTCCCCCTTGTTTTTTGTTT
>Ga0099798_10762_pt1 | contig 10202 bp, 7 predicted proteins | sample Uncmet_Sort29A_1_FD_89870 | JGI IMG/M metagenome (GOLD analysis project Ga0099798, IMG submission 89870) | Marine eukaryotic communities from CALCOFI LINE 67, Pacific Ocean - CN13ID_Sort29A_1 | ecosystem: Environmental > Aquatic > Marine > Oceanic | place: Pacific Ocean: Monterey Bay | collected... | reverse complement strand
CTTTGTAATGTACCTAAAAAAACGAAATATTAAGAGATCTGATTCGGAATGCAATCCACTTACAACACATGGAATAATACACAAATACATGCTGAATATTAAGGCGAACTCCAGTATTCCGAGAATGCAATTTGAATTCCGGATCATCATGTCCCTCGTTGTGTTTTTAGCTTACTTTCTGCTTAATATATTCTTCAGCCACATCCCCTATCCAAGTACTTCTCGTCATCGTCCTCCTTCTGGGAGCATTCTCAGCTGCTCTGCTGCCTGCTACGAACGCGGGTGATTGAAAAGGGACAAACACAGCTTTATGCTGTTCAGGAGCTATGTCCTCAATGACCTCTTGGATAAAATCCCTTGAATTTCTGATCACGGGAATATTATCCGCAGTCGTAGATTCGGTGAAATTGGGAAATTGCTTCGGACCTGTCGGCTCTTTTAAGTGGCGTCGGCGTTTGTGGTCGTGAGTTAGAACTGCTTTATGCGTGTGCCTTCCGGAGAAATTCGGGAAGGCGTCTGTTGCATACGGAGAGCCGTTGGGGCCGTAGAAACTGCCGTTAGGAGGCGATTGGATGTTACTTCCAATGTGAGACGAAGGAGAACCCGGACTCAAATCCCCTGTGTGGGGCATCGGCTGATATCTCGGACTATTACTATTACCCTTATTCCCTGGACTTGGCGGCGTCGTCGGACTGATAATCAGATGATTCGCACTCTCGCTATCATCATAGCCCTTCTTCGCCGTACTGCTCGGTGTTTTCCAAGTTTTTCTCCATAGATGAGGAAGCGTCTTCCTCGGAGTACTCAACCCTCCATTATGATTTCCACTTCCATTTCCTTCCTCACCCCAACCTCCTTCCCCATTTCCTTCTCCGTTTCCTTCACCTCCATTTCCCTCACCTCCATCCCTCCCACCAAGCGACCTACTCATCCTCTTCACAACATGGTTTCTCATCCCCCTCTCCCTACTTTTCCCTCTTTCCCTACTTTTCAGCCTCTCTTCATTCTTCTTCCTATCCCCCTTCCGACTTCTCAAACTACTCCTCCTTATAAAAGAAGTTCTGCCCATTTTCCTCCTCCCGCCAGAAACAGCTTTCTCCTTGAACCTGGTCCCAATCCTGACGCTCGTACCGCCTCCTCTGGTGCAATCTTGTATTTTAGGACTTCCTCTAGGACTACTCCCAATCCTCTTCACATTGTGATGCAACGAATATTTACACCATTCCCCACCCGTCGTGAACCTCATCAACTCAATATCACGATCATCCACTTTTTTCTCGTTTCCCCAGGGATGAAATCCAGGCTTTGCTTCCCACGGCTCACCAGGTCGTTTCTTCGCTGTTGGACTCCAGTCCCTGCCTCCATCTCCTTTCCTGTCTTGAACCAATGGTTCAACCAAATTCCGAAAATGCAATTTGGTTTCCTCGGTTGTTTTTCTCTTAGCCACTGGTGTATCGCGGAGTTCAACGTTTGGTTCAGTGAAGATTGCACGAGAATGCAATAATGCTTTTTCCGCCTCGGCTTTGCTCATGGTTTTTGCACCACCAGCAGTACTTAATTTGGTAGTTGATTTACTATTAGTATTTCCTGGACTATTGCTTCCCGGACTGGTATTACTGTTTCCACCGCTAGAACCTCCCTCTTCACCACTTTCCTTATTACTGTCCTTATTACTGTCCTTATTCTCCTTCGATAAATTCGCTGCTCCCTCTCTTTCTGCTTTTTCGAGGAGGGCTTTCTTCCTCTCTTTCTCCTCTTTTTTCTTCTGCTTAGCCTCGAGTTTTTCAAGAACTTCGTAGAAAATCTTGCCGCCGAAATCCTCGTACCTGGGTGCGCGGACAATATTGTTGAGCAAGGATGAATTTTGCAGAAATTGAAATGAAAATGAATATCATATCGTAAATTGGTTCGTAAATTGGATCTAAATTCAATCATGTTCATCTGAATTAACATTGAATCAATCATGGTCATCTCAATTATCATTGATTCACTTCGGATCATCTCCCTCCTTTCCTAATTCCCCCTACCCGGTCAACTTCGCTGGATCTGCCAATCTGCCCCGTACTTTCACAGTTGGATCGTTTTTTGCATCAGCTTCATCTGCATCCACATTCGTTAACGCCATCGCTTTCGTCACATCCGGAGATTTGGAGATGGGGGACTGATTTCGCAGTTTGTTGTGGGTTTTTTTGTGGGAACCTTCTGTGTTAAACGGTGAATTCCGTCCTCCTGCAGAGCCTGGTGGCGATCCCGCTTCAGTCGCATTCCCAGGTGGGGGAGACCCTGGAGGAGTTAGACTGGGACTTTGAGGCTTGTCTGAGTCTCCTTCGTTGGGATTCCCGTTTGGACTGCCTTGCCCTTTCTTCGCACCATCTTTTCCATCCTTCCCCGCATTTTTCTCATCACTTAAGGTCGCGAACAATTGAAGAGGAGACATCCCCAGCAGAGTCATCGTATCCACCCCTAACTTCACCAAAATTATGTTGAAAATATCAAGACTGATTCCCGGCGTTAAATTTGGTTTGGGGAGGAAAATAGCGGATAAACTGGCCATGAGGGGAGAGAGTTTGATCAAATTCGATTTCATCAAAGCTCCAACTGAGACTCCGGATTTCTGGACATCTCCTGAATTATTATTCTTTCCCCCTGGAGATTTACCACTCGGCGATGATGATTTACCATTGGCATTAGGAGAATCACCAGCATTACCACCTCCACTTCCTTTGTTCATTATTTCCGCGGCTGACATTTGCGTCCTCAGAGCTCTCTCAATCAACATTCGATAAGCTTGTTGTTGGCTCCCCGCTGCGGATATCAACACACTTCTCAGAGCTTCCAAAGGCGGAAGACGTGCTAATTCATTTGCTTTCAGCCCTTTTGGAAGGGACTTTTGGGCTATCTTTAGTGCATCTACCGCTCCGAAATTGGATTCCCTTCTCCTCGGAGAGACATCAGGGGAACTCATCGAATCTGCAGAATCGCCCCCAGGAGACTTCGAACTTGCCCTGTTTTTCGGGGGCGAAGCGATGGGATTTGCCGCTTTAGATTTTTTCTTTCCCTCGTCGGCGAAATCATTTCCAAAAGAATAAGAAGAATCTTTTCCACCGTCTTTTGTATTCTTCGCCTCCTCTTCTTTCTCCTTGATCCTGTGTACCTTAACAAGAAACGACATATTCAGTATGTGAAATATTCTGTTTCCAAAGCGAAATGATCCGAAACTCAGCTTCAGTATTGAAACTCGAGGAATACAGACATACGTGCTGATGCGTATGAGAATTGGTATGCGTATGCAAATTGAATCACATACGTTTAAGAGGACATTTCGAATCACCTCACTCTCACTATCAACACCCCTCGCTTCGGCTTACCCTTTTACTACTCATCATGATCTTGTTCTGCTTATAGATTACCCTTTTACTGCTCATCTTGTTCGCTTTATCCCTAGCTGAGCGTTGAGTTTCCCCGGTCGGAGGAATGCCGTCTTTGAATCCTAGTTTAGTTCCGTAGAACATCACCCCCAGCTCGTTAGCAGCTGTTAAAGACAAACTAGTTCTGAACTGCTTGTCCTGGAAAACACCAGAGGTGTTTGGAACACTTCGAGGACTCATGTCAATTTTACCCGATTCTTTTTTACTGCTGCTTTTCGCTGTGCTCGACATCTGATTTTTCGCTTTCTTGGCAGTGCTACTCCCTCCTTTCAGAGAACTGTTCGGACTCAAATTTCGTGATTGATTTTTCTTCGGCGTCGTCAGATTATTGTTTTCATCTTCTTGCTTTCCCCCACTAAATCTTCCCATCGATTGCGAAAAGCTCGTATAAAATTCCGCTCCCTTATCGAATGCCGAGGGCGTGTTGAAATGCCCTCCATTAGGCGAACTATGCCCCCTCGGACTCTTCCTTTTCGGACTCCTCACTACAAATGCCCCATCATCAACTTTCCCCTGCGTCAAAATATTCGGGCTCGCTCCTGCTCCCCAGTTCACAGCCGGATCAGTATCTGTTAGTCCGGCTTTTGCCAGAGCGTATTCCTTTCCGGAGGTAAAACTGTTAGTATTGTCATTCTCATTGTGATTACCATTGTGATTACCATTATGATTACCAATGTTATCCTCATTTTCCGCATTCAGCCCATTCTTGAAGTTGTCGGACGACGATTGTTTCTGTGAAGCATGTTTCTTCTCCAAAACACTCCCCTTCATACCATGAAACGTGTCTGAAGCATACCCTAGATGCTGTAATTCCATTGATTTCCGGCGTTGTTCTTGTTGGTCCCAGAACCACTCTTTTCTAGCCTGGGGGGAGTGTGAGTCAGGCTATTCTGTGAACTCGACACAGATTTCTCGTGATTGTAGAAGAAATACAGTCTAGAAAGTTCCATCATTATATTGAGCCTAGAAACCATCATTATAAATACGAAATCCACTTCAGTATACGATGAATATCCTGCGAAATCTATTCGAACTTTACAAAATAGAGCGATTTAGGAGCTTAATACCTGAGAAGCGGCTTGTTCTGCAAACATCTCCTCCAATTGAGTCGGCCTCACAAAATCCTCAGGATGCCTCGGTATAAACATTGTAGTATCATTCGTGGGGTTCTTGCCGCGGGTTTTGCCTTTGCCCTTTTCTTCTCCTTTTGGTTTGTCTTTTGCGTGTTGCTGGACTACTTTTGTTGAGTTTGTCGTGCCTTTCTTCTCTTTCCCCTTCCCCTTGCCTTTTTTTGCTTTTGAGGAGAGGGAAGTGCTTCCTTTCCCCACTAATCCTTTACTCCCCGTTTTCCCCTTCCCCTTGCCTTTCCCCATTTCAACCGCTACTCCCTTCCCGCCTTTCACCATAATAAACCCACCCTTTCCATCTCCCTTCACACCCTTCCCCATCATATGGACCACACCACCAAGATGTTTTTCATGCGCCATTTCCGCTTCTCCAAACATTTCAGGCATGCCTTGCAGATAACTCTCATCCGGTGAATCCGGCATAACCATCATCATCTCGCCAGTCGGGCTTACGACAACTGGGACCATGTCCACTTGATTCCCATCCGGCGAAACAGATGCGTAAAACAACTGCCCATCTGGGGTTTGGTAGACGCCGGGATGATAGGGGCCTCCAGGGCCGTCCATCCCACCATCCATTCCTCGGTGCATCGGATTATTTGGATCCGCAAAATACAAAGGCGACATAGAAGGATCACTATTCGCCGGGCTTCCGGTGTCCTCCAAACTTAGATGATGTCTTCCCATCCCACTAAACATGGGGCTCCCTATTCCCTCAACGCCTGCCCCAGGTGCTGCCGGAAAGATAGTTTCCTGCTCACCGGCCATCCTAAAGCCTTCATAGTTACCTTAAACCATTAAATAATTGGGACGATCCGGAACTCTAATTCAGATGATGAAAATGAGGATAGCAACATATGCAAATACATCGTGACATGGGTATCTACATGTATGAATAAATCAGAATAAATTCATCTCAATTTCAAATTTGAGTTCCGGATCGTCCCAATTAATAAGGTGATTAGAGTACCATCATTATTCCCAAATCCTTCATCATCCTGCTCCTTCTCCTTCACTATCCGTGCGCAAGAATTATTAAAGTTTAGCCATTGTTCCGTTGGCCCTGTTGGATGGGGAGGGTCGGCGAATTGTTTTTTGTTAGGGGAAACTAATAATCCGTTCTTTTTGCTAGGAGAAGATTCGCTGAGGAAGCCATCAGAAGAATTGTTGGTACTATTTTCAATGTCATTCCCATCTCCTCCCTGTCTTTCTCCCTGTCTTTCTCCCTCTTTCCCGTCCCCCTCACCATCCCTCTCGTTGGAAACTCCTCTTTTCCCTGGACTCAAACTACTATCCGACAAAAAAGCACCGCTATGGGTCTTCACATTCTTCCCTACTTTATTATTCCAAATCTCCTTTAAGTCCCCGCTTTCTGCTACGTTTCTCGGACTTGGTGGTTTCATGCTTCGCGGAGATGGAGGTGGTTTCGGAATGCTGCTTTCTTTAGACCCGTCAAACGATTCGGAATTATACCTTTCTTCTGCTAGTCTTTCTCTTTCGTTTTCATAGATATGGGAGGCTTCGGGGAAAAGCGGCTGGCCAAAACCGTACTTAAAGGGACTTGGATTACTACTCAAACTGCTAACATCAGATCCCGGACCGCCTTTTTGAGGTGATCTCTCTGGCGGCGAAAAGCCGGCGTTCGAGTAATAATTTGGAGGAGGAGAGAAATTGTTGGCATTGTTGGAATAATGATAACCTTCTGGGAGATGATTGTTACCTCCGACAGCACCAGCTCCGCCGTGCACTTCTTGAGCCGGAGGACCGAAACCAGGACTCTCCGCGAACCCACCAAATTCCCCGACATGGCCTGGAGGTGGCGAAAACCCATTAATATCAGCTTCGTTATACATCGTTGGACTATCCCCAAGTGAGAGGTTTCGCCCTCGTTTTTGCGCAGACGCACCACCATCCTCACTTGACACCTTCCCCTCTTTCTTTTCCAATAACAATTCGCGATGCTTCCTGTTCTTATCTAATCGGAAAGAGATGTTCCTCTTTGCGAATTTCGCCTCTAGTGGATCTGGGATCGTACGGTCGGTTTCTGCCATTTCTTCTTCTAACAATTCCCTCTGTTTCTCCAACAAAGGCAGGCATTTCTCCCAATCGCTCTTGAAATTTGAGATCTCAGTTTCCAAGGCTGCAAGTTTCTCATTCAGTGGAGCGTTGTCGGAAGATGGTCGTTGGGGAACACTGTTATTATCGCTAGATCCGCCACCACCCGCCGTTTTTCCAGGTGAAGCATTTGAGCTCAAAGCATTTGAGCTCAAGCTCTCCAGACTCTCGGTTACTAACAACCCCGCTAATTCCCCCGCTGTCAATTCCATTACTTCCTCAGAAGTAACATCATTGACGCTATCATGAGCGTTATCGACAGGGAACTTTGGGATTTTAGTACTCTTTTTACCACTAGCATTTTTGGGACTACTTTTGGGACTCAAACGTGCCCGGCATTCGTCATATCCACTTCCCATTAATTCTTCAGCGATTTGAGTCGCTGTCCTCGTGAGACTCTCATTCTCCGAAATATCAGAATCCGTGAAACAGTCCTTCACTTTCTCTACCCCTGGTCCAGGCAATTTTCTTAATTTACTAGATGACATCGAATTCGCCATCACCTCCTTCATCCCATCAGATTTCAGAAATGCTTTTTCCATCTCTTCTCCCCCTCTAACCCCAAATAATTCACTCCTTTCCAGAGCAGCGACACTATTCGGCCCTGTTCCGGTAGCACTGTCTCTGCCGATATCCCCGACTAAGTCTGTTCTTCTCCTGCTTTTATATCGTTGTTCACTCAAAGAATCCCAAATAGGAGAAGTTATCTTTTTGCACGGAACTCCCGGTTTGCCCATCCAGGATTTCTTATCTGAAGAATGAGTACTCGTTGATTGGAGATTCCCGGGAGTAGTTTTCGACATTTGTTCCGATAAAAACGAAGTCGCTGAGCCTGTGGTCTGAGCCATCTCCGCTTTCTCGGGAGATGCAAACGAGGATTTTTCGGGAGAGGCTGATTGCTGAATGTTATCCCCCTTCTTCTCCCCACTCTTATTGAAATAACTCATATCCGGAAACGGATCTGTTGTCGTTCTCGAATGCGTCGACACATAAACAATCCGCTGCTTGGGAGGACTCCGATTGTTTTCACCGGAATTTTCATCTGATTCTCCCCCTGCTTTGTAGTCGTTCGACAATTTTAAGCTCGTCTTCAACCGCAAAACCCGATCAACCTCCCCCTGCTCCGCTTCCGCTTTCTCACTTATCAACCTCGACCTCTTAATTTCTTTTTTATAGTGACTTTCAGATAATGCCGGTAGTTCGGGTATTGGCATCGCATTGATGACGTTCATAATTTCCGTAAACGGATCAGGAGCCTTGATTCTTTTCTTCTCGGAGCCTTTACTAGGTGACTTCTCAGACCCTTTATTAGTGGGAGACTGGTTTTCTTTGTCTGCACCTGAAGTGGATTTTTTGCTCGAGGAGCTCTTTGAAGACTTTTTGCTCGTACTTTTCTTCTCGGGACTGGCTTTGCCTGATAGTGGACGTGGCTTCTCTGGTGATTTGAATCCATCAGTTTTACTCGCGCCATCAAGAGACAATTTTTTCAAATCATTTCCCGCGGGAAAACTACTAACGCCACTATTATCTGGCCAAATGCTAGCAGCTTCCTCCTCATCATCTTCTTTCAATGTCGGAAGTGGGCTGGTATTATAAAACCGGTTACTTCCGCTGGAAAACGTCTTGCTAATCCCACCTCCAGGAGGTTGGCCGAATGCTGAGAAGCCACTTGATCCGAAACCATCAGAACCATCATTTTCACCGAAGCCATCAGTATTCTCAGAAGAACCACCCGATCCAAACCCGCTGAAGTAGCTGTCAGCGAAACTATTAGCCCCACTAATTTCATCCCCATCCAGATCATTTTCCTCGTAAGCATTGTCGTAAGCACCACCACTTCCGTGCATACTACCTCCGTGTGAACCTCCCTCTCCTCCTTGTCCGACTGGATAATGCCACTGTGGCGGCAGATTTTGAAAATGTTCGTCGCCTTGAACTCCTGCCCCTCCAGGAAACCCCTCCCCACTCGGATCAAACTGCACCACGTTATAGTGGTAATGTAGTTGTTCTTCGGACTTTTTGACTTCAGACTGGGTATTGGGGCTGAGAGCTTCGTATGAGCCATCTTCCCCTACAATAGGCGACCCCTCAAAGTCATACGGCACGTAAAATTGACCGGGTTGGAGCATTTGAACCATGTGACCTTGGGGTTGTGGTTTATAATGAGGATCAAATCCCTCCAGATGATTTAAATGTTGATGCGAGATTTCAAATTACGTATTTCACATTACGAAACTTTCTGAAAAACCCTTCTGAAAAAAGTGTACTTCTCGAAGTCACTTCGTGAATTTTACACTTCGACCTCGCAATACGATTGAATATCCTTCATCTCACCCACTCCCCCATGCCCCTGCTCCCCTCCATAACCATCCCCATACAAAGGAAATCCCTTGATGGGACTCAAAATCGCTCCTGCGTTCATTGGATTCATGGTTTGGAATTGAGAAGTAGATGCCCCAAGCTTCTTCTTCTTCGCTCCTTTAGGACCAGAACCACCCGCAGCCTGCTGTTTCCCTGCCTGTTGTTTCCCTCCCTTCACCTTCTTCCCTGCATTTTTACTATTTTTACTACTACTTTTTGTACTTCCACCTGCATTCCTCATTTCCTCCCGCTTGAAGAAGTCGCGGACTTGAGTAGCATTCTTGAACTCATTCAAAGGTGATCCTTCGTAGTCATAATTCGAGCCGTATCCGTACACTAAACCGCTCCCATCGTCACCAACTTCACGGCGTGAAAGGTCGAGGTACCTTTTAGACAAATTGACAAATTGAATGTTGAAAAGAGAATATTGAACGATCGAAAGTGATTTTGGGATTGAATCATACTATTCGCATTACCGAGATGATCGACGATCCTGCTATTGTCGCGGACTTTTTTCAATGTTTCCTTACGTGCAATATCTATCCCTGACTTTCGCTTTTGCGAGCTCAGCAACCGTGGACTGCGAGAACTGGCTCGGCTCATCGCAATCCCGAAAATCCATCAGATGAGTTCCTTCTCCTGTATTTCTCTCAAGGTTGGTTCCCTCCTCTTCGGTGTTGCTGTCCACATTCGCTACATTCGGAATCGCGTTGATAGCTCCACCACCCACAGTGTCTTTCGCACTCTCGTTCCCACTACTATCTTTGGCACTGTCCTCTGCGCTGCTTACTTGCTGGGAAGAAGAAGCCGATAAATCATGAGCCGAAGATCCCAAACTATCTAACTCCCAAGTATGGTCAACACGTCTAATTTTACCACCATTTTTACCACCACGCTTTTTGGATTTACTTCTATTGCCGGAAGACTGGTTTGTCCCATTCATTTTTGCCGCCATCCTCTGAGCTGCTATTTCCTGATGGAAGGACTGCATCGGCGCAGGCTGCTGATGCAAAGGGGCCGCGTCCGCCGGGGCGCGATGGTACATGGTGCAATGAGTTGCTTGTTATTAATGGTTTAAATTGAATTGATGTTACATTAATATACACTGCAATAAATATATGGTACAGATTTAACAGATAAATATATGATACAAATTAGATTCAGCTTCTAG
>Ga0099798_10761_pt1 | contig 10209 bp, 11 predicted proteins | sample Uncmet_Sort29A_1_FD_89870 | JGI IMG/M metagenome (GOLD analysis project Ga0099798, IMG submission 89870) | Marine eukaryotic communities from CALCOFI LINE 67, Pacific Ocean - CN13ID_Sort29A_1 | ecosystem: Environmental > Aquatic > Marine > Oceanic | place: Pacific Ocean: Monterey Bay | collected... | reverse complement strand
CTAACTCGAATGCAATGCCAGTGTGAGCGATAAGTGAATGTTACGACTGTACTATCGCTCTCCCACTGCTTTGCTTTCGTTTTGGAAGTGTCGAATGATATAGTGTCATCTTTGGCAGTTGCAGGCTGTATCACCAGTTCCTTTGAAGCTAAATGGAGAGAAAGCACTCGAGGATCTCATTCGTCAGGGTGATTGGCAAAATTTGATGACTTATGACACTTTGGAACAAGCAAAGGAGAATGGTTTTTTGTATCAATATGAGGAAGGAACTATAGATTTCCCACCGACTTTTAAGTATGTGCGAGTTCGAGACTCAGAAGCAATATCAAGAGTGATGGGAAAACAAATGGTTCATCCAACAGCAAATGTCACAAGAGAGTACGCGAAAGATCGAGATCCGGCATGGTGCGATAGAGTTCTTGTCAAGGCTCTTCCAGAATGTGTTATCAAGCCTTTGAAATACTCCGTTGATGATTCAATAATGACCAGTGACCACAGTCCTGTATTCGCTACTTTTGCCATGAATTGTGTTAGTCCTCCTTCATTGGACGAGCCGTTTTTCGAATGCGATATTGTTGTTCACTCACTTGAAGTGATTGAGCTGAAAGCGAGCGAGAGGTCTACTCCAGACCCCGTTTCACAGTCTCAGATTAAAAAGAAGAAGACCGTGCAAGCTACATATAGATTTGGCTTTATGGATGAAATATGTCGTTATGACTTTAAAGTGGGAAGATACAAGAGAAAATCGACATTACATCGGCAGAAAAAGAATGTGTATGGGTCCAAAAATCCAATAACTTTAGGCCCATTCATAACGACAATTCAAAATCTATCTTGCGAGTATATGCAAGTGAAGATCCGAGATAGTGATATGAAATATGGATCAGCGGTCATATCTTTGCATGACGTTGCTTTCAATTCCACGCCACCAGGAGGAACTGAAAGTATACGTAAGACTGATTTTTCAGGAATCATGATCAAAAGAAGCTTCCCACGAGGTAGGATTCAGGGTGAATTCAGCATCCGCTGGAAAGGTATACTTGCGAACACAACTCAGTTGCGTAGCCACAAAAGAGCCGACAAACAAAAGGATCTATGGGGCCTTTCATAGCTGATATATCATAACTTTATCATATATTTGACAAGTTAGTATACGTACTTACGGTCTTGATGTGATTTTTAGATAGTATCAGATATGAATCCATCTCATCAATCATCAATATCATTGATAGTAATTTATGGACATGTATTTAATATTATAATAAATTTATATTAAATTAAATATAATTAATATAATGTATTCGCGAATTCGGAATAATTTTCAGAATTTTTTATAAATTATATAATATTATCCATTCGCGATATTATTATAAATTCTATATTCTTTTGAATAATTATTTAATAATACTTGGAGAAATAAAACTTAAGTTACTTAACAAAATAAATTAAAAGGGTGAAATTTTAACAAAAGAACAAAAGCACTTATATGTTAACGATATACATTGAAAACCGGTCGACGTCTCAATGAAGATGCCTTGACTAATCCCCCCCAAAAACAGTAAAATGAAATAATAATTATGAAAGTTATTGAATATGATATACGGTTCAATGACAAAAGATATCTAAGCGTTCACTCAAACAAACCGGTCATCAGAAAAAGACCCAATGAATCATTTCGACGCTATAGCTTCCTTATGATTGCGTACTTAAGAAAAGAACACTAAACATGGGCGTGTCAATAAACTATTATCTATCTAGATATCATATTGACACTTGGAGCTAACCGCAGAGTATTAATAGCAAAAGTTTGTCAAATGGAATTATTGCTGTCCGACTATGCACGGGGATGTCACCAAGCGCGAGAATTATTGTGTAAAACAATAAGTAGGGATGAAGTAATTATTCGTGAGAAGAGACACAAGAACACGTCAAAGGCAAGTTAAACAGCGTTGTTTAGAAGTTGAAGCAGTAAACAATGTTTCAACGGCTTTTTTATCGCTGTTTCAGCGATGTGGTGCTTCCACGTGTCAAAATTTTCACATAATGCATATCATTGATAGCTTTAAAATTAAAAATTAAAATGCAAAACCAGCTGAAACTACCGGGCATATCAGACTAGATAATATTATGCGTATATGCACAATAATCTATAAATGTCTTTTGATGTAGCTGTGGCGTCAAAAGACTGATTTTTTGCATTTTATAATTAGACCACGGCGGGGTCACCACGCCGATTCACAATTGCAAGATATATATAAAAAAGTCTATGTTGGCATGACCAGAGTAAATCAGGGAACCATTTTAGCCCAAACGGTTCAAAGACTGACCCTCTCAGAAACACCTCCCACCAATACTAATGACAGCTATCTGATACCTCTACGTGGAACGAAACGTTGTGATAATTTGATGCAAAGCATCTTGAGATGAACATTGAGAAGTATTTGACCAAAAAAGAATTCTTAGAATTGCAAAAACGTAATACTATCATAGATAACCGGATTAGACTACATGCGAAAAAGAGATTGACATAGAGTAAAGACGGGAAAGAGAAGAACAAGAAAGAGCTCGTGGAAGCGCTAGCCACTCACGTAATATAACAAATTAAATAGACAATATTATGTGTATATAAGGCTATTTAAGCGCTAGCTTAAGCCTAAAATATGTGTGCTGCTAGCCCATAGAAGTTCTAGTATTTATGAAATACCATTATAAAGACAACTTATTAAATCGATAGTCGATAATATTATAATATAATAATATATTATTATTATAATATTATATAATATCGATATTATGTGTTAAAGCAAATTATATAATCCTTCAAAGTTACACAACATTTACAGCTCTAGGCTCTAGCACATGTAATAAAAAACCAATATAATTAATGATTGGTCAATTTGACCTAGAGTATTACACTCTATCGATATAAACATGTGTTAAAATTTGAAATTATCAACACTACCATCTTTATGTGCATCACTCATAATTTATCAATGATGCCCAACTATTAATACGTCCGTGAAAATGTGTCGTATTTGGGATTTGCAGAATGATTTTCAAATGTAATTAGTGTTGATTCCATACAATGTCATTATATATGATCCAAAAATCGCAACTTCAAAACTTATTTTCTCGCTCGGGATCAAGATCGAGAGGCGCAATATCAGATATATGGGTCCGGCGTAACAAATATAAAATGTTTCAAAATTGACCCGTTCTAACATGGGTTATGGTCATATTAATATAAAAAAAAACGGAGTTTAAAATTTTAAAATTTCTCGCCATAATATTAAAGGAATTAGAGCCTTAAATTGAATATTATAAATAAATTCCAACAATTTTTAACAAATTGAATAATAATTATAATAACACATTGTTAAACACAATGGTTTTATTATCTAAATTTTTCGGAGTGCAAAAAATTTGTAGTATATTTCGAACATAGATAACTCCTTGATTTCAAGGAGTTGCGATTGGGATCAATTTTGCTTTTTTCACTCTTATATTTCTTACCGACAAAATCATACTTCTCATTAAAGAATTTGTTGTTGGGTATCCGTTTTTCCTGATCTCTAATATTTCTCTATGTACATACGATCAGAAATTTAAAGCAACTCAAGTCGCTTTTGTTCTCATGTAATTTCTTCTTGAATTCTAAGATTCTTTGGTTGCTTAATAATATCAACAACTTTATTTCGAGATTTTTGTCTTAAAGTCATAGCTAGAATAGATTTTGTCTCTTTAAAACATGAAACAGAAAACAAGGCACCAACAAATTTAAATTTAAAATAAAAAAGTTGTAGTCATTGAAATAGAAATGATAGAATTTTTAAATAAACTCATTTCATTTCTAACCAAAGGGTCAATCTTCAATAAAAGGCCACAAAACAAAGTAACAAGTATGCCGATATCCGCAGCAATATATTATAGTCGATTTGCCATCTTATCCGTATATGGGTATTACTAACAAAATATGAATATATATTGAGTACCAACAATATTAATAATGTTGAAGACTTAGTTACAACGAAAGAAATTGTAGCTATAGAAAGATATGGATCCTGGCAAAATTAATCCAAGAATACTGACAAGAAAGATACGCTTCACAAGAAACACGATCTCAAAATAATAATTTGATGGCTTGAAATCTTTAATTAAATTAATTTAAATTATCTCAAATTAATAATATGGCATATTCATTTACAAATCTTCGGCAGAGTTAGTCCGCACAATCTCATAAAGGACATGCATTTCTTCTTTCAATGCATGAATCGATCGAAGATGGATTTGGATTTCGCATGTCATAGAATATCCACACACGGACAAAAACGATGCGTTCAGATGAACGTTGGGTGGCTACATAAATTTTCGTATTTAATATGCATTTGTGATATTAAATAAAACAATTCGATTTGCATAATAAATATTATATAGAGTAAACGAAATTGAAATATTATTAGCACAACATGTGCACATCCACACACACACACACACACACACACACATCTACCTGTTTGATCTGAGTCTGTGCCATCTTATTATTTAGTAATTCCACCTTGAAATTATTGTTGATGTCAAGCCACGATTTCCATACCAAATCTCCGTTGGCGCAGTCGATCGTGCATCGCAGAACATCACCCAACTGTTCAATGTAATATATTTCGTCACTTACTGTTCTTTGTTGCACTTTACAACTCCACATGCGAAGTTTTGTAACCATACGAGATGCACCCTTGACTGGCCCCATGAAGCAGACTCTGTCCATAGATTTAGAGTCGTCATAATCAAAGTCACTGGGTCCACAATCAGCGTGTTGCATTCCGACCAGTGCATCTGTCAACTTCGTACGGAATTCATCAAGAACTTGATCGGCCAGAACTAACACAGGATGTAACAAAAGAGAAATTAATATCATATCAGTGTGGCAGCGTTGGCAGTTTATAATTCTTCTCACTTTGCAGCAATGGTACAAACACTTTTTCTTCCAGTTTTCGGATCTGCTGTACTGAGCTCATCAAGTTTCCGTGTTGTTTAGTGATTAATAATAATGGCTGTAATTTCTGCCAGGATCCGAAATTTTGTAGCTTTACAAATAAAGAGAATTTGGTTTACTCAATACAATAACTGAAGTATATATTAAATTGACCATTTGAATTTCTTTTCCTCCTTCCTCATTGTTCATGGCTGTGAATGCTTCAAATATGAGTTTGAAAACTTGAGCACTTGCATCCTCTGCAATTGTCTTGAGCGCAAAGTACATTGTCTTCTCGTCTTTCCATATCTAAACACACATAGAAGAATATAATAAATTATGTTCCATCGAGTATGGACATCAAATGCAAATACTTGGAGTTTCAATATACGACGCAAATAGCGCTGTTTGATCTTGGAAATTGGTCTGCTCATGAGTTGCTTGCAGCAACTTAGCAGTGCTTCTCGCATCTGAGAACTCATACTCTCGTTTGAATATTCAGAGAGCCACTCTGCATTGCTAAAATCTTCATTTTTTCTCAATCTTCCGATAATCGTGATCTTGTGTCTAAATTCACCTCCAAACAAGACGTGGTTTAATAGAATATTTGCATCTTGGGCTCTCTGGTAGCTGGAACGCTCCAGAAGGTACTGTGCAAGGTCAAAGCACCTATCTTTGTCTTCTGCGCTATTTCGGCTATCCTGTACTTCAGAGAAGAAGTTTGCAAGATCTTTTTCGTCAAGTTGAGACCAGTTGTCTGGTGAAGTTCTGCCGGGTATAAGATTATCATATTCATCACAATCAAAAAGTTGTATTCCCGTGCATAGTCGATAAAAGATGACGCCGATACTCCAACTAATGATTATATATAACTTATAATTTGAATAGAATTCGAACATTACTTCAAGTCAGTTTACATACAAGTCAATAGTTGTCTCAGCTTGAACGTTGCTATTTGAAAGTCTCTCAACTACCGTCGTGTAATACGTACCAAATATACATAACAATATAACATCGAATTATGCAACACATAAAGTACTTAATTTTTGGGAAATGGCTGACCAGGAGCGTACGCAGAACTAAACTTTGTTGAAAGTGTCAACCCTTTACGGCAAGATCCATCGAAGTCAATGGCGGTGTATACGTCATCAACTCGAAGAATGTTAGCTGGCTTCAAATCACCATGAATAACATCCTTGCTGTGTATCATCAAAACCGATTCTAGCACTAAATAAACCTTGCGTAAACAATTCTGGCACGTCTCACAAAAATGATAGAACGTATCACTCCTAATACCTTGTTTCATGATAAGTTTTACCCTTCCCAAATCGTAAGCACACAATCTTATACAATTACTCAGTATAATAATGTAATATTTACAACATGGAGCGATATGAACCTCTCAGTCGACATAACCTTAAAAAGAATATGTGAAAAACAAAAATATATAATTTAGATATTCGAATATCTTGGACCTGCTCCAAACTTTTTTCGCCAAGTGTGAGAATGATACAATTTCCTACAGGACAATGGTATGGACAAGCCCTGCGCTCGTTGTCAGTATATGAGTCAATCATCACAATAGCTCGGCTACTACTGTTGTGTTTTTGCATCCGATGTGCCTTTTGTGTATTTTTATCAGCTTCAATTATTCTTCGTATTTCAATCTCTTGGTCGTAACTGTCAACGTATCTGAACACTTTTATCGCCACGCTCTCAATTTGTTGGCTTTCTTTCTCTCCTTGATTGAAGCGTGTAGCTTTCAAAACTGTGCATGTCTATGTCGGAAGCATATGTTGTGTTGTTTACGAACATTGTATCTTACAAGAAAATTCAAAGTACCGGAGATTCATAAAGAGGCTTTGAGTCGCAACGGAAGTACACCTTCGAGAATACCAAGCATCCGATCTTGTAGATTTATTCAATCATGTTTTAAGTGTACAATGGCAAATAAATATTATATGATACCTCGCGAATTTTTTCATATTTCGAGGCTTCAATCACCTGTAACGCACTACGGCCAGCTGCATCGCGCACATCAGAAAACAGCCCATAGAGTTGATTAGCGTAGTCTAGATAGTTACTACTATCCTGATGAATTTCTTTGTCTGGCATATTTATTCTCATGTTATCATCGTTCAATGGCTCCTCAAGATATTGAGCACTGCCATCGCCATCAGATGACTTGAACTCGAAGATACCAAAGTTTTGCTTTCGTCTCTTCATGGCTGTTGTTGCACATCTCACTGCTGAATGAAGAGGACTTTCGCCTGAATCGAACAATAAATAGCAATTGCATGTTTTATAAATCGTTGACTCTTACCCTTACTATTTTGAAAAGTGGTTACATCCAGCCCAAATGATAATTGATCACGAGCATGATTGATCAAAACCTCCATTATAGAAGGTGATACCTGTAATAATAGTGCCGCGTGAAAAATATTTTTGCTGGACATATGAAAATATCTCGTCGATCGTCCATCAGATGATAATGATTCTTTTTTACACCTTAAAAAAAGTGCAAAAGCAATTTATTTATTTAGATTGTATGCTACGTGCCATTACAAACAGGCCTAACACGCACGCTTCAGCTTACCACAGACCTGTCTTTGCATCCTTTGCCCAAATAATAGACTGCGCATTAGGCAATATTTCTGTTCTAATATCTACAATTTGAATTGTCTCTCCAAATTCCACGGTATGATGCTCATAATCAGAGTTGGACATAGACTCTGATGGACTTGTTTTGGCAACATATTGCAGTGTCATTGGTTGAGGACTTATGCATGTTCCGAACTGCGAAGGAAATAATTCCTGTGGAAACTCACGAAAATATCTGATAATATCTTCTTTGCTATATTTGTGCTTTCTCAGAGCATATTCTGATGCCGATTCCAGATAGAAAAGTGAAAATGAGAAAAGACCTCGCGATGCTCCTAAATTGGCACCTGAGTAATACATGGAATATAGGATTTAGAACGATTTACCAGTCTCTTTGTTGCGAACTTTAAATGTCAAGAATAAGTGGAAGATGTAGTGAAGAATCAAAATTGCAGAATCGAACATGAAACAGATCCCGTAATTCGGTACATATCCTTTACTTAATATATAATATCCAACTGCTGCCGTTATTGTTAATACTAAGCTTATTGATGACAAAAATTTGAGGTATAGTTGTGCAAATTGCAGTTCCCGACCACTACGTCGTGCGGCTCTAATGAAGTATGAAGAGAGAAGTAAACTATACAAGAATGTAACAGCCATGGTGATAAATACACCAAAATAAAGAGGACTTAAGCCAGCCTTAGCATAGTCATTTCTAATAAAATGAATGGTATCCACTGTTGCTAGTATAACTACAGCTGCATAAAAAACGAACGAAAATTTTTGGACAGTTCTCAGAAATGCCAAATTGTTTTTTATAAATGTGTTCTGGTGTCCAATACACGAAATACATAGTTTCAACGTGATCCTTAAAACTGAGTCAATCATGGCATGAAAAAAGATGATCATTGTATTAACAGGGAAAAGAATCAATATGCAAAATTGTTGAATCACATCAAAGCCTTGTCCCATGTTCTCCCTACCCAATATTATAATATTTATTACAATTATAATAAATATATTATACTACTTCCATCATTACTATTGTTATCAATATACCAGCACAGCGTACAGATACCAAAAAAAAAGAAAATCTCCAAATGATACCAATTCAGTAAGAATAAGCCCGTTATTGAGGGTGCCTTTGCCTTAATACTATCGAGCACCGAACTTTCGAATACGTGCACCTCGTGCAAAAGAAGTTGGAATAAACGAAAGCTCATATACGGAAAAGCTATGAAAATCTGAGGTCGCACTAATATGCTCCAAGGTAGACTTAAATACCATTGCTCGCATGAGTAGACCAGCATATCACATCTGTCGCCCTCATAGTACTTGTTGTTGAAAGACAGAGATCCGCCAGCAACTGTTAAATCTTGATCACAATCGCAATAAAACGTGTCGATCTCACCAGTTTTGACACAATTTTGTCTTGGGCAACAAGAAGACATATTGGATGGGTTCAACGCAGTTCCAAATGCCACACAAAAGCCCTGACACACAGGATAGGTACACATACAACTTATCAAACGCTATATTAATTAAACGCGAAAACAACGACTAATACAACATACCGTACAATCATCAAAGACCACATCAATTTCGTACCCTGATGCACAAGTAATGCAGTTGAACGGAGCTATAACTGAGATCACATCAACAGAGTATCCACAACTAGAACAAGAACCATACTCATCGCCTGCATTAGCCTTGAAACATCCCTCGTTCGCAGAGAATGCAAAGTTGCTCTTGAGAACGACTTCTGAACACGATGCATTAGACTTGCAGCTTCCATGCTCGGAACAAGGATTACCAGCACAGAAATCAACAGAAGAATATGAAGAGTTTTGAGCACTAACACCACTGTTTGAACTGAAAGTCTCCCCGTCATTGTCTTCTGGCTTTTCACAGCAAGCCGCTTTACCCCAACCCTCCCTAAGAAATTTTTCTTCGCAACTATAGGGAAGGCCACAAACCAAACAGCCTCTACAAACATCGCTGTCTTGTTCACAATCACCGTCGCCCTCCTCTAAGTTTACATTGAAACAGTCGTCTTGAGACAATCCACAACAAACGCACGGCGAGAGTAGGAACTCACTCTCACGAAACGCATCAAGGGTTGAGTTCGAGACGGACTCAGTTACTTTATCGGGGTACTGCTTGTCTTTGAGAGTACGCCTCAAATTCTTATTGGTAGTAATCGTAGAATTGCCTGCTTCAGTTATAAATTTATGGGGGAAATTTTCACGGAATTGACGAATATATGTCACGGCCACCAGTAAGTCTCTAGCTAGGATCTGCAATTGCCTGTCGCCCGACGAGTTCAAGTGTTTTAAAACAGGCTCTGCATATACAAGAAAATCATTCGCAGATTTAATCATTTCGAGATGATCTCGTATCACGGTTGGTGGATATTGCATCGGCATCGACGCAAACGCCGCTGAAAGAGCAAATATATTTACTATACACACAAAAAGATGCACAACAAACGCAACCATCTCGTTTCCAACAGTAGATTATATTCTAAAATTCTAGTTATGAGATTTAACTTTCTAAAGCGTGTTTACCATGCCAAACGCACACCGTATTTTAGTATGAATTCTAAAATAAATATATAACATACTTATCGCACA
>Ga0099798_10760_pt1 | contig 10213 bp, 6 predicted proteins | sample Uncmet_Sort29A_1_FD_89870 | JGI IMG/M metagenome (GOLD analysis project Ga0099798, IMG submission 89870) | Marine eukaryotic communities from CALCOFI LINE 67, Pacific Ocean - CN13ID_Sort29A_1 | ecosystem: Environmental > Aquatic > Marine > Oceanic | place: Pacific Ocean: Monterey Bay | collected... | reverse complement strand
AATTAAGCATTTGATTTGATATCTTTGATATTTTTAACCTGTATATAATTGAGAACTTTTTAACATTAAACCTTCAGTTAAGAACTTTAGTTAGTAAATCTGAAATCATTAATCATAGATAAATAGCAAACCGCATTAAGTACTTAGGTAAGTAAAACAGTTGTTAGATATATGACGTAGTAGTGTAAATATTTTCGATATATAGCTGTATTTTTGTTGATAGCTAAGTTGATAAGTAGTTAGATAATTTTCTTTGTCGATATTTAATTAGAATTGTTGTTATTATGCACGATAGAAATATTTTTCAAAACTACTGATGATGTCTTTAGTATTTGTTCTCGCTCGTCATACCGTTTATCACTTGTTTTTTCTTTGTGGATTTCTATCGTATAAAAAAGACTCATAACAAATTCTATCATCAATACAGAGAGGAACATAACTAGAATTCAATTATCATCAACCATGGCCGACGGACCTCTCGCCTTAGAGGAAGAATGTTTATCCTTCACAAAACGTATGTTGATGACACTGGCGCAAGATGGATGGTATCTAGGAGTGAATAGTACGAGGAACTATTTACATACAAATGAAAGTACGGAATCATCTTCCTTTGGTAAACTTGCTGCTGAAAGATGCTTTGGAAAAGAAAGTGTAGAGAAATTTATGATGGAACTAGAGGATGATGAGAAAACTAATTCACCATCGTCGTCGTCTTCAAGTAGTAATCCCGATGAGCCAAAGAAGCTACTTACTGGAGATAGTACTAATGGTTCTTCTGCAAATAATCTACTTATTGATAGTCAGCACACTGATGATGATGCTGAAGCAAGAGCAGAGGAAATTATAGATAAGGGCTCTTCATATTCTTCATTTACAAGTTCAACCATCATACCGTTCTTAAAGTTCTTACGACCTCCGAAACCACCCTCTAATCTTAAGGCACCTCCTTCAGCAGTTCAAAAACCCACTATAGATACGAGTGAAAAACAAATCTACAACCATCCCGACCCAGCCTTTGGTCTCCAACGTTGTAAACAAAATATCTCTTTCCAGCAGCAACATAATCTCTCCTGTATAATGAGAGAATGGTGCGGACCTGATTACATCGAGCTTCAGAAGTGCTGGAGAAAGTTTAGGATACTGAAAGAAGCTAAAGGCGCAGAGGGAGAGAGGATGGCATACGATCATATGGGTCGTCATATGTGCCAGCCGGATATCATTAAGGTATGCGATTGTATGAGGGAGAAGTTTCATGATGTGGTGTTTAAAAGTACAAATGCTGGTGGTGGAAGCTAGTAGAATGTTTCATGTTTAAGTTAAAGATCTCCGTACGTATTATTCTATGAGATAGTCATTCGAATTTGAGTTGGTGTTCTAATTGATCGTACGTACGATAATATATAAATGGATCTTTCCTCTTCAATTACTTTCCAAAAAAATATATTAGTAGTATATTATTATAGTGAACTTTTTTTTATAGTTTTATTTTCACAAACATATATAGCACGCAATGTCAACTCCTTCCTCCACCGACCTCCAATCCAACTTCGGTCCAGTATCTTCTGATATCAAACACATCCTTCTCCAAAATTCAACTGAAGTACTCCAATACTTGTTTGAATGTGTACGAGATCAGTTTCAACCTGGCGCTCCGTTATGGAACTTAGGGGCGGTTTTTGGAAGTATATTGCAGAATACTCATTTTGGTTCACCTGACGAGATAAAGAAAGTTTTAGTAGAGATTGAGAAAACGGTAGAGAAGGAAGCTGGTTCGAAAATTGCTAGTTTAAAGAATAGTGTAAATACCCCAAGTAGCTCTTCGTCGTCTAGAAATGTTGTTGCACTATCAAATAGTACATCCTCCTCATCGTCGTCATCTTCCACTCTCAGCAGTTTCTCTTCCAAGTTCATCTCCTCTCTCGGTTACTCTACAATAATCGCACTCACCTACTCCTTATTAAAACTCACTTGGATACATCATTATCGATACCAAAACAACAACTCTACTCTAATGACTATTCTTCCCTTCTTAAAGTCCTTTAGAGAATCTGAGTTAGAAAAGATCCACAGGTATTTCTCAGGGAAAACTGTTTTGATAATTGGATGTACTAGTGGTGTTGGTAGGGAACTTGCGATGAAGCTGATTGGTATGGGGAAGAAAGGTTCTAGTTCGAGTGTATTTGGCCCACCTAAAGAGTTATATCTACAAGGAAAGTCGAAAAAAGAAGTTGAAGGATTGATATCAGATTTGGAAAAAGCGAAAGCAGGTACTCATTATGAATTTTACTTTTAAGATCGCTGATACATTAAGTAGTTAGTTTGTACTTTAAGTTTTATAATTCATTATCAACTTTTCTAAAAACTAATTAGATCTTCCTCTCCATCCTATCGTCGCTGATCCAACTAATCTTGAAGAATCAGTTCAAATCCTCAAAGATCGTTTCCAGGTATCTCCTCTCGACATGGTGTTTATCACAGGAGAACAAGATGGCTTAAAAGGGTATAAGGAGATTGTAATCGAGAATAGTGATGATTCACCTGTTGTATCTACGAATTCTAGTACTAATCCAAGTAGTAAACGTAGAAACTCTGTTATAAGGAATCTTGATTTAGAAGCTCCAGATGGCGCTAACAGCTTCATCGAAACCGAAGATGATCCTATGTCAAAGAAGAAATCAGACTTACTTTCCATAGAACCACACCAACTCAAATCTCTTAAACTCTTAACAGAAATTCCAATTGAAAAACAAGCTTACTCCTCAATCCATCAAGTCCTTAATGGAAATTTCTTATCGACGATGTTGTTTGTGAAAGCTTTAATAACACCTTTAAAGAAAGCAGGAGCTAAGTTTATAAAGGATGATGAAGACTTTAACCTTAATTGTGTGCCGCCTGAAGAATTGCAAATACTGACTAAGATTAGTGTCGTACACGCAGAATTAAAGCAGATAGAGGATATGGAATTGAAAGAAGACGATACTGCTCAAGCTACTGTTACTGTAGTTGAATATGAAGCTAAATATGATGAATCACCTGTAAAGAAAAAGGATCTGGGTAGAAGAGATACAAATGTGAGCGAGCCACACCCTGAACCTAGCGAAATTAGTAAATCAACAACCGCTGAGAATACAGCTTCATCTGCTACTTCATCAGCTACTGAATATATGAATATGTCATCAAATTCGGAAACTGAACTTCTACCTAAACTACCGAGTAAGGAAGCTGATATGCAGGTTAACTTAGATATTGACTTAAAAGGAACAAAACAAACTTCATGTATTAAACTTATACCTATTAAACCGGAAGCAAATTTACGGTCACCGGAAGGAGGTGAATCAGATCTAGATAGAATAAAACGAATGCAAAATGATTCGGATAGTGATGGTGAAGTTACTCCAGCCCCTGCAGGTCCTACGATGTTTCAATTATCACCGGCTAAATCACCTGTCAAGAATAAAAAGAAAGCTGCGAAAAAGACTGATGAAGCAAAACAAGTTGCACCACCACCATCTCTTCCAAAGTCTGATGAAAAGAAGAAATTATCTTCAGCTAAGTCTACACCTCCTCCTACTCTATATCGTACTCCTGCTAACATTCGTCTAATCTTCTCCCACTCGAAAGTCCTCTTCTGCTCAGCATTCAGAACTATGAGTCAGGAATTATCTCTTTATGGTAACTTCATATGGAAAAACTTTGTTCCCTACAAGTGTCAACCATCCCTCATAAAAACAGGATTGATCATCAATACTGTCGTTACTCATAGTTGGAATACTGTTGATAGGTATGCTTATACACCAGGTTGTAAGAGATTGGAAACAAGTATGGATTTCATATCTGATAAATACATCACTTTGAGTAACCAATGGGATTCTTCAGCGGCTGGAAGATTGCAAGTTAACTTATCTCAATCACTCTCTTCCTCTTTCAACCTATATTCTCTAAAACTCTACAGAGCTTCTCAAAAACTTCAAAAGAAAATTCTTTTAGTTACCCTTTACAGACAATTAAGGTTATTACAATGGTGGAGGAGAGCTTTTCCACCATTACCTCCTGCTGCTCATATCGTTTATTTATCATCTCCTTTCGGACGGTTTTCTGCTCCGTGTAGAGGAATAGAATCAGCTTGTAGATTTGGAATGAATGGCTTCTTAACAAGTTTAGCTAGTGAGTTATACACTGATTCGAAAAGTCTTAAGAGGTATAGAGATAGTTTAAGAGGAGCAAGCAATAATCCTAATGCTTCAAAGCTACTGAAGTCAACAAATGCACCGAGTAACGTTCATATCTCGATGGTTTATAGTGGGTTACGGAATACAAGTTTAAGTTTAAGTTTAAGTAATCCAAGTGGTTTATCGACAGATACCGTGGTAGAAACAATGTTAGCGTCAGCTTATTATAGGGAGTTTGAGACTGAAGTCTTTGAAGATTGTTTAGCGACGAAATTGAAGTCTTTCATGTGTAGAATAAGTAGTGGGTGGCATAGATGGTGGATTAGAAGTGGAAATGGAGAATGGGATTGAAGTATTATTGATCTCGATCATATTGTATATTATGTGCGATCCTGGTGTCGCTATTTTCCTCTGTGTATTAGAACCCGTTATATTAGTGTATAGAAAAAAAGTATGGAGCTTATTTCGTTTATTATTTGTTCGTTCTCGTCTCATACTTAACGTTTCGTGCTCTATTTGCGTTATACTATTACTATCCGTTGTGATTTCCGCAATGACAAACTCGTATGACAGAGATTTCCGTACATAAATTTGAACTATACTACAACACGTCTTATCTTTATTTAATCATGAAATCTAGTTTTTGTTTTTCTTTAAGACAGTATTTTTTTTAGAAGAAATTAGAATAGAATCAACAAAATAACGATGTCCTCCTCCTCTTCTTCAAGCTCAAACAATAAACAAGTCATCGACAACGACGACCTTAACTCTATATCATCCAATTCAGATAACGATGTGGAATTACCAATAGTTTCTGATGATGAAGATGATTGCCAACCCAAGAAGTCTGCGTTCTGTGATAATGCTACTTACGATGCGTATCAGAAGAAGTTTGATAAGAAGCAATACAATAATCGAATAAAAGAAGGTGAACATCGAAGTAAAAATGATCAGGAAGATTATGGTACGTTTCATACACGAATGGCTGAACCTGTTTATGGTGATAATCAACGTGCTATCACAGCTGATGAACAAGTTGAAGGTCGTAAAATTTCGAGAACAAGTACAAGAAGTTATGTCAATATGAATCAAGAACCGAGTAGTAGTTCTAAGAATTCTAAAAATTCTTCTAAAAGGAATAGTTCTAGACCTAATTCTCAACAACAAAAGAAGAGTAGTACTAAGATTCAAGAAGAATACCCATCACCCTCTTCTTTCGTAGGACAGAAGACATCTAGTTATTGGCCTGCACCCGGTGCCAGTAGTGCCGAAGAAGCTGCTGATCCACGAAAAACCGTTTCTCCAACTCCTGACGCTATACCTACATCTCAATCTGAACAGAGGAAGAAATCTAGTAAGAAGATATCAATGTTACCTATTAATTATGATCGTGAATCGTTTAAAAGTGTGAAAGTACTTGAAATTTATGAAAAGTCTATTGATAATTTTTTGGTCAAGTAACCGGACGCATAAATACTGTTCAGAATGCTGTTTTTCCTATATAAAAACACCTATTCTGTAAGGCTTTCCATATCTATTTCTTATTGATTTGATTTAGGTGCCTGATCACTATTACTTAGACTCATTACCACCTGGACATCCTGATAAAGATAGAATGCAAGCAGGACATGTACTTATTAAAGTTTATCTTCGAAGTTTTCCACTTTAAATCAACACATTGACATGCGTTTTGAGCAAAGTGTATTTTTGCTATTTACACTTTTAAGATACAGTTTTATGGTTTCCAAATCAGCACATTGACATGTGTTTAGAGCAAAGTGTATTTTTGCTATTCACACTTCAAGATACTGTTTTACGTTTTCTCAATCCGCACATTGGCATGTGTTTAGAGCAAAGTGTATTTTTGCTATTCACACTTTCAAGATACCGTTTTATGGTTTCTCAATCCCCACATTGACATAAGTTTACAGCAAAGTGTATTTTTGCTATTTACACTTCTAAGGTACATCATAAAGTTCGTGTAGACTGGACAGGACGTCGCGAATCAGAAGCATTCGATCCAGGCGCACCTTCTAAAGAGTATTTGGAGTTTGAGAAAGGTGGACGAGTTAAGGAGCTGAAAGGTGATAAGTCTAAGAAGAAAGAGAAAACTGGTAGTTCTAAGTCTAGTAGTTCTAAGAGTAAATCTGGATCTAAATCTGGTAAGAGATCATCTGGTGCAGGTGCTCCTCATAGAATAAGTGTAACAGAAGATGAACGTAGAACCAGAGAACGAGTATGTGGTGCCTGTACGGATATCAAAAACCCATACTGTCCTTATGTATGGGCTATCTTGGTAATAACGTGTTGTTGCTGTATGACGTTGCTTTGTTTTAAGATTCATATTCTTAATTGTACTGGACGTAAATTTGATGATAAACAACCTCAGGATAGTGGTAAGAATCCTCTACTACAACCGTTGTTAGATGCTACTGGAGAGACAAAAGATAGTGGTGGGAATTAGGGATGGAAGTAGAGTTTAGGATGAATTACTTGGATACACTATGTAACAGTATTAATTGATTATTCCATTATTCACAAATTGTTTAAAACTTAGAAAAATCAAAATGTGTGTTTTAGTTTTTTGCATCGCCTTCCATTAATATATGTTCAGTTTCATAGAATCGTGGGTGTCGGTCGTATTTCTGAAATGTTTACTTGTGTCTCTCCGTTGGTCTTTCTCTTTGATTACTTTACAGCGTCATCGTCTAACGTATCCTCTTTCTTCTACTCATCATCAGGGACACTACAGCAAACCATCTTAGATATATTCTACTACAGTTGTATAGTTAAGTTTTAAGTATAGTCTAGTTACCACCATTCAAATTTACAATGTCTACTCCCCCTCCAACAAAAATTATCCAAGCTGACATTTGCATTGTCGGAGCTGGTATAGCAGGCTGTGCTTTAGCAAAATTGTTACAGAGAGAAGGGAAATGCATAGGTTTAGATGCCAACTCAGATTGTAGTACCACGTCTTCAAAAAGTAGCAGTAAGCCATTCCCATCTTCTTACATCCTCCTCGAAAAAGATTCTCATTTCCATGCACGTAAACAAGGTTATGGACTCACTATGCAGCAAGGAGGTACTGCGTTGAAGAGGTTGGGTCTAGCAGAGATTATCCAAAAGGAAGACACGGTGAACGATGCACATTATGTTTTTGCTCCAAATGGCAAATTGGATGCAGCTTTTGGGAGGGAAATTAATCATGAAGGGTGGATGGATGATGGTACTAATGATGAAAATGAAGATAGTGCTGCAATCACACCACCTAATGATAATGCTTCTTCGGTTCCATCATCCTCTAGATCCTCTCGTACTCCTCGTGGAACTAATAAGAAGAAGCATAAGAGACGATGTAATTTACATTTACCTAGGCAGAGGTTGAGGGAATTGTTGGCTGAAGGATTGGAAATAACTTGGGATTATGAAGTTGTTAAGTATACTGAAATAGGCGATGTAGTAGAAGTTTTGTTTCGAAAAACAGGAAGTGACGAAAACCTACTAGTTCAAGCTCGTGCAGTAGTAGCATGCGACGGAATCCATTCTCAAATTAGGAAACAAATGATGCATGGTAATACTACACTTTCGCCGCGAAACCAATTAGCGACTAAAGAAGATCTCCAATACCTCGGTTCTCTCGTTATTCTAGGTATGGCTCCAAATAAGGATCACTTCCTCTACCGCCGAACAACATTTCAAACTGTTGATGAATCCTCTAAGACTAGGATCTTCATGATGCCGTTCTTGGATCCTAAACCAGAGGAAGGTTTTGATGGTGAAATCTTTTGGCAACTTAGTTTTCCTATGAAGTTGGAGAAAATCGACGAAATGAGAAAAGGCGGTGAGTTTATCAAACGAATCAAGGAACTTGCTTTGGAAAAGTGTAAGGATTGGCATCATCCTATACCTGAGATCTTGAAGAATACAGAAATCGATCGTATAAGTGCTACTCCAGTATATGATCGTGGGGATCCTTATCCTTTTTTAAATAGAACCGATAGTAGTACTACTTCAGAAAAAGTTCCACCCCTACCAAAACAATGTGGTATAACCAATATAAAGGAAGAAGCAGTAAATCTAAGTAATGGAAGTTTAATCACTCTCATTGGTGATGCAGCCCATTCTATGAGTCCATTTAAAGGGCAAGGGGCTAATCAGGCTCTATTAGATGCTGTTGAATTAGGGGATATGTTGTTGAAGCATACTGAAGATAATAAAGAGACAGCGAAAGAAAAAGCAAAACCAAAAGTAACTAATGCTGATGGTGTTTATTTAGGAAAGAAGGCACAGAGAAGATTGGAGAGGAAGATGCAGGAAGAAAAGGAACAGAAATTACAAGAGTCTGGAGATGTAGAATCGATTGCAACGAAGATAAAAGATATAAGTCTCGATGATGGCGAGAAAGCATCGTTCAACCCTACTACCTTATCTCAACAACTCCGTCTATTCGAAACTAAAATGTATCAACGTACAATTTCTAAAGTTGCTGAAAGTAGACGGATAGCAATCAAGTTACATTTAGAAGAAGATACAGATACTGATCCTGTAGATGATCCTAAATCTCCAACTCCCTCAGGAAAGCAAAAAGGCTACGTAGATTGCCGGATGGAGAAACGTGGATTAGAAGCATTCAAGTACACTTCTGATATAGGAGTTTGGCTAGGGCAGGAGGAGATGGTTAGAAGAGCTAGAGAATTAAGTTCTAGTAAGATGGCTACGCTGGCGGAGTGTGAAGGGATGGGATAGTGTGAAGAAGAACAAAAATCAAAATCGTGTTTAGTAATATCGATCTGTTTAGACTTTAAAATTATTATATTATCGATCCAAAATTAAAGTGACGTTTGATCGTGTGATTTATCACGTTGTTCGTGTTTCGAGAGTGAGTAATACGTTAGAGATGATTAATGAGTAATTGAAGAGATAATGAGACTTAGATTATATCATACGCTGTGGACGCTCTTGGCGGAGTTTCTGGTATAGTAATTTGCCTTTAACTCAGATGAGTGATCTGTAGTAAAATACAGACTGTCCTAAAATAACATTGATCACATAACTTGACCCGTGATGAGGATAGATTCACTCTTCGCGGTTAGCCAGTGATCGGACAATTAACTGAGGATAGATTCACTCTTCGCGGTTAGCCAGTGATCGGATAAATATTTGTTATTTGAATGTCTTTCTTCATTATTCTGTAGTAGAAGTTTTTGTTTTGTTTTATTCCTAGAATAGATTTACCTATATCTTCATTTCTTTATCATGTCATCTTCCGTATTATTATCTGATTCCGATTGGTGGTTGGGCAAGCCTTCTAGTAGTTCAAGTTCTTCTACTTCTAGCATTTTAGATCATTGGAATACATCGACCAGTTCTTCCAGTTCGAGTTCTTCTAGCAGTTCTAGCAGTTCTTCAAGTTCACCGACGAGTTTCTTACGTATGAGATATTATGACCAACATCCTCCTAATGATCATCATCAACATCGTGGTATAAGAAAGCATTACAAAAAGAATATTAACCAGAATCTATTACACCAGGGGAATGGAATTAAGTCTAAAAAGAAGATAAAAATAATTAACAAGTTAAAAGCACCTAAAGTTGAAATCCCTCCAGAAAATCCTAAGTCACTCAAATATCTTATCGAACATAATTCCATCTCAAATGCTTTAAAAGAATTACAAGAAGAACTTCATCAAAGGGATGCGCCAGTGAAGAAGTGGTCTGAAGATGTGGACAAGAAAATTGATGAACCTACTCCTACTCCTAGTAATAGCACTCCGACTTCTACTAATCCTGCACCCGGTTCTGAGTTTGAACCGCCAAAAGTAGCTGCTTTCAATGAAGTACAAGTATCAAAAGATTCTCCTAATTCAGTCTCAGCAGCAACTCCAACTCCAGATCCTCCAAAATTCAAAAAACTCCACTCACTTCACAACCCCAATTTAAGTCTAATCACACATCAATCTCAACAACACACCAGAATCTCCCCTCTAGATCCTAGACATCCACTTCATAACGCTTTTATAAGCCAAGTTCAAAGTAGAGA
>Ga0099798_10759_pt1 | contig 10218 bp, 9 predicted proteins | sample Uncmet_Sort29A_1_FD_89870 | JGI IMG/M metagenome (GOLD analysis project Ga0099798, IMG submission 89870) | Marine eukaryotic communities from CALCOFI LINE 67, Pacific Ocean - CN13ID_Sort29A_1 | ecosystem: Environmental > Aquatic > Marine > Oceanic | place: Pacific Ocean: Monterey Bay | collected... | reverse complement strand
ATTTAATTTAATTAATTCACGCCACAAAAAATATTTGCGGTTAAAAATTCACAATAATTTTGCAGGGAAGTAAGTATATTATTATAAACAACTACAAGAAGAGTTTGCGACAACCGCGTTGTTAGATAGAGAAAGGAAGGGAATTAATGTTAATAGGATTAATTCAAAGGCAGGTAGAGTAAGGAAGAGATAGAGGGATATATAGGGATATTGCATTGCTGCACTTAGTTAATATCATTATTGGACGAAGTTAGATAGGTAATAGATTAATTATTTACACAATAAACAGTAACTTTTCTAGATCAAGAAAGAAAAAAGACGAAGCAGAAGTATAATCAGAAATTGTAGTATGACCAACGCAATGAGTGCGGGTGGCGCCGGATACAACAGCGGTGGCACGATGTTGGAGCAAAAATTGAAAATTTAATGTTTATTTGTTGTTTTGCGTGCATAAGCGCTACATTTATGGCGTAAAACGTCACTAATTTTACATTTTGCTTAAATTTTAATTTTATTATTATCAGGTTGAAGCTGAAGGTAGTTTTTCCGAAAACGCTCAATTTGTCTTTTGACTATGTCGAGGAAGCTTGGATGATGGACGTTTGACATTTAATTGATCAAAATCGCATTTATTTTTAGCTTTTACATCAATATTAGTCATCCAAACCAATATTTACAAACAAAATAATGACTAGGTCCCCGCTGGCGCGGATACGAGTGCCCTCTGCCAGGGCGTGGAGGACCTCTTTCGTCTGAACAGCCCGCACAAGCAGTTGCGCTTGGATGTGCACATGTTGAGCAACCCCCACAAAGTGGACGATCAGCGCAACATCCTCCCCAACGTCCCCGTCAGTAACTACTACAGTTTCGACGCTGAGTACGACCCCGTCTTGCTCGTGAACGGCGAGGTTGTTGTCACGAAAGGCGATGGATTGGTGGACAACCGCTTACCCATCACCATCCTGACTGGTTTTCTCGGTGCCGGCAAGACGACCTTGCTCAACTACATCCTCAAGGAGCAGAACGAGAAGAAGTTCGGCGTTATCGAGGTAATTAATCATTTGACATTTGCTAAAAAATATTTTTGAGAAATATACATGTTTGAGCGTTTATTTATCATTTTTATTAGTAAACAGTATTTAATTTTATTTTTTGTGAAAATATAGAACGAGTTCGGCGAGGTGAGCATCGACGACGATTTGTTGATGGGGCAAAAGTTCGATCTCCGTTTGTTTGTTTTTGTTTACATTTACAGCGCTGACGTTTGGTTTGGTCACTATATGAGTTATTGAAAGGAAAATTCAGGGTTATTGTATTGAAGGCGACCACAGAAATATGGGTTGCTGGCTGCAGAAGAAGTTCCCCGCAAGGCATTACATGGACCCGGGGTTGGAGAAAATTTACGCGGAATTGCTCGCCGCAGAAGTTGCGCTCCCTCCCCCGGTCCCAGGGCATTACATGGACCCGGGGTTGGAGTTGCGCTTACTGGCGTCGTCACTCCCCACAATACTTTTTCGAGGATAAGCAAACACCCGAATCGACCTTCAACAAGAAAGGCGCTCGAGGGGATTGGCAAGGCGGATGGCAGAGGAGGAGACGAGCTGGTAGGAGTTGACGTTTCTCCTGATTTGCATGCCCGGGGGTTTGGCAGAGATGGCCAAGAAGTTCACCCGCCCTCCTACGCCAAAAACGCCGCCCTCGCAGCAGCAGCAAGGATTCTTCAAGGAGAAAGTTACCCGAGCCCGCTGCGTTCTCCCGCGCGCGCGCAGGACCCATATCAGCAAGCATATATCTTCATCACGTGCATCAGATTAGGCCATTGGATCATTACTTACAACCACCGTGCGGAGGTTGAGGACCGCATGGTACAGGCGACAATTATTTGGAAAGTCGGGAATTTGGTTTTTTTCTTTATGTTGGTTGTTTTGGTTGGTGAGCTCCTTCCAAAGTTTATTGATGCGCCCTTATCATACCCACACCCGTGCACTTCCGCCAGCTCCCCAACCCCTCCCCTACCCCCCCGATTCTCTCTAGCCGGCGCTTCCCTCAATCAAAGGAAGTTCTCCAACGACGCCACCGTCGTGGTCATGGACAACGGCTGCCTCTGCTGCACCATCAAGGACGATTTCGCCGACGGCGTGTTGAGTCTTCTCCCCCTGGCCACGGGCAAGGAATTGGACGGTATTATTATCGAGACGAGCGGCATGGCTGATCCTGCCCCAGTCATCTTGGCGATTTCCAAGAACAACGCCATCCAATCCCAGGCCCGCCTTGACGCCGTGGTGTGTGTGGTGGACGCCAAGCACTGCATCGGGCGTTTGGATGACGAGACGATCCCCGACGGCAAGCGCATTAACGAGGCTTTCGAGCAGATCACTTTCAGTGACGCCTTGCTTTTGAACAAGGTCGATATGGTAAGCGACTCGGAATTGCTTGAGGTTCGCGACCGCATCCGCTCCATCAACTCCTACGCTCGCATCATCCCCACTGTGAAGTGCAACATCAATCTCGATGAGATCATCAACCTCCGCTGTCACGACCTTTCTCATTTCGAGGGCCAGTTGAAGAGCGCAGAGGATCACGAGACGTTCTTGGAGGAGCAGCACGGTCATTCGCACTCGCACGGCCATGGTCACGGACATGGTGATGGCGGTCACGGACATGGCCACGGTCACGAGCACGGCCATGGTCACGGTGAAGGCGAATGTGAGGAGAAGGATTGCGAGGACAAGAGTCATGATCACGGCCACGGTCACGGCCACGCCGAGACTGAGCACGGCCACGGTCACGGTCATGAGGGTCACGGCCACGGGCACGACCACAGCAAGAGCAAGGACAGGGGCCTTGAGGACCTCGATGACAAGAATCGCCACGACCACGAACACAAGCCCGAGCCTTTGAACCGCCACGGCGGCAAGGTCCACTCCTTCGGCCTCAAAAAGAGCGGCAGCATGACCGATGAGAGTTTCTCCCACTTCTTGAACCGATTGTCCCGCATCTCCACCACCAAGGGCACGATTTTACGCATTAAGGCCGTGTTGTCCGTCATCGGCGAGCAGAACAAGATCGCTTTCCACGCCGTCATGGATGCCTGTGATGAGGACCAGCTCGAGGAATGGAAAAGTGAGGAGGAACGGTTTGCGAAACTAAAAATATGATCATTATATTCAAACAAATGTTCAAAATCTATTACAAAACAATGTTTTTTTATTATTATTTAAGGTGCTGCAAGATCGTGTTCATCGGTCAGAATTTGGACAAGCATTTCTTCACCACCTTGTTCGAGAATTCCGTCTGCGCCTAGACTGGTAAGCCCATGAATGACGCACCAACCCAAACACAAGACGTAATTACAACTCGTTAATCGGTTAAAACTTAAAGTTAACCGCTCGTCGTATTAATGGTAATACCATAATAATTATAAAAAATTAAATCTCATAGACTTAGCCATATACTTTTATTTTTTAAGTCTGTTAATTTTCTACAAATACTCTTACCAGTAATACGTAGAATAAGTTATTAATTAGGTTTAAACTTTAAAGTAAACAAAGTAAATAGGTCTAAGCGAGCCTACCAAGTAAGCGTATAATCGTATTAAGTTACTAAATGAAATAAACATAATTATAAACAAACAAGCAAAATAATTATAAAGTTACACCAATTTTGATCCTAATGCAGCTCTGCTTGCACATCATGTCAAAAACAAGTTATTCAAATAATAAATCCTACAACATGAAATGACAGAACGCAGCATCATTTTTTGCGCACCAGTCAGACCAACCAACCTCGAACGATTAGCATATCTTTCAATTATCGTAATTGATCATTAATTAATCATTTCAGCCGGTAGAAGTAAGTGTGTCGTAAAGCAAAATGTTGTTGTGTTGTAGGGTAAAAGTGTGTGAGTCGTACAAAAAAATGTTTCATTCATCTTTCTTAACCTCCCCCGAATATGCGTGTATCTTGTCACTTTTTTCAACTCCATCATGATGATAATTTAGTTTTAGACATTATAGCGGCACAATTGAATACAATAAGCTTCATCCGATACCAGAAAAGACAAAAGTTCAAGTAATTAGAATCTGTCACATTTAGTACATCCATCAAAACGTAATTACCGCAGTAAACATGCACGATTGTGTAGCAGGCACCATCGTGCAGAGCCGCGGCTGCTCTTGGGAGAGCGAGGTCATCAATTCCAACGCTTCGCATTATGCTTTGGGCGGTCTTCCGTATTCTTTTTTTTACTTTTTGAAACGTTTTCAAATTAATTTTGAATTGAAAATTGTGTATTGTTAATGCAAAATCATTATGTTCAACATCATAACAGGTGTTGCTCGAAGGACGAATGCTGGTACCCCCTCCATTATGGGTACTCCGTCACGGACAAGGCGGCTTGTGGCCCGCCGGTTGTGTGGAACCAACAGGACGCCATGGCCAGCGGTATCGCGGACGAGTCCGGCCCCTGCGATAAGGACGTCTGGTGCACATTCAAGCAGGAATACAGCGGCCTTTACATCTTCGTCATCTTGGTGATCGCCTGCTGCGTCGTCGTCCCGTGTTTCATGCGGTTCTTACGCAATCGCAACCGTAACCGCGGACTCGCCCTCGGCTTCGACGGCCTCACCGGCAGCACCACCGAGCTTCCCACCGTTGCCCCTAAAAGTACGTGTTTTACTTTTTTCTTTCATTTTGCATTCGTTAAAATAACGCTATTTTTCATTTGTTTTTGTTAATAATTATTTGTGTTCAAGATGAATGGCGCGTGAAGCACATGGAAAGTTTCCGCGCAAAATTGAAGGAGCAAGGACTTCGCTACGCCCACGGCGACATCCCGCCGGCCAAGGGCTTCCCCGACCTCCCCACCATCCAACCCGGTTCTGCCAAGATGAACAAGGGCCCCAAGAAAGTGCAAAAGTGTATTCGCTTTTTTAATTTTTTTGTTTGCGATACGTGCGTTATTTTTACAAGTTGTGTGGTGGGGTTGTGGGTCCGTTGTTGGCCCGGTCACTGGCCGTGGTTGTATTTACGTTTTTGTATACATGTTGTGTTGTACAGCCAGATAAACAATTTTGGATCAAGTTAAAAATATTGTGTCGCCATGTTGGGTACAGTGTGGAGGCGCATGGGGGGCGTGCGATTTTTCGGAGCGCACCCTCGAGAATCCACTGCGCGGTCTTTCATAGTTCACAAACAGGGCATGGACAACTTAGCGGAATTTCTGGAGAAGGATCCACGCATTTCTGTTCACGTCACTAATAAATTTAGGAATTGTAAACCTGGTTTGGCGATTGCTCCCAGCGGTTCCACGGAGGACGCTCGCTGGTTACCACTAGCCGTTTCGTTTGCTACCAAGACTCAACATGACGGTAGTTTTCCTCGTCCGAATTGTATAATGTTCAACGTGCGCCAAAGCCAACGTCATTTACCTTCCATTTTTGTGTTCAACCCGCGTAATTATGCGTGGTTCAAGCCTCCGCATTATTTCGATCATTTACAGTCGCCAAAGGCCGTTGTGTTTTCAGTGGGTGGTAAGTACGATTCTGGAAGATGTGAGCTGGACTCTTCGTCAGCGGGTTTAGTTGATTCATTATTGGATGTGTATTCTCGTTTGCATGGGCAATCCAGCAGCATCATTTGCCCGCGGAGCGACCTCGCCATTACTCCGAAGGTACGAACTTCGCCACAAGTTCAAGCTTCGCGCGAATTCCTGGATTCATTGTTCAATGCATTCGGTGCTTCTAAAGTGTCGCATTTCGGTTATGATGTTGATGTTATGATTGATGGGTGTTCGTCGCCGTTGCGGGCCAAGGCGTGCGCGGTATGGGAGAATTCAAGACGCGACATTTCATATTCCCAAGTACGTTTACTAAAGCATGCCGATGGCGGAACCGTTCCCGTCAACGCCCAGGATGCCGATTTCGATTTCTTGATCGCGTCTTATTCGGCAGACAGTGCTTATCGTGATCGATACGTTTTCATTATTCCGAAAGCCGTCCTACTAGAAAACGGTGTCCTAGCAGATCCAAGTATTGGCCAGCGCGGGTCTACCTCATTTTATGTGTACCCAAATACGTTCAGGCGCCAGCCGACAAAATACGCATGGACGCGTGACTATTTGGTAGACCTAGAAAACCTAGATGCATCCAAGCCTTGGTTTACCGAAATGTGCCAAGGCATTGCCGCGCGAAAATAATTCACAAACCCATCTTTATTATCCGTTTAAACGCATTACTTATACATACATTCCCACAAAATTTGGTTCAATCATGTACGCACATTTTAAGTTTTTCTGAAAAGAGGCCCAAAGCCATTTTGATGTCCAGCATATTTTTCGTTGTCAATCTTTTCGTAAATGTACACAAAAAATAGATCGCTACACCTACGGCCATGACGATGACCACGACGACTCCCCGCCAGCCCAGGTGTTCGGCCAGAAGAGCGAGGAATTCGACATCGTGGATCATTTGTTCCACAAGCATGAGATCAACGACCCCGTGAGCCCTAATGATAAGCGCAAAATGTTCTGGACGGACTGGTTCTTCAACGAGAAAGATCGCAAGTCGCGCAACACCGAAAAAGTGCAGCTTTTCAAGGACATGGAGGAACCCACGCCAGGACCGATCCCCGCTATTGAAGACGACTACAAAAATAAGCAGGATCCTTTTAGTCGTAGCAGTGGGGCGTACCGTAACGAGCTGAACAAAATTGTGGTCGACGTGCAGAAAGCCAAGAACCGCTTGTCGGACTTGAAGCGCCACAACGATTCGGAGTTGCGCCAGATTGAGTCGGCCCGCAGTCAGCGCGTGAGCAGCGAGCAGAGCGCGAATTTTAACAACAACGTCATCAGGCGCCAGCAGGACCAGGTCGAGAAGGCCCGCAAGGAAATCATCGATAATATGGAGGTAATTAATTTAATTTTTTGTTTTAAAATTTTCATTGTTCAGTCGTTAATTAAGTTTCATGTTGTAACAATTCACTACAAAACAGGGCGTGCAGAGGATGTCCCTGGCTGATTTCGGATTGAGCCCACCCCGCGGCCCCCTTCCGTACGAACAAAATTTGAACGATCTTGAGTTGTCCAGTTGCTCCAACATTTCGTAAGTCGAGCACACGCAAGGATTCGTTTTCACGTTTTTAAAATGACATTATTTACAACCATTTTGCGTCCACAAAAAAATCAGGGCCGAAGCGGCGCCCCCGCCCCCACGCGAGGCGCTCGCGCTCCCAGCTCCGGGCGACAGCGAGATCGCGCGAGCCATCCGCAATGCAGCCAAGCCACCGAAGCACCCCGGCAGCGGTATGGTGAGGCAGCACGGATCCTACCGCAAGAGCAAATCCAGCCTTGGCGAGCAGCACGTGTAATAATTAATTACTAATTAATTCACGTTAAATTCAATGTCGTTTAAACTTTTAAAACGTTACCAAGATCACATTAAATAACATCATCATCTAATTACCTATCACAGAACGTAAATCTAAACGAACATTAGTTTTCCAGCCAAACATACCAACCAATATTTGTACAGAAAAACAGTTTCCCCACCACAACCAATCAAGCAGTATTTCCGTTAGTAAAATTTAAATCATCATTTGAAAGATCGTTAAAACTTATTCTATTTTCATTCATCGTCGTCATCCATCACCCGTTGTAATTTTGTTGAGTCAGAGAGAGAGTGAGTGACAGTGCCGCCTAATAATAAAAAAAGTTAAAACTTAAAACAAAAAAGATTCTAAAATTCTAAAAAAGAGAGAAAAACCGATGTCCCGGTGGGCGGCACTATTGAGTTTTGTGATGTGTTTATATGTAATTTGTGTTCAAAATTGATTTCAAAATAAAAAAAATAAAAAAAGAGTTTGTAGTGTGTGCTAAAAAATAAACAGAAGGAATCGTTTTGCGTGTTTCTAGCTAAAAAAATAAAAAATATCACAGTTCAATAAATATCAAAAAAAATAATATGCGTGCCTAATATTCAAAAAAACAAAAATTAAAAGATTCATTAAAACCGAGTCCCGGTGGGCACGTGGGCTAGATTGCGACAAAACGAAAAAAAAGAAAAAATCAAAAACGTAAGGGTGTGATGGTTCATTGATGCGAGCGGTAGTATCTCTGGTACGACCGCCGTTCATGGTTCAGTAGTTTGTGCATACATTGCTCATCGTGCTCATCTCAGCAGTGACATGACCCACCGTCATCCATCGAACTAATAATAACACAACTTGCCACAAACAAACAAATTCATAATTTAAAACTTAAATAATAGTAGTCCTCTGCCACCAAAACTAACCAACCAACAAATTTCATTAACCGCATAACACATTTTTCCCAGCCAACAGTTTAAACAAAACAGAAAAGATAAAAGCAAGCAGCATATTTTTGAGCATCGATTAACAGACAGACATCATTTCAAAACAATTTTAATGTAAATACAATTAAATGGCTCAGTACGAACGTTGAAATAATTTGGAAAGTAATTTAAGAACGTTTTTTGTACACTACAACAATAATTAAGGAACGTTTAAATTAAATTTTACAGAAAAAGTAAATTAATACAATTCTTAATATGCGTGCAAAAAAAAAACTCATCTTGGTTCTTCTCCCCTACCCCCCATTTTCATCTTAATCTAACAAAATTAATCCGCTCCAAAATTTAAAACAATAAATAAAAAATAAAAACTTCGTTTTCAAAAATCGCCATAACAATTTTTTCAACCACCATAAATAAATAATAATAAATAAAATTTAGTAGTAAAATTTTACCGCTCACATACACAAATACAGTATTAGTAATTAATATAAATTAGTATTACAATACAGCAATATCACTAGTAATCCACAAAATTAATTACACAAAATAATTAATTAATTCAAATTATTATCATTCCACAGAAAAAATAATTACAAATAAAATTGGGTAAGAAGTAAGTAACGTTAAAATTTTAGCAGTCGCTTACGTCAAAAAAGTAATTCATTCCATTACATCACACCACAAAAAAGAATAAAGTTAAAACACAAACCAGAAGTAAAAAGTGAAATCGTTGTCTAGTACAGCGATACATCCGATTACAAAATAGTTGAGATCACGAATACCACCATGACTGAGGAAGTTTGAAAATTAATAAAAAAATGAAATGGATGCCGATTTTTAATTAAATTTTCGAGTAAATCGCTTCCAGAACACGTTTTGCGAATTTATTTTGATGCAAAATCACCATTTTACTCAAATTACAAAAAAGGTTGAAGTCCAGTCCGAAATGCAGGAGACCTTGCAGGCCGCTGCCAAAGTGAGCGAAATCGAAACCAATGGCCCAGTATGCTCAGTTTTATTTTTCAAAAATAATTACAGTTTTCAGCAGTTTTTCAGCAGAATTTTGCTCATGCGGCTCAATTTTGATTCATTTTACAGCCAGTTTTTTAATTTTTAACACATTCAAACATTAAATTTTCAATTTTCATTTAAAAAAATAGTTGGATGCAGTCGACCAAATGGCCGGAGGCGAGACCGCCGGTGACGCCATCGACGCCGACCTCGAGATCGAGGAGATGCAGCGCAAAGTACATTATTTTAATTTTTTTAATGAAAAATTAAATGGTTTTTGAACGATTGAATCGCATTTTGGAACGAACAAATCGAAATTATTTACACTTCAAGTGCGCAGGCGAGGGTAGTGGGGGGAGTTTGAAAACGAATTCTACCAATCCTACTACTGAGGGTAGTGGAAATAGTAGTTTAGATGTGAAAGATGGTGTGCAAAGTCAAGCTAATGACATGCAAATCGAGGAGGCGGTTGATTTTTCGGAGGAAAGGGAATTCAGTAAAAGTTCGCCCCACCACATTATTACAAGGGAGCTCTCTCCGGAGGAGCAAATGGACGCAGACCAGCGGAAGAGTGACTCTACCAGCTTGCGGGACCGCGTGCTAGCCGCCGCGCCACATCCGGCGGTGGATGTGGAGATGGCGGACATGCCTAAGAAAAGTACCATAGAACAGTCGGAACAAGCGGAATTGGATTTCTTTGCGAATCTGCAGCGTAGCCAGGAGGAGGCGCTCCTCGCGGAGGAGGAATTGGATGAGACGCATTACAAGGGCGGGAAGGGTGGGCGTAAGGGCAAGGGGAAGTTTCATGGGTACAATTCTTACAAGGGGGGTAAGCGTACAGGAAAAGGCGGCAAAGCTAGCAGTGGTAAACCATCCCAGCAGATATACCAGAGCGTGG
>Ga0099798_10758_pt1 | contig 10228 bp, 11 predicted proteins | sample Uncmet_Sort29A_1_FD_89870 | JGI IMG/M metagenome (GOLD analysis project Ga0099798, IMG submission 89870) | Marine eukaryotic communities from CALCOFI LINE 67, Pacific Ocean - CN13ID_Sort29A_1 | ecosystem: Environmental > Aquatic > Marine > Oceanic | place: Pacific Ocean: Monterey Bay | collected... | reverse complement strand
CACCTGCCGCAATGTTTTTTTCGTTCTTTGTAAAAAAAAAACACATTCTACAACAAAATTGAAATTTCAATAAATGCATAACTGTCGCAAAAATGCGGTTTCCAAATATAATTGTACGTACTTGCAAAAACGTTTTTGGCGTCTTAAGATGCTTAATTCATGTCAGGCCTGGCGGGCACCCAAACGATGCTTAATTTTCAAACGATGCTTAATTGGTTTCGGGTCTGGGGGCACCTCGAAGACGCTTAATTTTCAAACGATGCTTAATTGGTTTCGGGTCCGAGGGGCACCTCGAAGACGCTTACGCGAAAAGACGCCAAAAAAAACGTTTGCAAGTAAGTACGTATAGTTTTCGAATACGGCAGAAGACGAAATCTGCTAGGTTTCTTCGATATTCGAAGGAACCTACTAAGTACTTAGTATTTACGTATAATAGAAAATGGGCAAAGAACGCCGCTGACTTTTCCAATCGCGCTTCCCGCGCCCATTACTCTTTTCTTCGCGACCAGCCAGTTGCTTCTGGTGGGGGTTTTCGCCACAACCTCGGCGATCGCAATCGCGAGCGACGGACGCACCCCTACTCAAGGCTTGGCAAGCCTGGAGCTAAAGGTAAGCATCTTTAATGGATCTGACTGAGATTTCCGGATTCTAAGGATAGATTTAGATTAATGTATCTCAAACGAATGTAAAGATGATGAGTCTTAGATGACTAAAGAATGATTTTGGCACTATAAATTAGCTAACTCATTTGCCCTGCTGCTCAGAAAAAGTGATCGTGATCTGAAGGAGTCGTGATCCAAGTGCGAATTTCTGTGGTTGGGTTTTGAGTGAGAACGTGTTCACTCGTATTTTGTGTAGTTACGCAGCAGCTTGGCTTGCAAGGCGTCAGCCTCTTTGTCTGAGACCGCTAGACGCAGCAGCTGGCTCTTGGCCTAAGGGGTACACTAAGGCGCCTTAGTAGTTCCCGCTACGGAGCCTGTAGCTACGCCGCGGATTGCGGAGGCCTAAGTACTGCGGATTGCAAGAATTGGAGTCACGCTCGTTAAGAGGATGCATCGCGGATTGCCGCAACCTACTTGCAGCTGGGTGCACATTCTCGTAATAAAGAGTCATTTGCGTATCGGCTTTGACAGCCGTGCTGGGAGCATCTTCCAGCGAATCCAAGACCCAGGGTGAAATCTCCAGGGTCATTTTGCAGAATCATTACCACTATGCTAACCAGTGTTTTCTGAAAGAGCCGACGAACCTGAATGAATTTCCATGGACGGAGAAGGGCTCAAGCAATATCTGCGCAGCGGATATTTATGTATCGAAGTTGTTTATTCAGAGAATGGTCCTGCGGGTCAAAGAGGATTTTGGATCTACTTTCAGCGGAATGTCAATTTCGCCATTGGAAAGTATCGCGCGTTACTCATTATGACGAAGAAAGCCTTTTCTACAGGGAGGGGAGGGAGGGTAATAACATGTAATAACACGGGGCCTTCCATTTTCTGGATCCGGAAATCGTAACGCTGGGGTGACCTTTTTCTAAGAAACTCGATCAGAAAAGGATACAATATATCGCGGGCCCACCTTTTCTGGATCCGAAAACCTTAACGCTGGACCAGTGGTTGGAGACGTTTATCAAGCGATGGAGATTACTGAGTATGTCAGCTTCTTCATGCACTCTCCGCGACCTCTGAGCCTTTGGTCTCCGCGCTGGAGTCCATGGCCCCCTGCGGCTGCGCGCCCTACAGGCAGAGCTTCTTGAATGGCAACGCAACATGGCCGCAACGCAATGGCAAAGAACATATGTTTTGGTGTGAATCGTCGATGTCTAGCGGATTTTTGCTTAATGCATAGTACATCATAGTACATACGACCTGCCCATTTTCGTATAGTGGTAGCATTTTGCAAGTTTGAGCGCCGATATAGTGACCGATGTGTGCTCCAACAGGCGAGCGCACGCCCTTCAGAATGGGCTCGCGGCGGTGACCTCTCACATATGAGCTGGCTCCCTTCAATTTCTGAGCGAGGCCGATAGGCCGAGCGAAGAAAATGGAAAACGCGAGCGGAGCGCCTATTGTAATATAGTAGTCGCTCCGCTCGTTTTTCCACTTTCTTCGCTCGGCCTCCGGCCTCGCTTAGAAAGTGGGAAAGTTACCGATGTGTGCTCCAACAGGCGAGCGCACGCCCTTCAGAATGAGCTCGCGGCGGTCGGTGACCTCTCACATACTCAGTATGCACAAACCCACAACCATATGCTTAAAGCGCCTTTTAGCAAAACTACTAGTACGCAACTTAAATGTTTTTTTACTAAAATGCATATGCGTATGCGAGCGGTATATACACAAACCCCCAACCGTGTTCTGAAAGTACACATGAGTACACACCCGCATAGGAGCACAGACACATGCGAAGTACGCATCCGCATAGGAGCACAGACACATCTAGAATAGCACACAGATTGGTAGTGAACTACGCGTTTGCCTGAACGCACACCTACCGCTATGGGTGTACGGTACCTTAATATCAGGGTTTTTATAGATCTCTGTTCGCGTCCTTAAGCTGGAGTACTTAAAATTGTGTTTTCATTAGTTACTGCGAGTACGTATTAAATACGGTTAACATCCCATTCTCTTTGGTGTCACCGCATATGGACTAGTTAATGACCGGACGATCCGGCTAGTTGATCAACCACTAATTTTTCGTTTGCTAATTAAGTTAAATTAATTGTAATAGACTATTAGTGGTTTCTACTTTTGGACTGTTAAAACCTGGCTGAACCTATTTTAAGACTTTACCTTGTTAGCTAGGCATGCCTGTCCCCTGTGACCTCGCGTGGGACAGGCGAATCCAGCGTCGTCGTCTCCACCGCCGCGGCGAATCCCACTTCGACGTCCCGGGCGTCGCGGCGCAGAAAAATCCCACTTTCTGAGTGAGGCCGGAGGCCGAGCGAAGAAAGTGGAAAAAGCGGGCGGAACGCCTACTATAATATTATAGTAGGCGCTCCGCTCGCTTTTTCCACTTTCTTCGCTCGGCCTCCGGCCTCACTCAGAAAGTGGGATGCCTGTCCCCTGTGACCTCGCGTGGGACAGGCGAATCCAGCGTCGTCGTCTCCACATTCGTGTCGAAACCCACGCTCATGCGCGGGACGTTCTTATTATTTTGGCGCGCTTCCGTCCGCGGCTCAGGGTTCACCTACGGCACGCATCGTTTTCGTTCTTAGCGTACCGTTTGACCCGCGTACAGCCTGTCAGGGTACAAACGAATATAGGAAATGCCGAAAATAAACAAACCCCTACAGAAACTCCGGCCTCCGGGTATCGTATCACTAAATCCGTGTGCAGGGTTCAACTCATACGCGCTTGGGGACGTCGCGAACTAAAAATAAAAAAAAAAAAACGGTACGGCTGCTCGCGTGAGAAGTCGCATTTGAAGCACGATGGATACTGCCATTGCTGCCAAGGCTTGCTACAAAAAGATTCGTGTTCTTCGAATACATCACACCCCCGGATCAATGATGACTTCGGTGGTTGAAAAATTCGGGGGGGATAGAAATGCAAAGCAATGCAGGGAAGCGGAATTTTGCGTGCTACTGTACCCATGCAAAATTAATGTCACCTGTGTTTTTGGTGCCAAAAGTACTCGTTGAAATAGTCTACGATGTTTACTAAATAAAAAATAAAGCGGAGCACCCCGACTTGTGCTCCGCTTTTTTCCGCGTTATTTTATTTTGGTATGCAGAAATCGAGTTCCCCGAAATCGGCTCCGCGTTTTTTTTCGTGTTTTTGTTTTTTGGGGCGATTTTACGTGTTTTCAAAACAATATGTTTTTCTTCATTGTTTTGACCAAACGGCGAAAATCGAGGTCGCTCTGGACATCGACTTCCCAAAAATGGGCTCCGCGTTTTTTTTGCTTTTTGTTTGGTATGCAGAACGCGAGTTCCCAAAAATGTGCTCCGCGTTTTGTTTGTCCGCGTTTTTTATTTAGTAAACATCGTACTGATGGCATACGTACTCCAAAATCCTTACCAGACGCGACGAAAAATGTACATCCAATGAGGTCAGAGCAGTTGTTGAAGTCACCATTTGAGTGCAGACTCAAAATTCCGTACAAATCCCCCAAAACAAACAAGCTGGCCTCACTAGACCGCTGTCTAGTGAGGTCAGACGAGCCAAAAAATACAGGTATATAACATACTGAGTATACGAGTTTGCGTGGATCGGCGGCGAATCCGGCCGATTTCCACTCACGCAGATAGTTGAAGTTACAAAACCCTCGGCTGAAATCGTGTGGGAAAAAACATCAATGAAAAAAAATGGTTTTCGATTCCGAACTTTTTAGTGCCTACACCCAACATTGATCCGGGGGTGTAGTCTTTTTGGCAAGCCTTGTGCATAATCGAGCCAACCCTGCGATGCGACGGACGCCCGTCGGCACGACCGCGAGCTCTTTGGAGCCATTATGATTCTTCGGATTCTTACAGTAGTGAAATTCCGCGTATTCAATACAGTGTCTGTGATGGACTACGTAGTCAACGCCCTAACAATAGTATTATACAATGATGGACTAGTCAAAACGTCTTTATAATTCCCTTTGGCAAAGCCAACTATAACCACTTGGAAATATATATTTCCGCCGCCAGGGCCCGGATTCCTGCACCGCACCGCGCGCGAGACCGCGCGAGATACCCCCCACCCCCCCACCCCCCGAGGGGCTCTCGGAGATACACAAAGAAATCCGCGGCCCCCCGAGGGCCTCTCGGAGATACACAAAGAAATCCGCGGCCCCCCGAGGGCCTCTCGGAGATACACAAAGAAATCCGCGGCCCCCCGAGGGGCTCTCGGAGATACACAAAGAAATCCGCGGCCCCCCGAGGGGCTCTCGGAGATACACAACCCCCCCGAGGGCCTCTCGGAGATACACAAAGAAATCCGCGGCACCAAATCGCCTTAAAAATCACCTCCAATTGTCTCTAAAAATTACACCTAAAAGTTGCCTCTAAAATTTCATATAAAATTGTCTCTAAAAGTTGCCTCTAAAAAAATGTCTCTAAAATTGTACTTAAAATTGTATTTAAACTTGTCTCTAAAAATGTATCTAAAAGTGTCTCTAAAAGTGTCTCTAAAATTGCATCTAAAATTGCATTTAACATTGCATCTAACTTGCATTCAAATTTTGCGTTAACTTACAACTATTTTTAAAATTGCCTCAAATTTGTATCTTAAATTGTATCTTAAATTGATTGAAAATTACATTAAAAATATTTTTAAATTGTCTCTAAATTGTCTCTAAAACTGTCTCTAAAACTATTTTTAAAATTGCCTCTAAAATGTGCCTCTAAAATGCACTGTTCAGATTTCACCGCTCAGGGCACAGGGTACCTCCCCTCGAGGGGCGCGATATTACTTACTACAGTGATGGACTAGTCAAAAACGCAATTAGCTTAAAGCTGTTTTTGTAAAAACCTTTTACCGGTAATATGCGGAATTTGTTTAAAATTGCATTACAATACGCGGAATGTCACTAAAAATGCGATGCGGCGGACGTCCGCCGGCACCACCGCGATGTCCTCTTTGGAGGGCTTGGAGCTTCCACTCTTGGAGCTTCCATTCGAGCGAGCCCCCCGCAGGTATTTCAGTACGTCACCGGACGACGTGCCGTTCACGCCGTGCTCTACCGAGTGACTCAGGTCGTCCGAATCGCTCTCCATATTGCTTGCCTGGGTATAAGATTGTAGCGAATTCGCGGTTCATAATTGGTGACTAATTCGTGGATTTCTACTGAAATCCATCACGAAAGAGCTGTGTGATTGTGAATCCTTTAATACGTAATCTGCGCGGATGCAACCCTGAGATTCTCAGAATGAGCCCTGCGAAAAGAGCTTCAGATTTCGCAAATTCCTGATGAAGCCCGGTGCCAAAACGCCAATTATTGAAACCACCCCTACCTTTGTGTCTCACCTAGAATTCGTGGAGTGAATGAACCGAGGCACTTTCAAACACGTTCAATAACCGGTACATTCGGTACTTTCTGCGCCAATCCCTCGCGTGGTCCGAGCCCAAGGGACACTGCCCGAGACCTCCCAGAGGTGAAAATACCGTGACACTTCTAGATTCTCGCTTGCATGTTTGAGGCGACAAAACTCGCGGCTTGGAACGTGCCACAGGAGATCGCCCATGATACAATATTGTAGGAGTGGTAAGGCCAATCAGACCGATAAATTTGCGCTGTTTCGAGAAGGCAACGCACGAACGCTGAAAATATCTGAAAAGTATAGGGTTCTCCGAAGCCCTTCCGTGGCGCGGACTTCGGTCCCCGGCGTCACCGCGCGAATCCCCCCCTTCGGGCTGGAATCCTGGCTCCACATGCCCACCTGTCCGGGTACAACTTGTAACAAGTAACCACGTAACCTGACTGAGAACAGTTCGCCAAATCCGATCGTCATATGTTCATAGTAACTTCCTACACGACCCTCCAACGTTCAATGGATATTCATCCCTACGTCCGTTTCTTTTCTGATTTGACATCTATTGCATATGCTTTCATACTCGGTTCCCGTCTATCCCCGTGCTTTCTCCAGCAAGCCAGACGGATGTTTTTGGTTGGGATACCTTTTCCTGACTGAGAACAGTTCGCCAAATCCGATCGTCATATGTTCATAGTAACTTCCTACACGACCCTCCAACTTTCAATGGATATTCATCCCTACGTCCGTTTCTTTTCTGATTTGACGTCTATTGCATATGCTTTCATACTCGGTTCCCGTCTATCCCCGTGCTTTCTCTAGCAAGCCAGACGGATGTTTTTGGTTGGGATACCTTGACGTTGGATTGCCGGGGCACCTGTCCGGGGAACAGGGCTCCGCGGAGACAGAGGTTTCTGAACGACAAGCCAAATTTCAGTAAATTTCAGTAGATTGATTATATTTCGATGACTTTGTGCATTTGGCAGTTTGAATTTTATTATATAGGGCTGATCGCTGGACCTCCAGGATTTTTCTTAGAATCTAGAAAGCTAGTAGAAACCCTTAACCCGCAAAGGGGCTCAGAACGAAAGCTCGCCGTGACCTCGCGGCTAGCCCTCAAGAAGGTTTTCGCGGCATCCACGTCGGGGTCCGTGTCATCGAGGCCGACCGCTTTCGCTTTCCTGACCGCCTCCTTGAGAGCGACCGTGTCATTTCGGCTGCACTGGCGTCTCAGCTCCCACCGCACCTCGAGCTCCTCCATCAGGATACCCCTCACCCCTCGGTTCCTGACGTGGACGACTGTGGAGTCCATTGCTTGCGTGGACATACCAGAGTCCCTGGGGCGCAATGCTGCTCTACCCCGCGTCTTCCGCAGGACAAAATATGAGAAAGTTTCAAACTGTTCTCGAACACATCCACGCGACGATCGGGGGGAGGGAGAAAGACGTACGATCCAGTAGTATCATACTAGTCTACAAATATATATCACAATTCGGAATTCGCAACAAGTTCGTGTATTTGAGTGAAATCCCGAAGAATGCAAATACGTCGTAGAGCGTTAGACAACAGAATCCATATAAATCATGAATTTATGGAAACCGAATAACCCAATACCAAAACACCAACAAGAACGCGCACCACCGAAAAACGCAGGTTTCCGTCAGAATTGAAATGCACGAGGTGTCCCATCTCTCGTATGTTACTAGCAAAATCCGCGGCGCTCTCGCTCCAGCTGTTCTTAAGGCACCAGTGCTCGGAGGAGTGATCTCTGAGTCTCCAAGGTGAAATGTGTGGGGCGGGGGGAGGAGGGAGGAGGTGGGAGGAGCCCAAACGACAAGTTGGTTCGTATGGCGATTGGCGAGCGTAACGCAATACACCTTACCGAGTTGCAAAGCATGGACTGCAAGCGTGATTTCGCGCTGCTCTGTACCCACACCAAATCAGCAGGACGTGGCTCACCACGTCCGGTTCGGGAGCCCTACCCCCTGCCGCCGCGCCGCTCGCGCCGTCAGCTCGAGACCCAGCGTCTGCAAGCCGCGCATCGAACCTGACGGCGATGCCGCTAAGTCTTGTCAATTGCTGGGCGACAGTGCAGCCTTCGGCGCACGCCAACAAAGCGCCGCGCCACAAGCACGATCCTGTGTGGAAAAAGCAGTAAACCCCACGTGACCATGTGAAGCGCGGCGTGGCGTCCCCTATGCGTAGGAAAACGTCCAGCAAAAAGGCGGTCGTGACAACGTGATCTAAAATTGATTTTTAAAATAATAAAATGTACGTAGTAATGTATACGTATTTTAATATACGTATTGAGTATATATTACTTCCTAAAGCGAATGCTTGAAGGGTTCTGGAAACAGGAGGTCTCGAGGACGCACTACTTGAACAACGAGATTGAGAAGATGATAATGATGATGAACAAGATGATGAGTTCGAAGAACATTGTTCTTCGAGTTCAAAGATTCGAAGAACATGGTTTTTCAAATTCAAAAGCTCGAAGTTCTTCGGGTGCTTTCGCATTTTGTTTGGATGTCAACAGCGATATAATTCTGCTACAGGTCTGCCTGCTGATCACATCGCCGTGACACGGTGTGAAGCCTCACTTTCCTCGGACCAACCCTCGGCAGCGCGTGCTTTGGCGGCGGCTCGTCGGCCGGCCCGGGCTTCTCCGCGAAGCGCCGCCCTTCGGTGTTCAACGCCGCGAGGATCTCTTTGTCCGACGCTCCGTCAGCACGAAGCCACTCCTCGCTCACCTCTCTATTTGCAGCTTGCAGCGTGGGCAACGAATGCTAATCACTATCCCCGACCTTGTCCACGGATGCTCCCAACTGTCCCAGGATTCTCCGGATTCGAAATACGCGTCTTACTCCATCGCAGTACGTATAAAGCAGCTCGAGCATATGTGTGCCGGCGATTGCGCTGCGCGCACGCGGAGTAGGCGCAACGCGACGCGCAGGTCATAGACAGCGACGCTGCGATGGAGCTGCGTGATATACTCACGCAGCTCCATCGCGCCCGGGGTAGCTCGAGCCGATAATGATGAAAGAAACATCCGCGAGCGTGATCGAGCAAACGTGTTAGGCTCTGGACGCAGCAGCAGTCGACGCTGCAACATGCAGCATTGCGTACTCGCAAAATTGTGTTTAGCGTCCGGCGGACGCTTAATTCATGTCAGGCCTGGGGCTACCCTACCGGACGCTTAGCCAACCGAACGCTAAAACGCTCTGACTGTTCTATTTTGGCAACTTTCTCACCGGACGCTTAATTCATGTCGGGTCTGGGGCTACCCTACCGGACACTTAGCCGACCGGACGCTAAAAAACGTTTGCGAGTAATCAGGTAACCAAAGCTACACGTGTACGCAGAAGAGGACTGGAGTCTCCATAGTCTGCACGCCCAACCGCTCTCCACGAGATATGTCCGTAGTCCAGAGTCTTCCTGAGTCTTGTGCCGCCTTACGTACCCACGGCGATCGAATGGGAAAAGATCACGCGAAGAAAAACAGTCAATTGGGGAAAAGTGATACAAACTAGGTGACGTTGCAGCCACTTTAGCTACAGCCAAGAGTAGTAGCTGAAGTACAATACAATGGCGAAATCCCACTCCGATAAAACAAAAACACGGTGCTTCGCAGCTATCGCGTCCATCGCTAGGCCTCCGTGTCGCCGGTGTCGTGAAGCCCGCAAAGCCCGCAGAAGCCCGCCGGAGCACGTGGCGTTGCTGTGCGCTCGACCTCGGCGCGGAGCTGACCCAATTCCGTAACCCTGGAGCCAGATCATCTGAGATATACTTGAATATTTGGAGTGCAAGTCTTAGGGAGAATGGGGAGACCGTTGAAGCCCCGCCCGGCCGACGCCTCGGCTCGCTGCGGGCCCGTGTAGGATAGGCTCCGCGGCTAGCCCAGCTCCCGCCGCCAGCGTCGCGCCGTGCTTCAGGCGCAAATCCTGCGGCAACGATATCGCTGATATGTGTGCATGCTTTTAGTCTCATTTGTACTTTTCTACAGGTATACTTGTTTACAGGGCTACAGCTGGTCAGCCTGACAGGGGGTACGTACGGAAATGCGTATATCGTTGGGCCGCATGTACGACGACTGGAACCCGAGTCCTCGACATCCAACAACGACACCCGTCGCAAGTCTTCAGAATTATTCAGGACTGTGGCAATGCCTTAAGGCACACCTAGAGACACGCTCCGCTTAGGATCCCCTGCGCACCTTCTAGCCACAATTATTTGCACTGGGATCCCGGAATTACTAAAACTGTCCATTGCCTTTGCCCG
>Ga0099798_10756_pt1 | contig 10237 bp, 6 predicted proteins | sample Uncmet_Sort29A_1_FD_89870 | JGI IMG/M metagenome (GOLD analysis project Ga0099798, IMG submission 89870) | Marine eukaryotic communities from CALCOFI LINE 67, Pacific Ocean - CN13ID_Sort29A_1 | ecosystem: Environmental > Aquatic > Marine > Oceanic | place: Pacific Ocean: Monterey Bay | collected... | reverse complement strand
TCAATATGGGATTTTGAATGATTTTTATATGGGAAAAAGACTTGTTTTTACTTCATTTTTTCCTAAATAGTAACTTTAGTCATTCATTTTCCGTTTAGATCAATCTCTCCTTCCTATCTCCTTAAGTGAAGATAAAATTTTCGAAAAAATGGGATCTACAACTGATGTCATCGAAAGGTACCTTTTCAGAATTGGTTGCTCTGAGAATGGAGGTTTTTTCTTGTTTCGAACTGTTCTTGTTCTAACTATTCGTCTACTAGTTATATGTAGCGGAGATCTAAAATTGATTGAGCTCTTAAAAAACTGTAGTTGTAGTGCCAAATCTGTTAAACTAATTTAGATAATCATAATCAAATATTTACCCGATATACTGTTTTTGTCCACCACTCATATACAGTATCATAAACAATAATCATAATCAAATGTTTAGCCTAAAAAAATAAAAAATCGGTTTCTTTTTTAAAACTCAATCTCTCACGGCTTTCGCTGTACCTATGATGGATGATGATATGATTTGGCCACTGTAACGTTGGGTGCGTCTTATTGGGATCTTTGGATCCGTTTTATTGGGATCCGTGACCTCCCACCACAGTAAACGCCCAGGATAAGAGCATAGATAAAGTTTGAATAGAAGTATAAACGAACCTGATATGTTGTTCTATGCGCATTAGGGTATAGGCCATTCATTGTCATTCTCATTGTCATTCTAATTTATTGATTCACCAGTATGATTCAAACAAAACTAAATAAGAAGAAAACAACACTAAATAAGAAAACAATACACAATTATTTAAAATAAGACGAAAAGAAAAGAACAGAAAAGTTAGAGATCTCCATATAATATTTGATCTCTCTATGGAAACTGCGAAGAAAAACTAGAGGTGTTCATATGATATTTGATCTCTCTAAAAAAGCAGGAAACAGGAAGCTGTGACAGTGTACGAAAGTAGAAATAAGCCACGATGTAACAATTTAAGCATGATAAAAAATACAATTTAAGCATGAAAAAAAAAACAATTTAAGAATTCTAATCTTGTGTGAAATCTTGGGTCCCCATCGAAGTCGGAATCCTAATCTTGTGTAAAATCGAAATCGCAATTCTTATCTTGGGTCCTCATCGAAGTCGGAATAATTCTAATCTTGTGTAAAATGTCTAATCGGGTCTTCATCTAAAAGTGGGTCTTCATCGAAGTCGGAATTAAACCATCTCATTTTACTCCGAAGTCGGAATAAAAATGTTGAAAAGTGGGTCTTCATCGAAGTCGGAATAAAAATGAAAATGCATTCCTCTATCGGATTTCATTCTATTATTTCATCAACAGAATCATAATGCTTGTCATCAAAATGAAGATAGGTCTATCGTAGAATCTAAATTAATCGAGATGCTTATCGAGAATCAGAATGAGAATCAGAATGAGAATCGGATGCCATCGCGAAATACTAATGACGATTGGGAATCATCACCGCAGTGCATCATAAACTTATCTTGAACCAAATACAAAAACGTAACCCAGGTTACAATTATAGGTAAGAAACTTTCGAAAAGAAAGAAATCTATACCGGAAGTGCAGACTACTTATACAGTGCCTTGAGGAACTTAGAAATATCTTTACCGTTGTTCACCCGCTTTATTTCCATCACAAATCCTTGTTTACCTAGACTAACATAATCCGAAAAACTCGTAGAAGTATATCCATAGAGATAAATATACTAAAAGCAAAAAAAAAAAACTCGCAAGTAAAATGACGTCGTAAGCATGTTCATATCGCAGAATCGCCACGAAGTTTTGGCTAACTGCATCTCTAATTAGCGTGCGTATGAATGGAGAAAAAAATAGTCGCCACGAAGTTTTGGTTAACTGCGTGCGTATGAATATGAATGGAGGAAAAGAAAAGGGAAACAGAGACAGACGAAGAAGATCATCTGTTGACGAAAGGCCCACTAATAAAAGTGGGAGACAAAATAGTGGGAGACAAAATAGAAGTAAAAGTGGGAGACAAAATAGAAGTAAAAGAAGTCCTTCTTATCAACCACCTGTTGAGGAATCCTTTCATTAGTCTAGTAGTTCTACATTTCTTCAACCACCAAAATCAGCCTTTCAGTTCGATTAAGGCCTGTGCGGTTCATAATATAGCACGGTCTAAGTGAAAATTTTGTAATTTTTGTTTTAGTGATGAAAGTCCATTTCAAAGGAAGAAATACCTTATGAAATCGTTATTTTTGGATTTTTACGATTTTGGGTCAAATATATAGGGTAAATTACTTATTTTCTATAAAAATGTAATTTGTCGTCATTTTCGGTTTTGAACAATTTTTCCTTCTATTTATTGGTTAAAAATAAAATTTTTGATTTAAGATTATTTTGAGCGTGCTATATTATGAACCGCACAGGCAGTAGGTCAAATTCGGGGTCAAATTTATCCATATCGAGTTTGAGCTCCAGTTTAGACTCCACCAAATCTAGTACACCAATTATGAGCAGTGGTATTTAGAGTTAGACGATGTTTTACGACCGTACACCAAATTCATCCCTATCGAATTCCCTATCGAATTCAACCTAGAGTGATATCGATGGCGTTGAGGTTGATGAGACTGAAGCATTAGAACTCTAACGAAGGTATAATCGTAAGAAAGTCCAGAAATGGGCTGAAATACAATTAGAATAAGAACATTGTCCTGACTAAGACACATCTAAAGGAGAACTGAAACATGCGGGAAGTGGGGTAAAAGGTATCTAGTACCGCGTCGGGTTAGTAGAAACTAAAAGGAAACGCCGTCACTATAAGAGCGTGTTCTTTGATAGCTAAAGAGATACCGAGAATCATTTTGATCCCGATACTGATATGGGAAACTTTTGTGAGAATTTTTATGATAAACCGCTAACTTCCATGATGAGGGCGTATCCGTATTCAAACGAATTCATTTGCCTTAGAAAACGTAAAAGACAGAATGAGTTTCATTTTGGAAAAATAATTTCTTGCATCATTAACGAAGACTCTGACTAAGATGATCGGGCTTTAATCAATGTCGAAATTTATAATGATAAGCTTGCGACCGTTCAACGTACTGGTCGACGACATTAGTTGTAGACCCCTTTTTGTCAGGAAAAAAAAAAAATGTTTGTATTTTTTTCTTTATCAATTTTTTTTGTTTTTATAAGGGGAAATAGCTAATGAATTTTTCAATATGAGATTTTGACGAATTTCAAGGGAAAAAGTCGTTTTTTTACTTTTTTTTTGTAATATGAAATTTTGTCGTCATTTTTGGTTTTGAACAATTTTCTTTTCTATTTATTGAATAAAAATTAAATTTTTGTAAAAAGGGGGTCTACAACTGATGTCATCGAAAGGTAGAAAAACATATTTAGGAACTGTTCGCATAATTGAAGAGGCAAACTATGAGGAGGAGGCGTAGATTATGGCACAATGTTAGAAATAATAAAGGTAGGAGGAAAGACGCGAAAAACGAAGATAGGAGGAATAACGTAAATAGGAAGAAGAGGAGCAACGTAAATAGGAAGAAGAGGAGCACCGTAAATAGGAAGAAGAGGAACAACGTAAATAGGAAGAAGAAGAAGAACTCCGTAAAGCTGATGAGGCTTTAATGCAAAAAATAAAGAATCGGCAACAACAGGACAGGCTACTGGTCGATGACATCAGTTGTAGACCCCTTTTTTAGCAAATAAAATTTTATTTTTAAAATTTTCTATCTTAATATAAAAATTTGTTTTTATAAGGGGAAATAGTAAATGAATTTGTCTATATCGGATTTCGACGATTTTCAAGGGGAAAAGTCGGTTTTTTACTTATTTTTTGTAATAAAGAAAATTGTCGTCATTTTCCGTTTTGATCAATTTTTACTTCTATTTTTTAAGTAAAAATAAAATTTTCGAAAAAAGGGTGTCTACAACTGATGTCGTCTCCAGGTAAAAGAAGAGAAATAGTAGATTAGATAGAAAGTTTAATTGAGAATGCAAGAAGCGACTTTGGTTAAACCGCGTACCTACAGATTCTCTTTAGAGTCGATTAGAGAAGGTGATGGTAGAATTACGGAGCTTCATGAGTATTAGCAGGGTGTGGAATATGTCGTAACCCAAACAGGGGACGCTTTTGGAGGTTCTAAAACTTTTGAAGTGAAGATAAACTAAGATACAACTAGTACTCTATATAACAAGGATTTGGAGTCAACTTATGAGTAGGCTAAAAATCGTAAAGTAGATCAACTGGTAGAAGGAAAAAAGTCGACTAGTAAAATACCTTTAACTCCTAAGAAGATTGCCGAGCTAAAAGAAAAGTAAAATAAACTGTTTGCGGTATTCAAAAATAAAACAGTAACAGCTTTGCGTTCCTGGACCAAAGAAGGTTTGGAGGAAAAAAATGAGCAAGATAATAGACAGTGGATATACTATGGCAAGAATGTGCGTTCTCAATTCACTCATCTTTACGGAACCTCCAGGGCTTTCATACTGAACATAGAAAAACTAGAGCGGGATGAGGTAAATGTAACCGTTTAATTGGAAAATAGCAATTCAGTAGCAACTCTGAGTGGAAAACTCAAATACTGATCAAGATTTACTTGCTAGTATGATTGATACGTCTTGGTAGAATTAATACGTCTTCCTTGAATGTCAATGTCACAGGTAGTGGAAAATACAACTCGATGGGGTATACGAATATTATATTACAAATTATACAAATATTCTACCATACCATATTATAATTACTTTCTGCTCCCAACAAGATCAGAGAATAAGGCGTGCATCTCAAGATCATATGGATATCTCGTCTAATAAATAGGTTTACTTCCGACCCGCAAGGGTAAATAGTTAAGCTACTTTATGCTATATGTGTTTAAAAAAATATATAATTTAGGTCACTTTCGACCCGCAAGGGTGTCAAAGAAAGGCAAGCTTAAGCGTCGAGTATTTAACTTTTCCTTTAAGCATAGTGTATTTGGTCTGTGTCCACATCAATTTCGTGATCTAATATAGCAAAAAAAAAAGTCATGATGGTTCGTCTTAATCTTTTAATTCTCCATTTGAGAGAGTGTCAGTGACCTAGAAGTAGAAGGATTTTATGTTTATTCTTATTTTTCATCCTCTTTTATTAGTTCTTATTTTTCCTCCTCTTTGTTTATTTTAATAACTCTATTGCATGATCTCTCGTCACATTTCTAGTCGGTTTTCATTGCTGTGCACTGCCAGTTCTATTTGGTTTTCATTCTGTTAGATCTAGCTGACCATGACCAAAAATCGGTGGCTAATGATTTCTAATAGAAGAAGAAGAAAAACAATTCTGATTTTAAGAAGTTTTCGGTGACTTTTTTTTTTGTGAAGAAGAAGTTTTCCGTGAAGAATAGTGCATTTGTTTTTGTCGGTTCGGTAGTTTAGTTCTAGAATAGTTAGAAGCGTTTACAGTTATAGTTCTCAAAGCGGTGACTCATTTTTTTGAGATTTTTTTTAATGTTTTAGTTTTAGATTTTAGAATTTTAGAAGTTAACTCGGTAAATAGGCACTTAATCGAGCTATATATTTACATTTAGAATATAGATTAAGTCGGTAAATAAGCACTTGTTAAATTAACTCTGTTTTTTTGTCTTATAATAGACTACTAGCATATCAATTCGATAAATAAGCACTTTGTAGAGTCGAAAAATAGAACAATATAGCCACATAAAAAAAGATTAATACTAAACAAAGAAGTAATTATCTTCGTATAAATTTTATAGCAAAAGAAAAAGAATAGCGCACAGACACACACAATACCGCTACAAGAATGAAATAGGACGTTGAAATATCAAGAATGAAAATGAAATATCTGGCAAAATCGTTCCTCAAAACAGTCGCAATCATCGTGATTGCGTCTGCATCTTTTGCACTCACAAAGACTTCGTAGACACGTCTTCATCTTCTGCACTCACAGCGAGAAAGACTTTTGTGAGCCCCCGATGGGGATGGAGAGCCTTTAAAGAAGAAGCGTCGCCTGAGACGTGCGAGCGAGACTGATGACGAATAAGAATATGACGAGGAAAAAATGGAGGTGGATGAGGTCGAAAATCAAATTGATATTGAGGAAAAAGAAACTGAGAAATTGAACCTTGAGCTTGAAAAAGAAGCTGAGAAATTGATGAGGTTTATGAAAGATTGATCTGCGGATGTTTGAAATTGGGAAGCGTAAGAAAGCCAAAGGCTGTATAAGGTGATTCGTATCTACTTGAGGTTTGCTTGGCCAAATATAAATAATCTTAAGTAGAAAGAGGTTTAGAAGTATGGTTGGTCAAAAGATGAGGAAATTTTTTTGTAGAATTTGTCTAAGTACCCACTTATGCCTTCAGGATCAGGAGAAATGCACGACAATGGGATTTTGGATTTGTCTTTTGAAAGAAGGTGCGAGGGGTTAGCATCTGCCCTCAAGGAACATGTTGAATCAGGTTTAATATTTCTATCTGGCCTGCAGCAGTTTCAACAAGCCGTATACAACTGGTACTCCACCACATAGCTTGTATGCAATATGGATAGGGAAGAGGTTAGAGTAATATAGCACGTATACAATATGGATACGTTTGAGTAATATGATAAATAATTATAGAGTAAATTAATTACGCTGGTTCGCGATCCAAAAAATAGACTTGAATCTTGAACCTACTTGCAATACTAGAAGTTTGCCATAAAACCTATAACTGAACCAAGTGGTGGATTTTTTAGGATTTTCAGATGCGTGGGGGAGCATTTGCACCTGTGGTTTAAGGAAAGGCCGCCCAGTGTTTGCGTCCGGTTCGTTGACCAATATGCTTACTTGAAGAAGATGTGAGGGCTTTTAATGATAGCGAGGGAGGGGAGGGATTCATTTAACTCAACTCGATTCAACTATTTTGATGTGCTTCAAAATAAATTAGCCCCCTTAGCAAACAAATTAGATAAACCTGTGCGACCTTAGGGGAGAAATCAGACTGTAGATGATGAAATGAGGGACTTAGGATGAAGTTCGCAGAGTTCCGATCGGATTTAGGAAGAAGTTCGCAGAGAATTCGAAAAGGATAGAGCGAAATAGCTAAGAGTATAAGAGAAATGGTTGAAGTAAACGAGGCTGGTATTTTAGGGCCTGTTTATCATATTTTTTTCTCTTTTTGATATTTTTTTTGAAATTACTTAAGAAATAGAAGTAAAAATTGATAAAAAAAAAAATCGTAAAAATTATGATGATGCCCCAAAATACCAGCCTAGGTAAAATCTAAGCGATGAAAACTAGTCGGAAGTGATGAGGCAAGGGTGACAATTCCACCCTCTTAGCTCCAGATTTGAGTAGGTGCGCGGGAGTCTTGAAAAAGTGTAGGAGGAAAATATCTAGGAAGAAAAATTATAGGAAGAAGACGAGGGGAAAAAGTTTGATGGTTTGAGTGTGATTTCGGAGCTAGTTGGCCAGTATGACTATACCTAATATTAAACCCTTGCTCACGCTGGATGGAGATATTTGGAATTTGAAACAGTCGCCTGAAATTTTGAAAGCCTGCTTTTCCTTCCCAAATAAAGAGTCGACAGAAGTCTTTGCTGGATGGCACTCTATGTCCTGCAATAGGGCGTTGATATCCAACCAAATATAGATATGCTTTAGACAAATGATTAAAGCAACGATTTTGTATTCAAATCTCTATGATAACGGGTGCGAAACGCGTTGTATGTGGTGAACCAATTTCCACTGGATTGCCGTTCTCTCGATATGTACTTCTATTCCTCGGCCTGGTTTAAGTGGTTAGGTTGGAGATACGGTAGGTATATCCACGCAAGTTCCAGATCTCCAACCTTAGCGAATCTTGCTGAACCTTCCAGTTTAACTGAGAATGTGACAAGGGGCATTTAGAGCTTGAAAACCCTTAAGAAAATGAGAAAGATAAGTGAGGATGAAAAGAGATATTGACAAAATGGAAAAAATCGGATGAAAAAAGATATTGAAGATCTTGCATGGAGATTATTGCCCTGGTACCCACAAATTGCGGTTGAAATATAAAGAAAAATAGAACCGGGAATCATTTACGAAAAATTTGTGCAAGAAGTGGTGAAGATGAACCCCGCTCTCCTAGTAGCTCCTAGTTAGGACGGATTGTTGATAGATGATCCGCGTTTTAGTAGGTACTTGAGTGATAAACTATGTATTGAATTCGCAACAACGAACAAAATCCCAAAATCTGTAATGCTACGCATTTGAAACCTCCACCTCTCGCGTAGTGTAGAGCTGGCTGTTGAAAAGAAGCGTCGTTGGTAGAAATATGATTCTGGATATGATGCGGCTGTTGAAAAGGAGCGGCTGTTGAAAAAATTCTATTGAGATCGTATATATCCCGAGAAAGTAAATAAATTCCTGGGATCTGAGGCAGGAACGAGGCTGGTACATTTAGAACTCATGATCATTATGTATATCATATTTTTCTCTTTTTGACATGTTTTTTGAATTTATTAAAGAAAAAATTGAACTAAAAATTAATAAAAAATGAAAATATGGTCGTAAAAATTATGATTATGCCCTAAAGTACCAGCCTCCAGGAAACCTACTGGCGGCGATCGAAATGTTTAAGCTTCTCCCAACAAATAAGAGGACAGAGGCAGTGTCTTGGGCGGTTTTGGGTCACGTTGAGCAACTGCTGATGAAGCCAAGCGTAAGCTAAAAAGTATATTTATCGAATGAATAGTCCGAGTTGACTCAGACTAGAATTCATGCAGACGATTGATGCAGGACGATATGGCGTAACCGAGCAGTAAATCCAGAGTATTTCGAGTTCTAGACCTTGTTTGAACTTTTCCCTCACAGTAGTAAAAGCCGACGGGTGTGCGAGAAAGCAGTGCGCACCTGCCAGTTAGAACAAGTGTGGAAGGTACTTTAGTTGATTCCAAATAGGAGGGATTCAATTCCGGACTTAATGGTTGAAGATGTTTCTCGTCTTGAGATACAAATTCAATAGATAGGTCACCTACAAATACATCCAGACTTAATGGTACCTGAGGTTCAAGATGCCATCTGCAGGCAGTAGGTAGAGCGGTTCGAGGTTGAAGTGTATGAGGATGACGTGCGTAATTAACTTCAAGGACAAAATCGTTGGCACCAGGAAGATATCAATAGGATTTTCAGTGATGTTAACGAAGGGTAGGAAAAGATTTTGGAAATCATTACAACTAAGAAAAATGCTGGTAGTCTCAGTTCCGGGCTGGTTTACGAAAAACTTTGTTTCAAAAGCGTTCGCTGTTCCGGATTTGCCTTAAGGAGTGTAGATCCGAATCACTAAATGATAGGAGATAGTCATAGAAGTAATGTTGTTAGTCTCCTTGAACACATCTGTGAGAAAATGGTGATAAAAAACTGGACCTGGGATTCCTGCCTGGAACTTCATGATGACGACGCTACAGGCCATAATTATTAAGCATAGCCCACACCAAGCATACGGTTCGTCTCAGGCATTAAGGAAAAGATATCCTTCGAACTATATAAACGACTCTAATTGATTGCTACAAAGAAAAATTTCACCCCAGTTCATTGGGGTTACATTTTCGATAACACTCCAGAAGTGAGATTCAAACGGGATGGTTGACTGAATATTTTTTTTGTTTCACCAGCGAAATAAGCATCTAATTCTAGTTTCACGAAGTAATGGATTTAGTTTCACGAAGTAATGGATTTAGTTTCACGAAATAAGCATCTAATTCTAGTAGCGGTAATTAATATTAAGCATCTACTTTTGGTTGCGATAATTTTGTCTCCAAACTTTTTTCGACTTTTAATAACGTTGCTATTTGAAGTTTACGAGATTTTGTAACTTATGCAAAAAATAAATATTTTAGGAGGGTCGATTTGATTATATGGCACAGAGCGTATTTTATTATGACCCTGGCGCCATTCATTGTTACATGTGGTTTTTAACTAGCACTAATACATCCTTGAGCTTCGATGTTTTTGAATCTTTCGTCATACATATTTACACGTGACAGAATTTTGTTCTAGGTATACCGACCTTTGACTATTAGACATGCCATACTTAGCTTTACGTGACCTCCATGTCTGGTCCCTGCTCTATAACGTACCTAGATGTATACCATCTGTACAAGCCTCGCCTGCATTAATGAAGAAGAAGGAGAAGACCTCCATGCGAATAAGTTTTGTGTCTTGAATTAGTTATATGTTAGGCTCGTCTTAGATTATTCTGTAATCATTAGATCTTTTGATGACTTGGTTTTTCTTTCTTAAGTTTTGAG
>Ga0099798_10755_pt1 | contig 10238 bp, 8 predicted proteins | sample Uncmet_Sort29A_1_FD_89870 | JGI IMG/M metagenome (GOLD analysis project Ga0099798, IMG submission 89870) | Marine eukaryotic communities from CALCOFI LINE 67, Pacific Ocean - CN13ID_Sort29A_1 | ecosystem: Environmental > Aquatic > Marine > Oceanic | place: Pacific Ocean: Monterey Bay | collected... | reverse complement strand
CCTCAGCTGGACATAAATCTTTTGCAAGCCATTAACCATGGTCCCAGCTTGCAGTTCAAGATGTTTGAGGTCATTTGTCAACTTATCGACGAATGCAAGGACTTCTTCTGTGTATTTTTGCTGCACCAAACTCGCATGGTTAGATTGTTCGGTCACATTGCTACTTTCTATCTGCGTCATTTTCTTTCGGATTTCATCCGTTAATAACACTTTCATGCCTTTCGCCTTCTGCTTTTCCTTTCCATAGTCTTTCAGCCTGATCTTGTCAGGGACGTCCTCAGGGGACGTTGCGAGCTATGAAACAGTTATGGAATCTTTCTTACACTTTGTCAAAAAAAATTCTAAACACAAAAACTTACATTTTCCTGCACAACCCTGATCTTTTTCTTCCAAATCAAGTAATATGGAACAACAAGAAATATCACGTAAACTAAAACGATGGCAGGAAGCTCCCAGAACGGAAACCTTGCATGGGTGGAGTCTCTTTGCTCTGATCCTGTCACGTTCTGCATTGACTTCTTTTAAATGATTTGCAGTTTCAGACTGTGATAAATACAATTTCCTGATTCGACACTAAATGCGTTTCAAGAGCGTTGGTTTCTTTTAAGCCTTTAGAAACATTAGCATCTCGTATGTAGTGGATCACAAGATGACTTTGTCGTCTTTGATCGTCCATAGTCAAACAAAGCTGGAACCCTGCAGCTTCGTAGAAAGAATAATAGACGCGAAATTTTTACCTTTCACATGCCATCACGCATTCATTTCATATTCAGACCTGACGTGATGAATCCGGTATGAATCATTCGCTTCAGTTATCCACAGAGTTCCCTACTGGATCCCCTATTTTTACGTGCGGAGCAACTTTGAACCGTGGCACGCAGAACACGCTACCCACATCTTCTCTTTTCTCCCATTTTCTCTTTCATCCACTCCTCCTTTTCCGTTCAATTAAAGTACACAATTGTGATCCAGTTCTACATTCTCTTACGACTTTGTTTCTCTCCCCGTTAGTCGTCCTGTGTACGAGTATGGCCACCCTGGATCTGGGTTCGGCAATCTGGGGTTTGGACAGGATAGGAGAACCAGGCGGCGGTGAACAACTGACGCGACAGCTCGAGATCTTTCCCTGGTCCACCTTCCACACACTCACACACACACACACACACACACACACAAACAGACAACACACACACACACACACACAAACATACACAGCCGGGAGGCGTGACACAATTATTATAATTTTATAATATTTTCTTATTATAATTAATTTAAAATTTAATAATTTAATAATTAAATAATTAAATTATGCATAAATTATTGTATCATATCGATATGTACATATATATATATAATTTAATTATCAAATTATACATTGTCAAATTATTAATATATTATAATTTATATAATGATAATAATTTTATTAATTATTTATACATATTAATATAATATATGTCTGTGTGTCATACCTAATTATTAAATTAATACCCATGTGGTATATCACATGCACATGTAAATGCAATTATAATATAAATAAATATAATAATATTATGAGGTTATATGCACATAATAAATTAATAAAAAATTATATTAATATTTAATTAATTTATAATAAATTAACGTTAATATTATTATAATTATGCATAATTATTATGAAATAGGCCCCGGGGCCCTAATAAATAATAAATTATTATGAATAATAATAATAATTATATGTGCATATTAATAATTATTAATAAATTATTATTAAATTATATATATAAAAATTAATAATATTTATGCATGCATATATAAATTAATACTAAAATATAATAATTTATTTATTTATAAAATTTATTTAAAATAATTATCGATAAATAATTATTAAATAATTAATAAATTATAATTTAATTTATAATTTAATATTATTATAATAGGCCTAATTAAACAAAAATTAACACATATGCATATATATATTGTGTATATATATATATATATTAAAATAATTTAAATAAATAATTATGCATAAATTATCTGGGCCATGTGCCATCTGGGTATGAATTTATTACAATTTAATAATTCGGAGGGTTGAGCCATGTGCAGTCCGCAGTCCGGAGGGGGAGAAAAAAGGAGAGATGTGCATCATTTATTTGCATCAAATAAGGCTGAATTAACTCTGATTATCCATTTAATTAGAATTTAATTTGTTAGTATTAATTCCTTACATTTATATAGGTGATGATATAAATATTTATATATAATTACCTGGTAATTTACTCTGATCATATGCATGATTAGTTGCACTAAAAGAAAAATAATTGGTATGCATAGTTCTATATCTATATGCATGAGATTTTTTTTTTTTATTTATTTTTATATTTATAATTTGAAAATAATAATATTATTTACCGGGGTATAAATTATTATAAATAATTTATGGTGCAAAAAATTTAAAGTATGCATAGACCGTCATATTGTCGAGAAAAAACTACGTACACATCCTAATTGATTATGCATAGTTCTATGCATATTAAAAACTGTATGATTGCAGGGATATGGATGGGCCCCCCCTTTTTTTTTTCAGTATCATGATATGCATACCTTTATTTATAGGGAATTAATTAAGGTATGCATACCAACCAAATAATAATTATTATGCAAAATCACCCTCCTGTAAAAATCGAAATATCATAATAATTATTTATCATTCATTTTCAGAATTTTAATCTGAAGTTTTGGAGTTTTGGAGTAACTGTTCCCATTGGTCTGATCGTGACCATTTAATAATAAATTATTAATCATTAAATTATTGTTATTAAAATTATTATTAAATTTTAATAACAACAGCAAACTCATCATGAGAGGTAATTATTAATTTTTGTATTAGGATCTACAATGATTCTACATCCTAATTAGGGGCTGCTGGGAGCTTAATTTACTTATAAATCGATATTTATTTAAATTAAAATTAATAATAATTATTATTATCTAATATAATTATTATTGTATGAGAGTGAAAGTGCTGACACACTGAGTGTGTCTCAGTGTCAAGTTGCAATTGCAATTGTGAGTGATAAAGGTTTACCAGACATATATTATAAGTATGTATATATTATAATTATATATATATATATATATATATACATAAAAAATTATAATACCAAGGCCTATTATGAAGTTTAGGGCTGATCATGAGTAGATAATTGCTTGCGATCACTCTGACCAGCAGCAATTTTAGCCCGTGGTAAGCTTATGTAATATGTATACCGAGGATACAGTGTATTTGAATCCACGGTAATCATTGTGACGTCGGAAAGAAACATTAGATCAAATAAAAAATTTGATCTCTAGATTCTAGAGGTTGAAAAACTAATTTTTGAGTATTAAGTTCCCTTAAACATTCTGCAGGGAAAGTTCAAGAAACTGCAAAATACAAATTTATGTGAGTTAAGCTTAGTGCCTGGAACACAAAATCCTTGTAATTAAGAATCATATATGCCAAGACACGCGCATATCTGATTATTCAATATTGAAGTGACCACAAATTACAAGCCCTAGAATGTGCCAGACAACGATGATTTCGCGGTTCCGCTTATTTCTATGCTACATTTTATTTCTGACATTTCCAAGTGGAAAATGTTCCTCCAGTTTCGCATGGATACGTGGTGCCAATTATATACCAAGTGGTAGTGATATGTTTTTGTGATAATATGTGCACACTTATTTTGTTTGAAAGTTTTTGCATGCATGCATATTTGTGATTAGCAGTTTCATTTCAATTTTACATCCGTTAATATTCTTTTGAAGGGGGGCCAAGCTGGGATTTTTTCCAATCTTCAAAATGGGACAGACTGGTTATTGAAAGGTTCTTTGTAACAAAACAATTTCTTTCGTAAACTATCAATGATTTTATAACGCCAAAAGTTAGCCTTTCCATAGATGTTATGTTTTTTGTTGCTTGTTTATGTCTCTCTGTCTGTCTCTCTCTGTCTGTCTCTCTCTCTCTCTCTCTCTCTCTCTCTCTGTGTGTGTGTGTGTGTGTGTGTGTGTGTGTGTGTGTGTGTTGTCTGATTGTGTATATCTACCTTGCCAAACAGGGAGATGGGATATGCGGCTGATATAGGTATAAATGCGGTGCGCATCAGAGCTAGTCCTTCTGCTTACAAAGAAGATCGTCAAGGATTCTGTTTACACTTTGATGAATTTTTGAATATAACCTCTCGCCACAATATCTCCGTGCTGCCGATTCTTTTTGATACCGGCGATATTTTGAGTTCTGTTTCAAACATATCTTTCTTGGAAAGTTATTTGCAAGATACGATTGTCTCTCATTCGACACACCCTTATGTACTCGGATTTGATGTTTGCAACGAATGTTATTTCTCGTCAGATCAGAAAAAACAGAAACAAGACCTCAAAGCTTTAATTGAATCCTGTAACAAACTGATCGGACCAAAGCAATTCACGACAACCGGAATGGGGGACTATGGGTACTGCGTTCGTATTCAAAAAGCAAAAATCGTGGTAAATTGTGAATCTGAAACTTTTTCAAAATTGCTGTAGGAGATGGCCGGGTGAGATGGATCAGGTGAGATCTCAAGCACTAGATTCAGGAAGGCATGAAACAAACCGTGGTCGAAATGTGTTGATAAGGTTAACCTTGTAACTGTGGTTTCTTTTCATTCATATAATGGGAATCAAAGCAATCAAGTTGAATCTGTGTCTCAACTACAACAAATCACTGAAAAAGTTGGCAAACAGCTTGGCTTCGCAAGTGAGGTGTGTAAAGCATAATACAAAATTATTATCATATCTATTAGATATTTTGTGATAAGACCTGTATTCTTGAAAATAGTTGATGGCAAGACCTTGGGATCCAATTTGTGGTATGTAAAAGACAGACAATCTACATATTATATATGTGGCAGTTTTCATTCTGTTAGGGGACATAGATGTAATGATAGAAATTGGATTGGGCTTTTTTTTCTGGTATAATATGTTTTGAATAGAAAAATATATTTTTGAATTTGGATCATTTTATCGGTTTACAATTTTCAGGGAGCTGATGGTCTCAAACTCCGGTTGCCATTCTAAAGCAAGTTTTACAAACTTTACATTTCAGTTTGAACATTACAAAGGTTGGGGTGTGCCCAAATGCGATGGTTGTCCAATTTATCAAGGCTTGTGTACGATTGTGTTTATGTTGAGAGTCTATATAATATCGTAAACGAATGAGTATGACATGTATATTCGTGCATATAATAAAACAAGAACTATATTATCAATTTCAAGCTTCATTACCATAAAGAAGATCTTGATTTAAGTAATAATCACACGAAATACATAGTATGGCCTAACGGGAGTGCATTTAACGACGAGGAACGTTCATTTTTGTTTTATCGAGACGATGATCTTATGCCGTAATTTATATTGTAGGAACTAACTTGCATTCGTCAATCCACAGGAAAAGACGAAAATGCCGTAGCTTGGCTTTCCGTTGATCCTCTGAATCAAAAGTTGAGACCACAGCTTGAAGGTGGCTGGTATCTTGAAACCGGTGGAAACAATTTTTTACCGTGGAAAAATAAACCGTGGCGTGGGCAGGCTGCTATTATAGGAAGTGCAGTTGGTGCAACAGCTACCTTTGATTTACCAGGTACCGAATATTCTCTAGTCGTGTCTTGTAATACAAAAATAATTATTATGCATGTTCAAACATACATGCGTAATAATTTGTATGTGTACGTTTGATAAGATGGAATACAGGCAGTTGTTATGTATTACTCGACCTCAGTCGATGGTGGCGAAGTTGAAATCAGTTGTGGACGACGATTAAGAGACATGGTCTATATCGATTCGTCGGTTTGTGTGAGTTTCTCAAGCGGAGTAAACGAACCAGAGCATGCCAAACAAATTGTAGTTTCACAAGTTCCTGCTAACGTCAACCATTTGATGGCAACAGTGAAGAGCGGCAATGTAACCATCGAGGGATTTGATTTGTGGTCTTCTTTGCCCGAAAACCGGATGAAAGTGCCAATTGCGAAATCGTGTAAGCGTTGAACTTTTCATTAATAGACAATAAATAATAAATAATATTATACATTATATTTTAAATAATATTTATTATTAATGATCTATATATATAAGATTAATTATATTAAATAAATATATAATTTTTTTTTTAATTAGGGCCTAATTTATGTAATTTAAATGATTAAAATGAATCTTTTTAATAAATTCATAATACAGTGAAAATGCAGTTTAATGCACAGATGATAATATTTTTTAATTTTTAATTAAACGTACAACGTCGTACAAATATCATACGTATACCAAATTTAGAGAACTACGAAGAGACCGCTATAAATTCGGAAGAAATAAAATAATTCTAGAGAAAGAGAGAGAAACTTGTCTAATTGCTGGAACGCTTTTCATTCCAAAACATCAAAGTGGACATCAATATTCTTTTCTGATCACGACAAATTTGCGGATCCAAGATCTAGTTCTTGAGTTTATTGTATTATTAATTGACTTATGAATGAACACAAAATGTCTCAAACAGTGTCAAACTCAAACTGATAAATCATAAATGACAAACTAATTGAATTTAATTTAAAAGGCAATCTGGAAGGTACATTCAAAAACACATTATTTAAGTGTTTCTGTCAACTTTCTGAGTAAATTTCATAAACAGAGCCCAATACAATACAATACAAAGGCATACCAGGCTGGCTGGCTGGCAAATCGAGGTTCGAGATGGATTATCATACCATTGGATATATATTATAACGATATCCAAAAATTATGGCTAGAATCGCGCTAGATAAACAAGTCTAATATTAAAAGATAAGCAATTATTTTAAGATGGAACATTGATATAATTTGTAAGCTTCAGGTGCTTCCACGTCACGGACCACGTGTGTTAACAAACGTTCAACGCCAGATTCAATTATTCGATTACTGTAACAATTGTTTTGGGCCTTTTGGGCCGTTTTGGCTAGCCTAAATAATACTATTATAGTAGTAGCCTCAGTACATTGTGAGTCTACTACAATACTACTCACTAGTAGCCTGTTAAAGCCAGCCTGCCAGGTATTGTTAAAGGAATAAATATGCGTAGAATATTATAATTAGTTTACCAAAGGGGTATTATTTTTTGTTTATCTCATAGAATCTGAAATTGTTAACAATTCAACTTAACATATTAATATGATATTATAAGGGTATTAGTATGTGGTGATTAAAATATTTACGGACGACATAGTACTATAAGAAATTATCTAGGGATGTTAGAATGAGTAGTAGTATGCCGACATGTCGCGTCTGCCAGCGTAGTAGTTCTTGTAGTAGTTACAACAATTGTAGTAATAGGGGTAGTAGTTGTAGTAGTTGTTCCACCATTCGTAGCTTAGATAGTAGTAATAGTAGTTGTAGTAATAAGGGTAGTAGTTTTAATAGTTGTTCCACCATGTCCACATAATATTTCTCCTGCCATAGTAGTTCTTGTAGTAGGAGTTGTAGCTTAAATAGTAGTAATAGTAGTTGTAGTAATAAGGGTAGTAGTTGTAGTAGTTGTTCCACCATTGCCACATGATTCGTCTGCCATAGTAGTTCTTGTAGTAGGAGTTGTAGCTTAAATAGTAGTAATAGTAGTTGTAGTAATAGGGGTAGTAGTTGTAGTAGTTGTTCCACCATTGCCACATGATTCGTCTGCCATAGTAGTTCTTGTAGTAGGAGTTGTAGCTTAAATAGTAGTAATAGTAGTTGTAGTAATAGGGGTAGTAGTTGTAGTAGTTGTTCCACCATTGCCACATGATTCGTCTGCCAGCGTAGTAATTCTTGCCCCAAAGATTTCTCCTGCCGTCAAAGTCGAAGTGGTCCTTTTGTGACGAAGACCTACTCTCAGCTTTAAGATAGTGTACATAGTTATCCACGTAGTTGTTTTGATGGACTGGTGCAGCATTTGCATAGTTGAATAGTGCGACTGCCCACAGAAATACAAATTGCACGATCATGAGGACAAAGGACGTTCGCAATCGTCAGATTGCTTCAAGATATTATGTAGTATTCTAACAACACTGGTGCAGCTTCCTGTTCTTTTCTTTTTCTAACCAGTGTCAGGGCTGAGTACAAAAGCTAATACGAGAACTGACCCCCGGTAACCACCTCGGTCCCCGGGCGAGCACGGACAGCAGCTGCTAGGTGCGTTGCGTTGCGGTGCGGTGCGGTTGGGAGCGGGAGTGGGATTGGCGTGAACCACTGCACGGGCCTACCCCCTAGCAACGACAATGTGGTCATTGGGCGAATTCTGCTGTCTTTCTGTCTTTCTGTCTGCCTCCCTGCCTGACAGACTGTGAGTCTAATTATACATAATTAAAAAATTTAATATTATTAATTATATCGCATATCAATATACCGGTATCGGTCCGGTACCCACTGGTAAGCTTACTACGGGTAGATCTATGCATAATAATAATACATACCAAATTTTTATTACCAATTTTTTTGGTAGATGAGTCCTGACACTGCCTGTACTAGAAATCTACTGCCCCCTGCAGGCTTTCCGGAAAATCACACTATGACGCCGACACCGGAAAAATCGATAATTTATTCCATATAAATAAAGGTAAATTATATTTAATTTAGTATTAATTCCATATAAATAAAGGACCTGGTCTTAACAGGTTGATTTTCGCCTGCTTCCCAAATTAATCATTCATATGAATCTGATAATTCTGATTCATATGATTATTAATATCGATATGATTAGATCTAATGATAAGATGGAATTGAACTTATAATTAGGATGTAGTAATTATATAAATTTAATTTAACAGTCACTGCTGTTAATAAATATTATACCTGGTAACTTAATTAAGTTTATAAAAGGATATTAAATTTTAAAAGTAAACTTATTTCTTAGACTAGTTTTTCCCCTGGCCTATCTTCATGATCAAGTAGATCTATGCATAGATCTAAGCTTATTAGATCTATCTATCAGATTCTATTTTTTAATTTAATTAAATTTTAATATGCATAATAAATATTAGGCCTACATGTATACGTACAATGTAACAGTTATGCATACATACCGGTATGGTATCTTTAATTTATAGTGATACACATGTTTTAAAAATTATGTACAGTAAAATTTTTATTATCAAATTAATAATTATTAATAGACTAAATAATAATAATTATTAAAATTTTAATTATTATAAGCTTAATTAAAAATTTCTGCTGAATAAATTTAATCAAAAATTATAATTCATCATAAATTAATTAAATTATTGTGTTAGGGCCTAATGTATCTAATTTAATTAAAAAATTATTAAATTTTCAATGCACGCAAATTCGAAAAAATCACCAGTGTTTGCCATATATATGCAGTGTTATGCACATATGCATACATGTATCAGATATCCGATAAATTAAATTTTATGTAGAGTATAATATTATCGATATCAGATACGTACGCATATATAATAAATTATTTATTATTTAAAATAAATTATGCGCATTTTTTATAAATAATTATGTGATAGACCTAGGCTAAAAAATTTAATAATTTAATTATTTAATTCAATAAAATTTAATTTTTATGCATTGCCAATTTATTTAATTATTAAAATTTATAAATTTTATCGATATCTGATAATAAATTATGCATAATTTAATTTAACTTATTTATGGTTAAATAATAATTATTATTAGTAAATAATTATTATTAAATTATAAATAAGCCTAATGTATGCATAATAATTAATTTTTATAATAATTTTATTAAATTATCACAATGTCATGATCAAATAAGCTTAGAATCGAACGCCGAGGCATTAATTATAATTCGGGACAATTGCAAAGCTTAGGATTCCTATACACGATACGAAAACCTTCGAGATAATAATTATTTAAAAAATAATTATGCATAGGCTATTTAAATAATAATCTATTAAAATATTAAATAATTATTTTATCAGATAGAACGCCAAGGCATTAATTAAATTTTGGGATATGAAAACTTTATTCCAAATAATAATTCTTACACTGTAACTACATAATTTAATTAATTAATAATTTATTTATTTAATTATTCATATTAATTTATCCATACCGGTAGTATACGTACTAGTCTATATAATAAATTATAGTAAATTTAGGTATGCATATATGTGCATGATGTGATAGTACATATTCGATACAGAGAGAGCTAGCTAGCGCTCGAGAGTTATGCATGCATATATATATATATATATATA
>Ga0099798_10754_pt1 | contig 10244 bp, 4 predicted proteins | sample Uncmet_Sort29A_1_FD_89870 | JGI IMG/M metagenome (GOLD analysis project Ga0099798, IMG submission 89870) | Marine eukaryotic communities from CALCOFI LINE 67, Pacific Ocean - CN13ID_Sort29A_1 | ecosystem: Environmental > Aquatic > Marine > Oceanic | place: Pacific Ocean: Monterey Bay | collected... | reverse complement strand
GGTGGAATACGATTCTCGGGGTGATTCTTCCTCCCAGCTCCAGGTCCGTTATACCAACTCGGCGTAGCTCGATCCTCCAAATCAGGGTGTCCAGGAGGCACCGCCTGACGAATCGAAATACTCTTAGTAGGGACCTTGAGAACTAGAGTTCTCTCTTTCGGAGTACAAAGTATTTGATCATCACAAGTAACGGTCGAAACCTTGCTTTCTTTGTCAACGTCGACGGCGACTGCTTGGAGCCAAACTGTAGAAGACCCCGGCTGATGCTCCCTATCGTCCCCACTGTCGGGCTTATCGTCATCACCCTCCTTACGTTCTACCCATAGCTTAGTACCAGCTTTCACCATCCCCTGATGATTCAGTAAAGAGACGGCGTTGGCGGCCATTCCTGAGGCGGAATCCGCCGCAGAACTAGCACTACCACTTGATTGTGCAGCAGACGAAGCAGAAGCTGAAGCAGCAGCCGATGAACTACTACTGAAACCACCGGATTTCGCAGGCGGTTTCTGTATAGCATAGCCTAACCCACTCCTCTCACCCGCACAATGCATAAAAACACCCGTGCAAAAGCGGTCAACCAGGTTCCTTGGGTCTTCGATTGAGGGTGCATTCTCATCAATCCACGTAACGAAATCAGCGTCACTATCGGTCTGGGCCTTCACCCTGAGCTTGGTGGCGTTGCGGAATTGTTCGGTGGGACCCACTGCTCGTCTTAAGAGGATGAGTTCAACCCCCGCATTATAATCCCTATCAACCTTCACTGTGTCGGAAGTCATGTGGGACATCTTCCAGTTCTTCTGATAGAGCATGAAGACTGAGGCCTGCTCTCTCTCCTCAATATCACACGAAATCCCATGTCTATCGTAAGCATGAGAAGAATGAAATTCAGCTTCTTGAGTTGAGGTCAATGCTAACCTCGAGAATAAAGGTAGTTCGGTTCCACAATACTTCCCTGTTCTAGAACCTACGCCAGTACCCTCATTTCTCATCAACACTAAGCGGGACATGGGAGTAGTTCCGGGTGTGCCTCCCCCGGAGTCGCGAGTATCGGCTTCTGCAGAGGTTTCGAGGGTCTCAAATTTGAAGTGGTTATCCTTGCTAGCGACCGCTCTAGTATTGGGGTCAATCGGCTCATCCTCCTCACAAACCACGGTGTGTCTCATAGCGCCTTCGTTGAAGACGGGTTGGCAAACTAGGTAATGATGTGGAGCCCTCAGCATCACCTCCGTACTCAAAGTCCCTGCTGTATCAGGGAGAAATTCATCAAGGGTTAGGGATTCCACGGAGATTAGGTTGTCAACAGAGAGGATTACTTGAGTGGAGCCGCTCGATACCGCCTGAGCAACTGGGGGTTTATAAACGCAAGCCCTAACATGCTCGTCCGAAGCCCTGTTCTCTTCGGCCGTATCTATGCCGTTACAAGCTGTTACCCCAGAAGTGGCGTCGATGTCCCCTGAATTGCAACAACTCGCCCTCCGTCCTTGAGGCGCAAAGTAGCCCAGCCCCAGGAAGCCGAAGCGCGTTCCTCCATTGACTTTGCACCAATGACACTCGCCGCCTTGGTTACCGCAAGGACCATCGCACGCGGGAAGTCCGGTGACAGCGGAAATAATAGCGGGTTTAGCTCCACCTTCTCTTTGCCCCGCAGGAGCCCCTCCTAATTGCATATAAGGAGCTTCCGCTGGGGCTTCTGGCACATCACCTTTAACGGGGATTTGGCACTGTCCTAAAGAGACCCAATCCATCTTACTATCTTCAACTGTACACACCGCCCCCCTAGGAATGTACCCATTAGTGGCGGGTTGCATCCGTTTTTTTTCTTCGGCTAATGCCTCCAGCCCCATCTTACTGAGGATTTCATCTTGTTCATTTCCTATGTTATCGCCCGTGTATGCGAAGGTATTTGGGGCAACATTCGGAGTTGGATACTTCCTCGCTGAGTCTAAAGCCACCTGAAGCAGCTCGATCTCTTTAATGGGCTGGGTGGTTTCGAGGAGGGATTGTTTAGCTTGTTTAGTAGGAGCGGGATCTGGGTCAGGGTCTGAGTGTAGTATACCCGATGGATAGTCAAGATCGGGCTTGGGAAGCAATGGGTTCTCCGGATCCATTTCACCCTCTTTTTCATCCGAAAAGTCGGTTACTTTAACAGCGTCATTTCTTTTCTTCAGAAGATCGGCAATCTTTCTCTCCCTAATCCTCCTAGCTGCTTTTGTCAACACATTCCACTTCGCCGGGTCTCCATAGAAATTTTCCATTTTGTGGAGCAAAGCTAGGGGGGAGGTCGCGTTTATTTCCCCCTTCAAATCTTGAATAAATTTCATCGCCGTACTCCTTTTGTTCAAAAATCCGGAGGATTTCGCGGCGTTATCAACCGTGCTAAAGGACAAGGAGTCGGCCAGTTTTTTGTCGTCATGAGCAAAGCTTTTCCACTCTACCTCCTCTGTACTTCCCTCACCACCCTGATGGTAGTCTTCGAAGAGAGAAGCAGAAGAGGATGAAGAAAAGCCGCCCCTCCGCCTCGAGGAAGAGTTGTTCGCCTGAGGATCGAATTCTGAGCCGTCCTCGATAAGTCCCTCGGCCTCTAAAATGAGGTCTACCGGCGCCGGTATACTAACCTCAAGATCTCTTAAAACCTGGATATGATCTCCCTGATCAAACAGCTTCTCAGGACAGTCGGTTTGGGTTTTGCAGGGTATCTAAAGAGGATGGGAGAGGTTGAAGTTGTTTGGAGGGATTTATAAAGGTAAAAACAGTGGATTTCAAGGGTAAATCGCGTATTTTGATACGTAATAATGATGAATGAAAAGACTTACCGATGCCATCATCGCCGGTCCTTCTTTCCACTCATCATATGTGTCTAAATATTCGATGCAGGGGACCTGGGAAATTCAAACGCCCTATTTTCATCCTTTCTAACCACTTCAATACGGATTTCCCCTTGAAAAACGTCAAAAAGGCTTAAAAAGGGATACGAAAAGCTCTGATTTGTATTGGTCAAAAAAACCTCGACTAGCTACTGGGGCATAATCCACTCCAAAATCATTTGTCATGACCTCATAGTAGGGTGGGTCTTTGACCTCGTCTCTGGGTTGGGGAGCACCAATTTTAGCCGACCTCGAGCTCCTCCCCGCACGAAATTCCGCAGCATGACTAGCATGACGCTTTTCGTTGATTTGAGATCTCATCTGTAGGAGGGATTGCGATGGAAGTACTTTAGCACCGGGGATTGCATCCCTAGTGGCCTGCCAACTCGACTTCCTCTTATTCGCGCCTTTTTGAGACATCTTCCTCTTACTAAGAGGTCCTGGACCTACTTCAGCGAAAGAGAGAGGAGAGGGAGATATTTTTGGTTGGATGACTTGTGGTTCTGGTTGATGTTTATAGGTGGTTTCCGCCAGTGAAGAGAAAAACGGAGGCGCCTTCGCCTTAGCCTCAATCTCAGCAAGTGAGAGGTAGGAATTCGCCGTCGAATAGAGGGTTACCTTATTCCCTGTTAAAGCACATGCAAATTCTGTCGGATTCCCAACGTTATTGGTAGCAGTGAATTGAACTCCAGCGTTAGTGGCGGATGCTCCTGGACAATCAGTAGTACCAACTTTTACCCTAATACCGTTGGAATCCGCCCAATGATTGTTCTGCCTTGGCCACAACTTGAAGGAGGTGAAGATGACATTCGCCGGTAAGTAGGCCTCCCACTTAGGAGAAGACACCGCCATATGCATATAGGTCGATAAATCGTTGTCTATGATGTTTTTCCAATTTCCCGTTTGGACAGCGGAGGATTTCCCCGACTTGTACCCTTGAAGATTCGCTATTCCTCCTCCTAACATAGCAAGAGGTTGCCAGTCAGACCGACAAGGCTCACCGTAAATGAGGTCCTGTCCACCAGCTTGATTCGGATGTCCGGAGCCTGCTGCACTCTTACAGTCAGCTGCCCTCTTATTCTTCAAACTACAAGCACCATCAGCTTTGTTCATGAGAAAAGAAAGGCAGTTATCAACTTGGCCACAAGCTGATGCACACAAATCTACGTTGGCTATGGAGGATTTCGCGGCTATTTCTTCACTCGAGTGGGTGCATATAGCCTTCCCCGTGACCGTATTGCAAGCGGAGGTGCGGCCGAGACCTACTATGGCTTCATTTACTACCCGTACTTCCATGAAGGCCTTGCCCGTAGCTGGATCCACTGGTGAGGTTACCTGTGGGGTTCATACATCTTATGAAGAAAAGCAAAAATTGACAGCTGTGGGGTTCGAACCCACGCCCTTGCGGACTGGCGCCTTAAGCCAGCGCCTTAGACCACTCGGCCAAACTGTCTCTGTTTGACTACGGGAAAAAAGTTGAAAAACCACTTACCTTCGCACCCTTGACTTGCCCCAAATCCTTGTACCACTTGCCGTTTCTGAGGTTGGTGCCACAATTCACATTCTCACTCCCCACCTTTGCTAGATCTCCCCAATGAGTGGCTCCTGTAGCAAGATCGGCACAAGTCAGATCCGAAACCAGCCCGTTATCATTACTTGAGGTGCCGTCTCTCTTCAAAAGATCGACGGTTAGGACGGATTGGGTGGGGGGTTGCTTCTTAACCGTGGCTCTCAGCATATTCGTGTGCCCATCAGATAAGTCGGTCATGTCAAAGAAGGCTCGCATCTTACCCGCAAAAGGAATGCGGACGTCAACTGAGGGGAGTTTAATAAATTAATAAAATGAAAAAAACGCCCACCGTGGGGCTCGAACCCACGACCACAAGGTTAAGAGCCTTGCGCTCTACCGACTGAGCTAGACGGGCTTCTGATTAGGTGGTGGGGGAAAGTTGTAAGATGGGGATTTAAAAAAGGTAAACACACTTACTCTCGGGTTCAATCCGATCAGCATTCGTATGTGCGGGCGTAGTAACGGTGCTCATGACGTCGTCTTTTGCATCAAAAACCTGGATTCGGATCCAGTTTTGTTGTAGCATCGGGTTTTGGACACTCACAGTAACGATAGCATCCGTACTCATGCAAAGCTCCGCGTATTTCTTTGTGGCAGCATTTGCGGGGGTTGAGCAGTCAGCGGCTGTCTTAGACTTCGGTTGACAAGCGTTATTGCTGCTATCCCAAATAACGGATCTAGCGCCTGAGACGAAGGGAGAGGCGGCATAGTGAACACAGGCGGTTAGGGGGGCCATGGTTACTGAAGAGCCGATGTTTCCTGTTCCTGCGCATATATCTTTCCTAGTCTCTTCATTACAAACTTCTACATTAGCCTCCTTATACCGACCGTGGGGATGCGTAAGAGCAGTAATCCTGGGAGATTGGTTTTGAAGGATTTTGCAGTTAACGGGCGGTATCTGGTGATTTCTTAAATTTTTAATCGCAGCAGTACCGCGATTTCGTAATTTGTGACACGTATTTTTGACCTTTTTTGTGCTCAAAATGACAATAAAACGCAGGTTAAACAACCGCTTTTTTTGGTAGTCTTTGACATTTTTACTCAAAAATAATGCGAAAAAAATCGATTTTTTGAAAATTTGCGAGAGTTCCCTGCTAGTAAAAGTAGTCCGGAAATCGTGATTTTCAAAACTTCGCGCTCCAAAAAACACGTCAGACTACTTTTCGCGAAACGCGAACACTTTTTTGGTTTAACGGTCAGTTTACGGTGTTCATAAGACACTCATTTGGGAGGATCCAATGGGTGAGAGTACTGGGATTTGAATTTCACAGTGTTTTTTACGTTGAAAGAACTTACGCAACGCCGCCTTCTCCCACATCCCTTTCTCGGTCAAGAGCGTTTTCAGCCTGTTCCTGCTGCCAATCCCCATAAGTTAAGCCACAATTTTCGTTTTGCTTCGGAGGCCTATCGTTCGGAAGCGGAGTTGAGTAAACATACTCCGCGAAATCATCCAGGATCATGTTGGAGTAGTAGCGGACCTAGGGACATTTTGGGGCTCTATACACTCTCTCTCTTTCCCTCTCTCTAAACACCTAAACACTCTCTCTCCTATACACTCTCATTTCTCTCACTCTCTCATGCGACGTAGCTCATCGCTCGCTGGTTGGATTGAAATGAAGGGGAATGCAAAATCAGTTATTGGTTGAGTGGTTGCGTAAACGACGCGAAAAATGCCGTTTATTGATTAGGGTTGATTGCTGCTGTGGACGGGAGCAATTTCTGACGGGACGGGAGTTGAGGAGAAAAGGAAACTGATTTGAGTCGAGATGAGGACCTTTTTTGAAAAAACACGTGTAGTGATAACCGCTCTATTCCGCGGGGTCCAAAGGTATCAAACGAGAGTGCTGTGGACGAGGACGGGGGCAAAGAAAAGGATTTAGCGAGTTAGATCAAATCAACTTACGGTCCCGGCGAAACGAATTTCCCATCTTCCTTTGGTACGGTCTATGATGAAAGTGGGATTAGAGGAATCGTATGGATCTCCGAGGGTCGATTCCTTGTTCCACGCAATAACCGCCCCTGTAATAGCGTTTTCCCAGCGCTGGCGTCCTGCATATGCATAAATTCCGTTTGCGAAGGCAAATCCTCCGTGACTAACCCTTAAATAGGTCGGTTTAGTAGCCACCTCCGGTGACGGTAGAGGCAAATCCGTCCAGTATTGGGCGAGTTGGATTGGGAACCTTACAACTAGGTCTGGAAAGTGCCAAACAGGGATTGCTTCTCCAGTATCAGCCGCATCAATATCTCCAACAGTTCTCCGAGCGTCTGAGTATTGTTTCCCAACCGTATATTTCTCCATTAAAGAGGATTCTGAGTTGGTTTTCTTATTCTGGTCAACAAGAGAATCCTCAGAAAATTCATTTGCTGCATGTATAACAGAATCGGTGAAAGATTGATCTAACTGGGAAAGCGCGGTATTATCCTCCCGTGCTTTCGCCTGTGGTGGCGTTTCATCGGGGCCGGGGCCGCGCTGGAGGGGTCGGAATTTAGTACCGATATTGACAGGGTCCGCCATCCGCTCCCGCTCCTTTGCCATCCGCTCCTTTTCTTGGACAAGGGAAAACGGTTTTGCTTTATCCGGAGTTTTAGATCCCCCCTGTACCCCAGTTTTTTGCTGTTGAGCACAAGTATCCACATCAATACTCTTCCTCACGATCTTCCTAACTCTGCAAACACCCCCCTTTATCGCTAAGAGAGGTCCAGCCGCCCTGTCGCGGTAGTTGGCGATGAATTGGATTCTAGCAAATTGAGCGGGAATCCGTGGGGTATATTTCAGGAGTTCCATTTCCTGGTGGACCATGGCGAGATGCTGGCCCTCATGAGTGCTGTCGAGGGACCCCATTTGTATACGGGCGATCTCCGCTTTGAAGCGCGCATCGGTTTCGTCCTGGAGCAGCTTAGAGACCACATCCTCCCTCCAGCGGTAGACCGTGTTGTCCCACACGACTGAACATTTGGAGTTAACACATTTACAATCTTGTAAGACGTTCGTGTAGTTTTGGAAGGCTTGTGAGATCTCTCCTGTGACGACCAGTCGCTTCCACATGTTCTTAACCGCTCTGGCTTCCTTTCCCGAGGAGGATTTGAGGTAGGTTTCTGCTAGTTTTTGTTTCAATCTGCATTTATTGATCCAGCATTGCCCAACGGTGTTTTCATAATACGACCCTATCCGCGGATTCATGATGTCGAAAACGCCGTCTTCCGGCGGATACAGTTTCCAGAACTTGGTTAGGTGCACTTGATCCTCCGCACTAAGACCCGCAGCTGCTGGTTTCATCGGCCCGTCTGGTGAGAACATGCCCTCAACGGATCTGTTGGCACCGAGGCTAGTAGCGGCAGTGGGACCGAACGAGGCTGATTGGGTGTCTTGGTTATCTGAGGTCACCCTAGGCCCCTGATCCGTTACTCCCGACGCGTGCACAGCGTCCTGGAAGGCGTCAAATTCACGAGAAGTAACACAATTATCCACCACTACCAACTGAACCGTCCGATCGGATTCCTTGCATTCGGCGGCTAGGGGGAACCCTACCATAGTCTGCCCATTCAGTTCAATTGGGGCTTCTTCATAGGCCTGGGCTACCGCTACTACGTTTTTCAGGGGTGGTCGATCCGGCGGCTGCGCACTGTCGGCCGCCGCCTTGCTAATCGGCACTGTTTCGGGGATCTTGGATTCCGCGATTACGGTACTCATGGCGCCAACCTCCTCATCGGATCCTAAGCTGCTGCCAAGATTTTTAGCTTTAACGTCGTGAGTATCACTGTAGGCTGCTGAGGTCTCCAATCTCCGACTGGTTTCTGTCTCGGGCCTCTTAAAAACCTGCCACTGCAATTCCCCTAGTCGAGCCTTAATTTCGGCTGAGGTTCCGTCTACCTCTGTTTTTTACCCATTACGTAAGGGATAGTTTGTTAAATCCACAAAGGCGATTTTCCAGTATGAAAAACGTGTTTTTTGATTTACTACGGTTTTATCGTAGTAAAAACTACGTCTTTTGAGTGAAAATCCCTTCCTACCTTCCCCTATCCATTACGTAATGGGCTATTTCGAGAGGAAGACAGTACCTGAGACGGTCATTTCCGTTCGCTCCTCACTCGACATCGGGTCCCCCTGAAAGCACAAAAACATATCCCGCTCCGATTCAAACGCGCGTTGGCCAGCGATTTTAGTTAACTCCAGCTCCCGTCTAAAACCCTCGGCGGCGAGACGGAGGACATGGGCTTGGGAGGCGACATTCCAGAGTCTTTGCCGCACAGAAGCGTCCAGCATCTTATCGAGATCTTGCTCTCGCGGGCAGATTCGATTGGCGTTCCAGAAAATGTGACCCTGGGCTCTTTCCCTCGGACCTCTATCCCGGGTAATGGTGACGGAAGCGATTCCTGATTTCTTACTCCCCTCACTTTTGGCGAGAAAGGAGAGAGGATCGAAGCCGGGGAGTTTCCTAACAGGTAGAAGCCGGTGCACTTTCTCACCGGTCTTTCCTCCAGCCTCGTTCATCTTATCCTCTGGTTTGAAGACCCAGCTGACTTTCTTTTCTGAGGCAGCCTGAGCTAATTTTTCGTTGTGAATGCCATGACGATGAAGTTCCATTTCAGCCAAACTCTCCATCACACTACTCGATACACGAACAATTTTTTCTGGGTTTTTCTTCAGAACGGCGTTGATACCTCTTATCGCCCTATTCATCCTTACCCCTTCGGTGTGTTCTTTTACGGCTTTCGCTCTCGCTATTCTCCACTGGTTCATCATGAAGTTGACCCAGGTCTCGGTCGATTTTTCGGCGTCATCCGGACTCTGCGTATGCTCCGCTTCTTTAATAAACTCCTCGATAAAAGACGAAGGCGACGAGAGAACGTCCTCCACCTTCTCGGGGTGACGAAGAAGGTGGGATTTACTGGAGGATTCATAGATAGTAGCCCCGTCTGGACCAGTTGAAGCATGTACTTCTGTGTTCATATACTCATCTAGATCCTCAGTATCAGAAGAAGGACTTTGGATCTTCCTTAAAGTCCTCTCCACCCTCAAATCATCTCTGTCAAATTGATCCAAATCAACAAAAACCTCGTCCTCCCCCGGTTCTGAAGCGGAACATTTTTTGTCACCACAATCCTTCTTCGTACTCGTACTAAAAGCAGGACCCTCTGTTGCCGACCCGTGTAGTTTTCTTTCTAGGGCTGTTACGAGAGATCTGGCGAGGTTTGCTTTTTCCAGGAGGGAGACGGATAATTTGGTCTTAGATGCGGCTAGAGCATCGGCCAGTTGTTTCGGACTCGGCAAATTTTGGATCTGCATCTCATCCTCTGCCCTCACAGTCCCAGACCACTTCCTAACAAGCTCTCCTCCGGGTGGCTGGGGATCTAACGGAGGGGGTTTTAATGGTGGTAATAACAAAGGAATTGGCGGCGGAAGAGCTGTAGCCCAGTAGCCGGTGGCGTTGTAGTGTTCTCTTAATAATTCGTAGACAGTTCTGCGTCGACCCAGAGTCTCTTCAGGAGTCCTGACTTGCTGTTCTCGATTGGTGTCAATAGCATAGTCTTGGATCATCAGAGGTGCTTTTGTCATCCTGCTGTAGCAGTAGCGGTGGGATTCAATCGCATCCACCTTAGAGATCCGTTTCCTAACCCCCGTATCAGGAGTGAGATAAGCATTGTTAGAGAAGAGCCATTCTGTTCGGTGAATATCATCATCAGTAGGGTGGTAGCGTTGCCGGGAAACCCGGTGGAGAACGTAGAAGATAACTCTCACGTAGAGGGATTGATCGGTTTGGGGTACTGTACGTTGAGAGCTCATTCCTTCTTGAAGAAACGAAGAGGAG
>Ga0099798_10753_pt1 | contig 10258 bp, 8 predicted proteins | sample Uncmet_Sort29A_1_FD_89870 | JGI IMG/M metagenome (GOLD analysis project Ga0099798, IMG submission 89870) | Marine eukaryotic communities from CALCOFI LINE 67, Pacific Ocean - CN13ID_Sort29A_1 | ecosystem: Environmental > Aquatic > Marine > Oceanic | place: Pacific Ocean: Monterey Bay | collected... | reverse complement strand
TCAGGGCTGGCAACGTGTGCGAGGATCAAGCGTCTCAACTTTTCCAAAAACTCAGCATTGTCCATCAAATCTTTCATGGAACTGCGCCACTTGCCATTATCTTGATGCTCCCGTAGATATTGTTTCGCCTTGGTATCAAAATCACCAGAAGCTTCCGCGGTTAGAATATGGTTTACCGCCTCGCGTAAATCCCGATGTTTGAGGAAAGATTCAACACGACTTTTTCATAAACGGACTCAAAATGATCAAAAAATTCAGAAAACTACTCGGTTTTAAAAAAATAGCAAAAATGTTCCAAAATGAGTCCGACTATAACAAAATCGTAGTATTCCAAAAATTGCACCATTTTATCAAGGAAGGAAGCTAACTTTGTCTCATCTTTCGCCGAATTTCAAACTTCTTGGTACGCAATGCATTTTTTTTTCGTTTTTTTTTTTCGCGCAAAACGCCACATTTTGTTGCACAATGACACATTTTAAGTGATACTAATTTCTGGGTGTACACATTTTTAAAGTAATGAACTGGGTGTACAGTAATGACACATTTTTTGCACTAATTTCTGGGTGTCATGCATCTGAAATTTTGAAATAGTGATATGCACATTTCATATCAAGATGATTTATAAATTGCTTCGCTTTGGGATGCAATTCGGGAAGAAATGCTGCTGTAGTAGTTGCCGGATCCTCCTCTTCCTGCCCGCTCGCAAGGCGCTGTCCGAATATTCCCGTGGCGGAGAGAGCAGCAGGACCACTAGTGCTAGCAGTCATAGTACTATCTGCAGCTGCAAGATGCGGGGAGCAGAGTGCGGTTGGTTCCTCGGATGGCACTACCAATGGCGCTTTGGCTGCCGCAAAAAGACCGCAATCCTGTTCGACAGGTTTGCCATCGTCGTCGACAAGAATGGTCGGCTGCATACTCGCGCTTGAAACTAATCCAAGCTCAGATGGCATTTCTTTCAAGAGTGTGGCGAACTCATTAAGAATGTCCGGGTCCTGCAATTTTTGACATGTCTCTCTCGCCATCTCATCAGATGACAAAACCTTTTCCACTTCTCTCTTTTTCAAACTTTGCAATGCTTCATTTTTTTCCTAGACTTTTTTTTCCACATAATAAAAATTATTTCTAGTAACCTGATGTCAGGGATTACTTCTCGAAATCCTGAGAGAAACGAAATAATAGACTACTGGTATTATTACGCAGTGCGCAGAGAAACGAAAAGTTTTAAATTTTGCCTCTTCCAAAGTTTCCTGCATCTGATCGGGATCCTCCACCGACATGATATTCAAAACTTGCGAGAGCAGAGGGTTCTCGAGGGCCTTCAGAGCGACTTTTTCAAGCTCCTGTAGAAAAGTTCTTTTCTCCACATCAGACTCCCCCAGATAATTTTCAGTCTGAGCCTTCAAAAAGGCGAAAAACTGATCCACAGCACTCTCCTGGTCACCCTCCTCGTCATCCTTCAAATCATTCACCATATTTTGAACAAAACCATCGACCAACTTCTTTGCTGCGGCTGGATCGCCCATTTCCGCAAGATCCGCTTCCATAGCTTCCTTCGCAGTGATAAATCCGTCTTCAGTCGCGATCTGTACAACACCACCATCTTCTCCGTCGGCAGAAGTACTAGACAACAACGAACTGATGCGACACTTCTGCTCTTCGATCGCCTCTTTCATCTCGTCAGCCATGCCAGATTCCTGCTGGACTAAAAAAGCATTAAATACTTTTACAAAAAGGACCAGGAGAGGATTTGATGAAATTACTTCAACAAGCTTGTGCGCGAAGTTAACACTATTTTTTTATAATCCGACACGTTTTTTATGCTTTTTGACACATATAAAGGGATTTTTTTGATCATCATTTGTTCGGAGCGTCGCAGCAATATAAAAACAAAAAAAAAAACGTGTTAAGTCTTGACAGCTTTCAAATACTTGAACTCGTCCGAACCAGCATCGCACTCGTCTTTTTTCGACCTCAGGAAATCGAAAAAATCCTCGACGACTTCAGAACCTAAATACTGCCCGTCCGTGATACCATCGTCTGACACGGTTCGAATACTTTCCATTACCATCCTAATATCTCTCGTCCATTCATCAGAATCTTCTCCACTTAAATTGTCCGAAACAGTTTTTTTTGCCTCATCGAGATGACGCTTCATCACTCCGTTCGGAATTTGCCGAATAATCGCGTCAACTTCACCATGCAGCTCGTTCGCACCATGTTCCTGTTCCTTTGGATGCCGCAACAGATCGCACAGAAAAGTATGCAATTCTTTCAGAAACGCAGCGTCACTTGGCGACGAATCGGCCGAGTCGACCGAACCAACCTCGCCCTGCATCCAAGATTTTTTCAGATGCTCCAAGAAATCCCGGATGTACGGGTTTAATGATCGCAGAAAATGCTTTTCAGATCCCATCGACTCCAAAACTGTATCACTGAACGATCCTAAACTACCGCCTGCTTTTTAACAAGATTTAAATTTAGATAATCACTCCGTCCAATAAAATTAAATTTTTTGCTTTTTCAAATTTACAAGTCTTTCAAAACCTCCCATGGCATGTGCTAATGAATTCGCACCAAGTAGTAGAGCCTCCCTTGGATTTTTTTGTGACACAAAAAATTGAGACGACAATTAACAAAATCATCTTGTTATATCGAATGTTCTGTAATCTTGCATAACTGCACGCTTTTTCAATTTACCCCATAATGCTCTTGCCTTATTACTAGTTTCGTCTGATCTCGTGTGTGCCACTGTTTTTGCGCCACCAGCAGGTTTTGATCTCCCACTAAAGAACTGTGTCGTCTCCCTGCTAACTCGTCCACCACTGGATCTACTAGTACCCTTTTTTCGTCCCAATTGTCCAATCCCTCCCCTCATTGGTCGGCGGCTCATCCCACGTTCGCCATGCTTGTTACGACCCTGTCTCTTCATATCTGTTCCCGCAATTTTCAACTTCGTGACGTTGCAATAACCACCGGCGAGTCTTGAATCAAGCGGACTGCAATCGACGACTTCTCCATTCTCGTTCACCCAGTGCGGGTCCTCAACCTGTTCACCATAAGGCCATTTGAAACAGAGCTCACGTTTATCTTGCCCGTCCTCCGCAACGTAATCAATCAATTCAAGCGTCCCTTTTTTTTCTGCATCTTTCCAGTGTTTCCTCGCCTGCTCAATCGCAGACTCACAGGCACTCGGAATCCTGGTCTTCGACTTACCATCAAATCGAACGTGCCTTTGACGGTGACGCGGTTCCGCATCGCTACCACTACTACCACTATCGGCGTCGGAAAACTCGTCGCCGCTCCTGATGGAAAAATCCATGGCGCCATCAGAATCATCAGAATCTGACCCCGACAAATCACCTCGCCTCATATCAAAACCGACGATCTTCAATTTCGTGGCGTCGCAATACCTTGAACCATGCCGGCCACGAAATATTGAGCCGCTTGGACTGGCGTTAACGATTTCACCACTAGCGTTGATCCAATCACCTCTCTTCGATTGAAAGCAGAACTCATGACGCGTCTGTTCTGGATCAATCCCTTCTACGATATACTCCTTCTGCACAAGATCAGATTGATTTGTGTTTTTCCAAATTTTTTTCGCCTCTGCTGTCGGTCCAATAGATTTTTGCTCATTCCTTATCAATTGCTGCAATACTGTGTCTGCTTGAGCATCCGCCTTTTTTCTGGCAAAAACCAGTCCATTAAAATCAGAATGGACGGGGAAGAACATGCCCGTCGCAAGAATTGCGACCATGGGCAGAGACAAAGTTAATAACCGTGACATCTTTTTCCTCTTTTTGAGAGAATAAATTGGGAATAAATAAAAATCAATCGGCTCTTTTTAGCTTCAAGAAATGAGAACTGTTTTTCAAAATTTCCTGCACTAAATTTTGGGGATCAATTTAATTTGCTTTATATTATACTAATACTTACTATACACACTGTGCGCGAAAAACACAATCTGATCAGATTTGAAAAACAAGACATTATTTTTCAACACTACTTATATGAATAATAATTCTTCGCCCAGAAATGCTGTTTGTTTCCCAAAGAAATCATTTTTTCCCAAAAAGACAAAAAAAAGAAGAGGCTATTCTGCAAAAACAATTATTAAAAAAAAGTAAACCACATCCAATGACAACCAACACACTCTGTGCATTAGTAGCTCGAAAAATTTGTATTTAGTATTTTGCTAAAAGACTAGTTTTTCACCATTGGAATAATAATTGAATCGATATGCCAACACACTCAATCAATATGTCAACAAATGTTAATTATGCGTCTTGACATCAAATGTTTTGCCAAAACTCATGCGAATTCAATAAACGAAATGCATCATCGGTGTTCTCCAGTCCATCATCACCGGGCTAGCAATTTGTGGATTTTCTCTGAACATTTTTCGTATCTCGCTCATTCTGAAAAACCCGCCCACGAGCCTCCTATCGGCCAGAGTTCTCAACATCGATTCATGTTGCAGAATCGTTTTCAAATTCGCAGCCAGAACTGTTCGTGAGTCTGGGAAAACTCCTCCATTTATTATGTCGGTTTTAGAAGTCGAATTATTATTGCCTTCGCTCGTCGGTCGACCAAAATATATTCCACACGCACCAGAATAGCCCAAATCACAATGTTCTGACTCAGATGCGGATCGGAGAAAAGCGGAACCAGAAGATGTATCGAGCCTGGCTGATACATTCAAACCAGTTTTAGTGACCAGTAGATCTGTTTCTCCAACTGGAACAGAACCGCTATTGGCATTGGCAGCGCTGTTCATGAGATCTGCCTCGAATTCTACTATCGTCCGCGCGTCAATCGCCAGTAACACCGTATTCGGACCCTCTTCCAACTTCGCAATCGTTTGGAAAGCGCGGCCAATTGAGCACTCTTTTATCAGTTCGGTGCTTGAAGTTTCGAGTTTTTTCGACTTCTTAGTTTTACCACTACTATTATCAGCATCTATGCTGGTGAAAAAACCTTCCTCCTCCCCACCGTGCCATATGTTTTCTTTCGAGAGTTCTTTATACTCTGTTACAAAATGAAACGCGTTCGGTTTCAGATTTTTCCTCACACTTTTAGTTAGCCGCGTGTACTGCGCATCTGCCCTGACAGTTTGATGAATAGCATTGAATTGGTTTTCAGTCGTGAACTCCTTCCAAGGAGAATGCCAGCCACGTGTTGGGTAATAATTTGTGTTCAAACCGCTATTTTTTTCACAGTCGTACTGGAGATCCTCGTTGGAAACGATACGGCGAGAAGTGCCGATGTGAGCATTAATTCGGGACGTTTTTGTTCCGACAATAAACAAGCCGCCGAGTTAATCAGTGCTGAAAATTTTCAAAAATGGGCCAAAAAACATCAAAATCAACGGTTTTTAAAACTTTTTTGCCAAAAATTCAAATTTTGCTCAGCACTGATTTACTCGGCGGCTTGTTAATATTAGTACTACTAACTGATGTCGCCTCACCATTTGCGCTGATGTCAGCCTCAGATTTTTTAATCTCTGAAAAATTTCGATCGTCGTCGTTCTTCCCATCATATTCTAAGTCATGGCACCTTAGCACGAACGTTGTATCTGGTTTGAAGAATTCTCTGAATCTTTTCCAATAGGGATTTTCAGCGTGTAGCGACGACAACCTGTTTTCATAATCCTGGACAAGTAGAACGAGCCTCACTGTATTTGGTACGGGACCAATGGACAGATGACGTTGGAAAAAAGCCGGTGAATAGTTTGGATGACTATCTACAGGAATAGTACTGCGGGACGAAATACTAGTACTACTGTGAGAATTTGGGTTTGAGGAGGCGTGGGAAAGATTAGTACTAGTAACCGATTTCTCAGAATTGTTTGCAGCGGATTTTTCATTCCTGTTGTCCTTCTTTTTCACAAATGCTGTTTCGCGGCCAATTGCGAAATCTATTTTCTGCGAAACCTCGATTTCCCGGCACACTTTTCTATTCAACCGCTCATTGTTCTTGAAGAAATAGACATGCAAGCCTATTGGTATGGGTTCTTTTTTGCGCGAAATAATTTTGGAAACCAGTTTTCGATCAGGAACAGATTCATCAATTGGACTGGAAATAGTACTAGGATTAGTCGAAGCATCGCTGGCAGTACTACTACTGCTACTACCTTCTTTCTCCTCTTGCGCAATTGTTTTCAAAATCGTCTCTCTCTCATTCACGGTTGCGGAGCCTAAAACCTGTAACAAAGATGCCGAATAAGCGCGCGACTGCCCGAATCCGAAATCAAACTGCAAATCCTCAAACGAAGCTGCATTATTCTCAACGAACTGTTTTTCCAAAAGCGACACAATCCCCGAATTACATAAGGACGCAATAGTCTCGCCGTCCCCGTCGATCAACCGGTGTTTCCCACTCACTTTCTCGCCCAAAACCTTCCAATCGGTTCGTTTCTGCAACACGTAGAATTTCTCCGCCGTCGCATCCATTTCGCGCCTCCCGTAATCCAACTGCAAAACGTTGGAATTCGTGTACACGAAGGAGGATTTTAGATTTGACACGAATCTATTGCTCATAGATTTTATCAACCCTTTTTTAGTACTACTACCTTCTTCTTCAACCACTTCAACAGACGCCCGCCGTGAGACGTGTGTGTTTGACAAATCAGCGCCTTGGCGGTGGAATAAATGGACGGTGCCTTTGCTTTTTCCGTTATTTAGCAGGATTGAAAATTCGAACGACGACTTCAGTGGCGGGATTTGGTTGCAGATATACTTTTCTAAAGCATTTGACGCGATTTTTGGCTCGCTTTTCGGATCACCTGCGTCGGTATTTGTTTCCAGTAGTACTTCTGCTTCTTCAGACACTTCCTCGATTGGGAAATTGCAACCATTTTCCTGTCCAATAGTGCTTGATTCCTTCAAACGGTTCCAACTTGGCAATATTATTTCTTCCCCATTGCTATTCAGTGCAAAAGGTGAATTTTCATTTGCTTCATCTTCGTTTGTACTAGTTTCAGTGTAATACCAGTCCCACATTGTTGTGAATTTCCCAACATTACTTAAACCATACGTCTGCAAAGTCGTCGGTTCATAAATCCCTCGACTTCTGTCCTCGTACCTGCCACCTCGCTTTTTAAAATTCAAAAACCGCGCTAATAAACCGCGTTCGAGCAGCGATTCGAAAAACTCTTTCTCGGCCGTATTTACATCTACCATTGGAAACTTGCGGAATTTCACAAAACTGCTAACCCACATGTCATCACCAATTGTTCTGCACACTTTGGCCAAGTCGGTTCCGATAAGTTCCTCTACATCATTAAATTTGTCGTCAAACATGCGTCTTTCCACCAGGCAGGAAAACGTGTTGAAACAATACATTGGGCTTTGCTTCTCCTTTATGCTTTTCGTCTTCCTATCAACTTCATCAACGTCGTGATCACCATGGATATCCACCCACTTTCCTGTTTTACTGGATATCGCACTGGCGTCTAAATGCGATCTTCCCATTATAACATGCCCTGGTCTCTGCATGGTGCTTGCCATTACCAACCGCTCCAACAACTGTGGATGGTACACAACGTCATCTTGGAGCATCCAGATCCTGCTCGAGGGGCGGGATTCATATTTTAGCACGCACATTATTTTCGTTAATAAGCCGTATTCTTCGCAAAATTTCACCGAAACAGGAGGAAAAACAGACGCTTGTAGTTCATTTTCTCCCCCCTAATACAACACGGTTTCTGCTCATTATTCGCAGCCATTTGGGGATTTTATACATGCCTCCAGTGCGTCCGAAACGTTTTGGCAGAAACAAATATACTTTAGACAAAAACTTCGCGTACGTCTGAAACAAAACGGAATCTAATGCTGGTTTACTTTGTTCTAAACGGCTCGGTATTCTAAATGGCACAATTATCGTGACGGTATATAATTGGCCAAAGTGTCAAAAAAATGTCAAAAAATGAGTTTCACTTGAGTTGATTTTCCTTTGCTATGTTTAAGACTTTTGGCCTGATCAAAATACCGTGTGTTTTCCCAGTGTCTTTTGGTCCAAAAAACTCAATTTTTTTGAAAATTTTTGTTCAATTATACACCGTCACGATAATTGCGCCATTTAGAATATGGTGCTCATGACTGCGACAACACGAACTGGATCACCTTGTGGCGGTTGTTCAATCTTTTCGATGCGTACATCAAATGGCATTTTTTTGCCCAAAAAATGCGTTTTTTGGGCCAAATGAGCCGAAAAATGTGTTTTTTTGTCATTTTTAGTCCAAAATATGTACGCATCGAAAAGATTGAAAGTTGGGTTTGCCTTTTTAACGGGATACTCTTGGCAACAAATGATGAGGAAATCGTGTCGCGCTCTGAGCTATTTTTGGTCAAAAAATGAGTTTTTTCTGAGTTTTTTTTTGGTCCATTTGGGTCAAAAAAGGCTTGAAATAACACAGTAAAATGAACAGTTCCAAAACAAGTGCAAAATCCCTTTGACGACCTGAGCAGGTCTCTAAAAGGCTCGGTAATGACAAGGGACGGTCAATAAACAGCCCGGCAATGACTTGGGATAGTCAATAAATAATCCGGTAATGACTAGGGGCAGTCAATAAACAGCCCGGCAATGACTTGGGGTAGTCAATAAATAACCCGGCGATGACTGGGGGAAGTCAATAAACAGCCCGGCAATGACTTTGGGGTAGTCAATAAATAACCCGGTAATGACTAGAGGCAGTCAATAAATAGCCCGGCAATGATCCGGGATACTCAAAAAAGAACCCGGTTATGACTGGGGACAGTCAATAAACAGCCCGTCAATGACTTAGAAAAAATCGACATGACTAAGAAAACGTACCCCACCGCTTGGTGGGCGAATTTGAGTTCTTCTCAACTTTTGGCCGCTTTAATTTTTGTTTTTTTTTTTACCGCGCAAGTTCTGTAGCCTAGTGAGTGATCCACACAAATCACCCTCCTGGATGGGCCGCCCCGTTGCTGGGCGCCTGATCCCGGCATTTTTTATTCTGAAACTTTATTTTTCCCAACGTCCGTCGACCCGCACATGCGCCCGACACCCTCGGGAGGAGGTTGCCGATTACAAGCAGTGTTTGGCCAACAGACTGGCTGGGCCGCCATCGGCTCGGGGGTATGACACCAGTTTGCATGTATTTTCCGGCCAGTTGGGCGCCATTGGTTTATACACTATTCGCAAGGCCCTAGGCCACCAGGTACGGTAGATGCTCGCCGAAAAGCGCGCTGCGGTCCCTCTGGTAGAGTAGCGCATAGGGTTCCCCCAGGTACACAACTGATTCGGCAGGAGTCGACCCGGTCCTGTAAGTCTGTCCGCCTCCTGTTCTCTCCCTCGAAATACGGTGTAAGTTAGTTATACTGGGGGAGTGGCTTGAGGATGCTGAAAAAAAAAAAAAATCCCTTTGACAAGGTTTTCAAAAAAAACTCATTTTTTGGACCAAAAAACTCATTTTTTCAAACCTGTCTTAATAATTAACGTCAACCTGTCTTAAATTAACGTTTTTCGAGTACTCTTGGCAACAAACGATGAGGAAACCGTGTCGCGCTCAAGTAACACGATTTTTTTATAATCGGACTCAAAATGACAAAAAAAATCAAAAAAAGCCTTAAAATGGGCCAAAAAATAGAAAAAACGAGTCCGATTATAAAAAAATCGTGTTAAGTGACAGAAGGTCATCGGTGTCATCATATTGATAGAACGCATGATTCAGCTCTTGTGGCGAGATTGGGGTAGTTTTTTTGCTGGTGATACTCGTGCTTGGTGAGGGAGTGTTTTTTTCCGTAGTACTAATACTCACAACTCGCTCCGGGTACAAATCGTAAGGACAATCCTGATCTGCTAAACTGAGACTAGATACAGCATTCTTTTCACCAGAACTGGTATCTAAATCAGCGCCACTACCAGCGGGAACAACATAACACGATTTTTTCATAATCCGACTCAAAAATTCGAAAAAATCAAAAAAACACTTAAAATGGACCAAAAAATGGTTTTTTTGAGTCGGATTATGAAAAAATCGTGTTACATCATTAGTAGTACTGTGGATAGTACTTTTAGTACTGGTACTACTAGAACCAACTTCGTTCGCGACTTCATTGTTTAGTAACGAGGCAAAGCTATATTTCGACGCGTCGTGGAAAAATAATTTGGCTTTCGAAGATTCAACCTCTGCACCAATTTTCAATTTTTCAACATAACACGATTTTTTTATAATTATTTACATGATTCATTTGTGGGAAGAAACGATGTGATAGAATAGCCGAACCAAACA
>Ga0099798_10752_pt1 | contig 10260 bp, 6 predicted proteins | sample Uncmet_Sort29A_1_FD_89870 | JGI IMG/M metagenome (GOLD analysis project Ga0099798, IMG submission 89870) | Marine eukaryotic communities from CALCOFI LINE 67, Pacific Ocean - CN13ID_Sort29A_1 | ecosystem: Environmental > Aquatic > Marine > Oceanic | place: Pacific Ocean: Monterey Bay | collected... | reverse complement strand
TTAGTTGGTACTCGGAGGATGAGCAGCGCTAAATCAAGGTATTAGTACTGTATTAAGTTAACGCTTTAACGTTTATTAGTATGTGAAACTGAATAATATCGTGTAGTATTTATTATATGCATTGAAATTCATCATCGATTCTCAGGAAGTGACTCGTGAGTCTCCCATGTCAAACGGACAGTAAGACTAGTTAATACAGTATCATAATATGCAATTTGAAGTGTATCATATATAATGCACCAACAACAATTTCCCCACTATACTATAGTAAGTACAATCAATCAGTCCTTACTGAAAATCACAAACCCAAACCCCCTGCTCTCGCCCGTCGCGGCGCTCCTCATAATCTGGCAAGTGTCAGAAGGAAACTGCGGATCATACCTAGCAAAACAATCCCTCAACAACTCCTCCTGACACCCATGTGGCAAACCTCCGACAAAGATCTTCCTCGGATTTTGATGCTCCCGGGGATCTCCTTTTTTACCACTATTCCCCCCACCACGGCTGTTGTTCGAAGAATTATTGCTGGAATTATTGTTGTTATTGGGCCCATTGAAATTGTTGTACTGATTATTGCCGCCGCCATTGGAATTGCTCCGATTAAACCCATCATAACTGTTATTGTTCCCATTGTGCCCGCCGCCGCCGCTGCTGCGATTCTGAAAGTTATTATTGTCATTATTCTGCATTGGGTCCCGGAGCGGATCCGGAAGAGGAACTCCGCCACCAGGCATCATCATTCCGCCTGGCATCATCATTCCTCCACTCGGCATTCCTGGCATCATTCCTGGCATCCCTCCAGGCATTCCCCCGGGGGGCATCATCCCTCCAGGTCCAGGCATTCCATGCATCCCTCCCGGCATCCCTCCAGGCGGGCCAGGCGGCGGGAAAGTTGGACGGTTGCGGCGGGAGAGATTATCCCCACCACCACCGCCAATGATGTGGGCCATGCGCTCGGCGCCATGCTGGGCGACGGCTGGGAAATTTTTCGGAAATTTTTTTTCGGCTTCTTTTTTAAAGGAGGAAATAGTATTGGGAAGCAATAATATTAATCATGTGATGGGTGAATTCAATTGGTGTTGTATCTTACTTAATATATGTTCTGAGATACTTCTGCGTTCTAGAGAAAGTGCGAGCTCAGCTTGTTTCATGTCTTGATAAACCGTACTACTACTATGATTTTAAGGGGTCCACCGTACTACTACTACTATGATTTAAAGTGATTAACTTCATTAACATAATTATTAAGAGATAGCTCACTTCTAAAAATTCGACAAAAAACATTTCCCGCAAAACAGTATTATCTCACTCTTATCCTATTATCTCACTCTTATCCGACTTCTTCGCGATCGTATTTTTCTTGATTTCCACAACTCTTCCGTCTAATTTCACGTGCCCGGCGCGCACCAGGGATTCGGCGGCCTGCGGGTGCACGAAGTCGATGAAGCCGAACCCTCTACTCCTACGCACCCCATGTTCCACCTTCGTCACCAAGTCGATGCGAGCGATCGGGCCCCAGCTGGGAGAATGATGGTGATAATGAATGAATAGCATGCAGATCGTAAAGTGCCGATCGGTGCCAACTGAAAACCCCTCAACACTGAATAATTAGTGTGATTAAGTTAGAACGTGAAGGCTTCGCTCCTTCACCGCCGGACACCGGAGAAATGAAACTAGTCCAGGCCAACATCGGTGATAATGAATGAATGCACTGTGATAATGACGGTCTTGTAAGTATGTCTTGCATTACTATAAGTATTAATTATTATGGTCTTGAACTTTATAGTCAATGATGATAGTATGATATTTTATGTTTATATTGAAATTAATCACACAATAATATGAATATCAAATGCCCATATTTTTTTCAAATATACATACATCATAAATGATTGAATATTGATACATGAATGTTTGTGTTGAAATTCATATTATTTAAAATTTGAGCACATATGTGCAATGTTACATTATAATTAAGAAATATGTATCTTCATGTTTATAATGCATTACAATAAGATGCCAAACTAATCATATTATTTCAAATATAAACATATATATTATTGAAAAGTTATGTATACATGAATATATTCACTTCGTCGTTATTTTAATTTTTGATTTATATATTGATTATTATATTATAATTTTAAAATGTGTATATTCATATTTATAATGATACAATATCATGGACAAATGACCATATTTTTTCAAATGTACACACAACATTTGATATTAAACATTTATATATGATTAAATACATTGAAATCATCATTATTTAAAATTTAAGAATATATGATGAATGATATATTATTACTTAAAAATGTCATTTTCATATTTATAATGATACAATAAAATGAAAAAATGACAATATTTTTTTCAAATATCAACACATCATATATATCATTGAACCTTGATATATGAGTTCAAACCATCATTGTTTAACATTTAATAATAACATAATAATTGTCATTAAATGGTCATTATAATACGAAATATTCATACATATTTTGTGTTATAATAATATATAATCAACATATGTTTACAAATATGTCATATTTAATGACAAAAATATGAAAAAAAATATGCATCAACATAAAAAGTTTTGCAAATTTACGAAGATTTTTTTTAACTTTTGTGTTGAATAATGAATATTGTCAGCTAGCTACTATCAAAATATCCAACCATTACACGGTTCTACTCAACAATCGCGACTAGAATCTTCGGGGGGGTGCCTCCGACTCACTAAAAAATCATTCGAAAAAGTTTGGAGAGGCTGAGCTCAAGCCTCCGCGACTCACTATTCCAGGAAATTACGAGTACAGAGCGATGTGCCAACGCGGCTCACTATTCAAACAAATTTTGGCGAGCTAGACTACATGCCCTGAGAATTCCACTGCCCCCCCCGTTGCCAGCTGAGTTGTTCCCTGAGAGTGCCCCTGCCCCGACTAGGTTGGCAAATGTTATATAAATGCCAGGAGGACTCGAGTCGACAAAAAAAGACTGCTGTTTTAAATAACTACTAGCACTTTAACTATTATTATTAATAACAATGCTAGGATTGATTATTAATAGAACAACCCTCCACGTACGGTGACTACTACGAATAATTTTTCGTGACAACTACGAATAATTATTCTTTTGGGGGAAAGAAAAAAAATTCCTCAAAAATTTCCTCAAAAATTTCCTACGCCGAGAAAAACTCCTCTAGCTGGTCCTCGCTGGTTGTCGGGGCCAAACCGCCAACAAAAATTTTACAAGCTGGGTCGGAAGACATTTTGCGCCGCTAGGATTCGCAAATCTAAATCTAATAGCGATCTAAACTTTAATCAATTATTCAATTATAGTATTCATATACTATGTATAATACTAGTGTTTCTCTCCAAAATACTAGTGTTCCGACTACTTTAAGCAAGCTAGTGGATGATACTATTATTGTATTACAAATGAAACTGCCTATCTATCAGTATTACAAGTTGAATACTTTAAATTATCCTCTTCGATTCTCCTATCTACTGATACTATTATAATAGTAGATCTTCGCCGATTTCCACCGATTTCCGCCGATGCAGATCAATTTAAATTCAAGTGCAACCCCTCCTGCAGATACTATACAGATACGCACTCTAGTTAAAATACAGTCTAGGGCCAGCCCACGTCTTCCACTGCTAGATAGCCGTTCTAGAATGAGTTTAACACCGCAGCTACAAGTTATCGTTCCTGTGCTACTCAGCTAGTACTCCCACTTGCCTGGCTACACTCTTGCGGTCACCAAATTGAGACTCCGCGTTTCTAAATTTCCGACTACTCCGTTTTTGTCCTGCTAAACTGTCGTTGCATTTGTAGAATCAGATGACGTCACTTTCTGCTAATTTTATAGTAAGAATTATTGGCATTGCTGCTGCCATAGCCGATTTCCCCAGCCACTGCTACGGTCCTAATACCAAGTGCCTGTTGTATCCTTCAATATTTGTCGGGGAAACTTGAAACTACGCTGAATGACTAATAACAAACACACCACCTGGTGCTTCCTGCCAGGACAAATTGAGGAATAATCGCTAGTACAGTTCAGATGTTCAGGACCTGGGGATTGAGAAGTAATCGCTACAGAATCGCAGAATGATTGAACGAAATTTTACACGTGATAGTATTAATACACAGTGACACTGGCTACATAATTTTCGCATTCCTAATTCAAAGTCTGCACCTGGAACCCTGCTACTTCTACACGGAATACTAAAAAAAAAGAAAAGTTAGCTACCAAAAAAAAGATCCGGATTCCACCAAAATTCTTTTATGACGACTGAAAATTATACTACAATACTAAACAAAAACGAAATGGGGACCTGAATCTGAAATGCACATCCTGCCCGAAACAAGTCTAAATCAAAATGATGCACAACAAAGACTAGCAAGTGTAGAAGAAATTTCAAATTCAGTGTACTACAGTTTGAGTGTCATTGTCAGAGCCTATTGCTGGGCAATTTCAAACAATCAGTGACCAGTCAATCACAATGCACATTCTTCCAAAACTGAAAACTAATCGGAAAATCAATTCAATTGAAAATAACTCGGTGATAAAATCAATTTTATACTAAATGACGCTAATACGCCAAGTTCTTACGTAAACGAAGACACAACAACGCCGACAGGAATCAGTCGATGGGAATCCGCTATAGTAATACCCGTCACTGCATCACACACAAAAAAAATTAAACTACTCGCGTTTCAAACGCTAACCAGCTAATACGTTCCTGTACCGCACACAAAAGCTACCCTAGCACTACTGTCATTTGAAACACTAATCCGCCAATACGGCTCTGCAACGCACACAAAACAAAACTACTGGCAATTGAAATGCTAATCAGCTAATACTCATCACTGGACCGCACAAAAAACTACTGGAATTTGAATCAGATAATACGTCCCTGGACCGCACACAAAAACTGCTGGCATTTGAAAGGCTAATCGTCTAATACGTCCCTGAACCGCACACAAAAACTAGTCGCATTAATACCATTTCGATAATCTACTTTAAATTCTCTTTTGGAAACCTTTTTTTGGGGATCTAGAAATTTGTGCTTGGGGATGATTTCGCTTGACTTCACGCTTTTACTGTAAACTGCAACACACTGAAATTACATTGGAATCTTCGCGAAATTTCCGCGGAAATTTAACTACTGAAACAGTTCAATCATTGAGATTGAATGTTCAATTTCACGGAGTTATAATTTGTCATTGGTCATTGCGATAATTATCATTCATTATGGCAATGCGAAAGAGCCGCGAGAAAAATTATCTCGGGAATTATTTCCATAGCGTTATTAACGTTTCATGATTCAGATTTTCTTTTCCTGACATAAATGTGAACCACGCAAAACGATGAATCGATGAGATATTTTCATGAGACATGATATGTAGTACTATTGATTACTATAATATCGATCTGATACTGATATCAGTATCCTACACCCCAACAACACACGTACCGAGAACCCGACGGACGAAACGATTGCAAAATTAGTAGTAGTATCAAAATTACTACTTACTATCAAAATGTGATCAAATGGGAATAATGTCGCTGCAGATCAGTCGAGACTCGAGTCTGCTCCCGTTGGAAGTCTTACAACTGAGTCTGACCGACCGACCCCTTAAGTAGTGCTTTGATCCTTTTGATAGTATTCCTTTTGATACGGACAGGAAACGAAAGAAAGATGTTTTGAGCAGTTGAACAACATATAAACGCTAATGATGACAATGAGACAACATGAACGGTGACGACGCACAAACGATGTAGAATAGTTAAAATACTCTGATATTTATTACTCCCAATCCGATGCTGAATCCGATGCCGATTCAGTCTTAATCGATATTATCGACACGTAATAATAATATGCTAATATGATCCCACTACTACACTTAAACGATATTTCTGATACTAGTGCGATCATTTTATTTTTTTTAAATCTGAATCATAATTACCGCAATAGACAGTCTGTAATACTCTGTTCAAGTGTCGCGGTTAATGCAATAGTCGCGGCTAATGCAATACGGAACTTAAAGAGTGTGTGTGCAAAATAGTTTGGTTAATACTTAGCAAGCTATACGAGGAAGTAATAGTAACTGTACGGCAGCATTGACAAAAAACTACGGCGAAAGTTCTGTAATACGAACGACATAATTGGTACTACGATTCTAATCTTACGATTAGTATCAGCAGATTACTGATTCAGATCTCTGACGCGGACGAAACAGGTTCTATTAAGTAAGTTTAATACATCTACAATATTACTATCCAAGATTTGGATCTGATGTTTCTTACTGCAGCTGTGTATGATCGAGGTTCTACTGCAGCTGTATAATTATTTCCGGATGATATCGCTGTAATAGCAAGCACTTATTAACATGTGGGAAGCTACTGCTGCGAAATTTAATACTCTATTCTCGATTGATTCATCGGGCGCGTGGCCGCCACACGAGATTATTTTTTTTTCAATACGACTTTCATCGGGTTTCTGTGGACTTTTTTTCCGGGTTTCTGGATCATTATCCTGAAGGGCTACCTTCTGCGGATCTTCTCGAGGCTTTGAAGGACGTGACCTGTCTCAGGGTTTCTGTGAAAACATTTCGCGGAAATCATTGTCGCGAAATTTTTTTTTTCGATTTTACTACCTACTCAACTCTAGACTGTAGCTATAAAATGCCAGCATTCTCAATGACTATTAATCGTATCAAATAATTGATAAACGGACTTGTCATTTTCGATTGATTTTTCAGCGGAAGTATAACGGCTTCCCCGACAGTTTAGTTTTTTAAATACTATTATCGATTCTTAAATTCTATCGAAACTTTCCAATTTAAAGTATTACACTATCCGAAACGCTCTTGAACCTATCTATAGCATAATTAATTAAATGTTGTCGCGGAGTCGACTCAACCCGATCGAATTCAATCGCCTATTAATACCGCGCCGAGGTAATAGACAATTATTTTCACGAAGTTATAATAGCTCATGAGGCAAGAATGGCATAAGTATATCCTGGAGGGGGAATTTCGCGAGATTTTTGTGAAAAAAAAATCGCAATCCACAGCAAAATCTAATTTGAAGTAATACTAAACCTCCCGCGAAACTTTCACCCGCAAAATCTAATATCTAAACCTTCCTCGCCGCACCACCTCTAGACTATCTCACCACCTCTATCTCACCGTGACCTCTATCTCACCGTGACCTCTATCTAACTTCGCCTTCCCGTCGCAGTTCCCTTCGCGATTTTTTTTTTCGCGATATTTTTTTTTCGCGAAGGGAACCGTATTAACTTCGATTTTCGCAAAAAATTTACTTCCCAATCGCCCTCCACCCCTTACTGGTTTTCGTCATGTGACGCTGCAGCTTTTTCTTCTTCTTTCCGCCCTTCACGTCCTTCACAACCTTCGTTTTGCTACCTTAAATTTCAAAGTATTATTGCGTGGTGATTTCTGCAAATATAGTATGGAAAACGGAAAGTATGTGTAAAACGGAATATTCTATAGTACTTATATTTCCCATGCTTGATGCAATGCCATTTCAAATCGCGCATATAATACTACCCGAACCGACTTCCTCCCATCACGGACAGTATACGCGATTTAAGTACGCGAAAAAATGCAAAAAAAAAAATTCCGCCAAAATCTCTGGCTTACCCCCCTTCTTCACGACCTTCATGGACACCACCGCCTTAAGATTCGCCTTCCCTCCTTTTCCGGCTTTCCCAATTGCCCTTTTTCCGGCTTTCACCACCGCCCGCTTCTTCACCGTGGACTTATTAAGACTTCCCGGAGGTCGGCCCAGCCGCCCCTTGAGACTTTGTTTGTTCTTTCCTAGTTTGAGCAGTGCAGATTTAGATTTGTTCATGGCGGCTGCCGGACGGCCCATCTTTTTCATGGCGGGGGCTTTAGAAGAAGCAGCAGAACTACTGCCAGAACCCTGTCCTCCTCTCGGAGTACTAGTTCCACCTTTCGCACCTTTCCCGCTTTTCCCTGCTGCTGCGGCTGCACCGGAACTAGAACTGCTGCTGCCTTCCTTACTACTCTCCTTACTATTAGCCCGCGTAGAAGAGGAGGATGAAGAAGAGGAAGATTTTTCCGCATCATATAAATATTTTCCATTCTTCGGGCCAAACTGTGGTGTGTGACCTGTCTCCCCCTCGCTGTCAGCGTCGGAGTTAACATCATCACCGTCCTTCTCGTCGTCCGCCCACCTCAGCTTCCTGACGGCCCGCTCGATGTTCTTCGGGTCGGGCGAACTCTCGCTGAGGCCCTGAGCGTTGGGCTTGGGTGTCGGCGCATGACTCACCGCACGACTGGCGGCGGCGGAATGGATGCGGCTCATGGCGCGGCTGGCGGGGTTACCTATAGTAGTATTATATCATTTTAGAGATTTTTATAATAGATAGATAATACGTGACAGTATATACTGCTGTAGGTACAGCCGTTGAAAGTTGCACTACTGTTATAGGGGGGGGGGGTCGTACTACTGTTAGAGTTAAAGTATAGGACGAGATCTTCTGATCGTACTATTATAAGGGGGTTGAAGCTTGAAGGTTGAAGTATAGCTACTATTAGTAGTACTGTTGGTTGTGAAAGACCAGCTGAACTGTTTGGTGGGATCGTATAATTATTATATACTTTAAGTAGATCCCATTTACTTTAGGTATTAAGTGCTTATAGTAGGAAATCTGATCGCTAAACAGTAGCCGATTGGATTCTATGTCGAGAATAATCGCAACAAAAAAATCCGCAAAAAAAAAATCCGCAAATTTCTCACTCCACTCCCAAACCTTGAGCAGCTTCTGACTGGTGGGCACCTCTGGTCGAATACCATTCTGGGCCGCCATATTTCCGACTCTTGGGTATGCGTTTCGCGGGACCACGGAAGAATTCATCTTAATATTGGTGGACAGGCCGGCCGGATAATTCGGCGGATATTCCAACCTCTTCCCGCCGAGGGGCGACTCGTTCAGCTTGTTGCTGTATTTGCCGCTATTATTACCGGTGGACTGGAGGAACGGATATCCGGTGTCGCTATTTTGCGAAACAGAGTGGTAAATAGTGGACTTGTCCTTCTTGCCGTCGGTGTCCTCATCCAAAGAGTAATTCTCCATATTCGTATTATTCTTCCGAGAATTCTTGTTCTTCCCCCCTTTTCCAGAAGCTCCCCGAGGAGCGGGCGTGAAGAGCCGGCTACTACTGCTTGGATCTACTACTCCAAAGTTTCCTCTACTGCTGCTACTGCTGCTCGATGACATTTCTCCTGCTGCTACTGTCTCCTCGCCACTACCACTGGCGGACTTCGTTCCCTTAATATTCCGCTTATTATTCTGCTTTCCAGTAGCTCCCTTCGGTAGTTTTCCGAGCTTGTCGACCAACGAGTTCCCGAGCGCTCCGCCAGAGGAGGGAAAGCCGCCGCCGAACCCCGCATTGGGAGACCTCGTCCCTGGCGTTCCCCCATTCTGGTTGTTAAAATTACTACCTGAAATTTCGTAATATTAGCGTGTACGGAATTTCAAAATAGTAGTCAATTTGGTGTATTACACTGCAATCGAGGTAGTAGATTCCGAAAATGAGTATGATGAATAATTGCTAAAAGTATTAAGTGAATAGTAGTATGAAATCGTCAAAAGTAAAGTGAATTAACATGATGTCTCGTTTAATACCTCGGTATTAAACTGAAATAGTATTACTACCACTGAATTCTATTAATCCCTACCATTCCCTGCCCTCGGCGTCCTCGTCCCGACACTGGTGGCACCCGACTTCAAATGCTTGTCCTCGAACTTGTCGAGCTCAAAGGCATCAGCCATCTTGAAAACCGTGTTGCCCTCAATACTCTCGCCAAACCCGAGATCCGCGTGCTGCAAAACTTCATCGTCAGACTCCAACTCCTCCTCCATGTCCGCAGCCATGTTAAATCGTGCCATTTTACCACTACGAGTACTGCGATTACTGCGGTTACTACGGTTACTGCTACTTCCGGGCCCATTCATATTACTGCTACTTCCTCCTCCATCGACGTCCATAGTATTATCGTTTCCCGCCACCTCCACGCCGTGATTAAACAGCCCACCTGTCGAGGAGTAGGATTTTTTCGTCGTGGCAATTTCGGACTTATCGGACGCAAGTGACTCAGCGATCGACATCACCGAATGACCGCCAGCAGACATCAGCGAGCCACTTCCGGCAGCACCACCTTTAGTTAAACCATTCCCGCCCTTATTAGCAAAGCCCTTA
>Ga0099798_10751_pt1 | contig 10263 bp, 9 predicted proteins | sample Uncmet_Sort29A_1_FD_89870 | JGI IMG/M metagenome (GOLD analysis project Ga0099798, IMG submission 89870) | Marine eukaryotic communities from CALCOFI LINE 67, Pacific Ocean - CN13ID_Sort29A_1 | ecosystem: Environmental > Aquatic > Marine > Oceanic | place: Pacific Ocean: Monterey Bay | collected... | reverse complement strand
GGAGGACATTAAACAATGTACAATTCATTCGAGAATCGTAGGTGATGATTGTGGCGGTAAGTCGTTTGTTTCATACGGACTTAGCAGAGAAAAGTCAACGAAGTCATATGCCTCCTCTATTGGGCGAATCGTGAACGCGGTGAGTCTCATGAAGGGCAATTTTGGTGACGTTTAACTTCAACTGAGACAGACTTTTCCGCGTGAGACGGATGCGGAAGGTACAACCTTCTGGTAAGAATGGCTCAAGAGTATGACAAAGGGCAGGCAAGACCCGAAACGTCACTATTACCAGAAGGTTGTACCTTCCGCCTCCGTCTCACGCGGAAAGGCCAGTCTCAGTTGAAGTTAAATGTCACCAAGAAGTCATATGTGCAGATATTTCATTTTTGTTAAATGCTCACGATGTCTCAGGTGCTTGACATTCAAAGGTAGTGAAAATTCGATAAATCCAAAGGCTTTGCAGATGGGGGGTCGACAAATCTGCTACGTATATGTATTTGAAGGCTATGTGTTGGCCATGGTGGTATTGGGCCGATCGACCGTGACGCTCACGTACTACGCTCGGACATAACACTCTAAGGTCGGAGGGTGTGGTGGTGGTCTCAGGGGCTGCCAATAGGAGCATGTGTCGCCCCGCCCGCGGCCGTATCTGCGTGAGGCAAGGGGCATGACGCTTTGGAACTTTGCCTGCCCTTCGCGACATTTCGCTACTTTAGATTACCAAGCACCTGTGACATCATCGACTTACCCCAAAACTCTTTGCTTGTGCTAGTTGTCTCATGCGGGTAAGGCCGGGAGGGAGGATTGACATATGCCCTGATGAGACTCGCCGTGTTCACAGTTAGAAAACTCGAACAGAATATAACAATAGGGAATTCCAGTTTTCCTCATGACAGAAATATGACGTCACCTTCGGTTGCACTGCGGCCCATCCGACAAAGGCGTCTCACTTGTGTCCGATTCAAGCTGATGGCTCGATCAGGCCACAACGTTCAGATTTCCAGGACCACTCAAACGATCAAGCAACAATATGTTCGTTTCGCTACGAGTTTCCAAAACACCTTCGGCACTGCTCAACCATCGGGGGGGTTTGAAATCCATAGGGGACAGATCATGTAGATAGTGATCAGAACTTTCGCGTACGGCTCTACGTGTAAGGCAAAACTCAAAATACAAGTGGTTCTCAACACAACTCCATGCGTGTTTTCGCACTGTGCGCACGACCTGGCGCACAATTGACCATTGACGCTTGTGTTTATATTACAGTATACACTGACACAGTAGCCTCAGGGTAGTTGTCGCGTCTTCAGACGCGCACTTCAGGCATTGATTACTGCCCCTTGACCGAAACAGCGAATCCGGGTCCGGGTCCACCGAAGAATGTGTCATATGTAGGCGTGGTGATGTGCCCAGGAGCTGATTCGTCGACGGGTCCAGAGATCTCGCCAAGAGCTCTCCACCCGAAGATGAATCGACTCCTGAGGAGAGTGAGGACACAATCGCGCCGAGATTTGTCGCTTTCTTCGTTGAACTCGGCTAATCTCAAGACCAATCGCACATCGTGGCAGGCGGCTTCAAAGCGGGGTGGTGACAACGGATCGAAAGATTTTGCGGTGTGTTCTCATTCCATTGTTGAATCAGGCCCTGAGGAGCTCACCACGCTGAGATACGGTCGACCGAGCTCTACATGAAGCTTCACGATAAATGATTCTCAGAACAGAGTCCACTGCACTTCGGCGCGGCGATGTTCGCAGGGCCCGAGTTGACAACGGATCAAGGGATCTCGCGGAGTGCTCTCGATCCATTGTTAAAGGAGGCCCTTAGGAGCTCACCACGCCGAGATACGGTATAGTTCTGCCTGATGATAATGGGGTGCACCTTTAAAACATCAATCTTTCATGGCCGGCATGACATGTGTCAAATGCGTGACACAACACGTGCAAAAGAGAGGTCATCGATGATCATGTCGTTGTTCCACGAGGCCTTCACAGATGATCTTCGGGGAGCAAATGATTCCCCTAATTTTCCTAGAGGGTGGATCATTAGCCCTTCGGCAGAAATGAAAAGACCGTGCATCTCCGGAACTACCGGTGTCCGGCGTCGGTGGCCAACGTTTCGACTAGTGCCCGTCTGCAGTGCTCGAATCCTGGCAGCGTTAGGATTTGGGGTGAGGGAGGGGGATGTGAGTTCTGGCATTTTCAGCAACATCACCTTCTCGATATCTTCTGTGGAGGCAGGAATCAGTCTCCATCATCGTTTTGTCTGCGTGTTCGTGTTTTTGCGGCGCTGTCGTTCGCTTGTGTACGTGTGTTTTGGAGCTCATTTGCAGATGGGTCAAATGCAAGCCTCTGCCAGGATTCGCCGGGGGGAGGTGGTCTGGTCAATCCTGCTGCTGCAAGGATTTAAGGACTTCAGAAGGGCACCCACCATTACGCCGAGATGAGGAACATTCTTCCGTGGAGCCAGATTCGGAGTCACTATATTCTACCCCGAGACTGTTGTGAACGGTACATCTTCGCACTGTTTCTTTTACCCCCCTAGTGGGTCGGATGAAATCCGTACAGAGTGCAAATTATTCCCAACACATTTCTAGAAGTACTCCCCCTGGCCTTAGTTTACCAGGGACGATTTGCGACCGAGCTTTCCATGACACTTCAGGATCAATGAATCCCAGACCACACTCCACCACAACTCAACGTGGTGACGTTCTCAGGGCCCGACTTGACAACAGATCAAGGGATCTCGCGGAGTGCTATCGATCCGTTGTTGAGTCAGGCCCTGTGGAAATCACCACGCCGAGAGACGGTGCAATTTTGCCTGATGGCGATGTCGTTGTTCCTGAGGCCTTCAAAAATGATCCCTCGGGGGACTAATGATCCCCCTAATTATCCTTGAGGGTGGACCCCCCCACCCGGCAGAAATGAAAAATCACTCCATTTCCGGAACCACTGCGTACTGATCAAGCCGTAAGATGCGAGGACTCCACCGATGAAGACGCAGGAGACGACGAGGGAGAAGAACGAGCTGAGCAGCGCCCAACCGAAGATTCCGTTGGTTTGCATCGTCCCTTTGTTGGCAACGCGAAGCAATGTGATCGTGAAGCGGATGCGGTCGCGGTACCAGTAGGTGCAGAACGCGAAGAGAATCGCCACGACGAAGGACGCAATCCCGGAGACCAAGAGTCCATGGAGGATGCTCACGAGGCCAGATATGGCCAAGATGCCGATTTGGACCGCGAGAGCCAACCAGACAAGGCACTTCGGGCTCTTGAGGGTGACGGTGAACCAGAGGAAGGCGACGGCGCATGCGAGCGGCATGAAGGCGAAGATCGCGCTGACTCCACCCGCAAGCGGGGGGAAGTTGTAGGCGATCAAGCCGGCGACCGCGATGAAGTGCACGAGGAAGACCACCGCCCAGGGGACGTCCTTGTACGGCTGCGCTTCGAACGGAACCTCCGTGTTGATGACGACATCCTTCGATTCCAGGGCGTCGCCCGGCACCTCCTGCTGCGGATTCGCCAGCATGATGTGCTGCACAAAAGTAGTGGGTTTATGTGGGAACTCGTCCTGAGACCACAACAGGCGACACGAGCACCGAACGAAGGAGAGGCAACGGGAGAGAAAACCTCACTCACATGATGTGGACGATGCATGCAGTCATTGACGACAAAACGGACCCATCAGCCATGTGACCATTCTCTTAAATTTGCTTGCCGCAGCGGAAACATTTGAAGGGGTTGGAGTTTGATGGATTTGGAGTCTTTGGCCGAATTGAGTCGGCAGCTCGATTCCGTCATTACTTTTTATGGTGATGTTCCTTGGTCATTGTTGATGTCCTTTCGTGACAATTTTTGGGACGACAATGCAAGTAGATTTGGTGTCTTGGGCCCGATTGGGTTACCAACTTGATTCGACCAGAACTACACTCTTTGGTGGTTTCCTCAGGTGCTAGTTTATGCACCCATCGAAAGCGCGCATCCACAGCTTTCTGTGGCTGCACATATGAGCACCGAAGGACATGACCACGAAAAGATACAAGTCAATCAAGTCGGACATGACGCCTCGAAAGTCTGAAACACCTCATGTCCGTCACAGTATTGAATTCCATGACCTTAGGTTTGAATTCCGTTACCTTTGGTTTGGTGCAAAAAGGGAATCTCACTACCTTTCCCTGGCGGCATGCAAATACTTTCTTCTGAACGCAATCAACGTTACGCCACACCAAAGAAATATCGCTATTTTTGAATCGTTCATCAAAATTGATTCGAGGTGATCCGGAGTAGGATCGTTGATGAACGCCCTCACGAGTCAATTCTGGCAAGGACGATGAACCCTAACTCTCAGCTTTCCAAAGGTACCCGAAGTACATCTGAAGGACTTCGCTACGCCAAGATGAGGAGAGATCACTATTTCGGAACCGTCGAAATCAACTCAACGAATGCAACACGACGCGCGCGTGCCATGACAAGAAGAGGGGTATGAAATCTGTTCCCTGGCCCGATATTTCGGCTTCCGGCGTTTCCTGGGAATGGTTTGCGCGCCTCGTGTCCGCGTAGGTTGCATCAATCGACTTAATCGTTGAAATCAAATCGTCATTGACCTACACGATATGATCATTGATGATCCGTTTTTGGAAGGCGTGAGTAATGACAAATGCCCTCGCATGCTATTTCGAGCGTCGACGTGAAGCCCTGGCTCTACGCTTTCCAATAGTGCCCGAAATTACTGTGGAAGACTTTACTACGAGAGCGATAGTACCGTAAAACTCCGTTCGGAATTTTGGACAGATGCTTTCGGCAAACATTTTCAAACAATTGGTAAGAGCCAGGGTTCATTTGTTAGTGCCAGAATTATCATACGAGGGCAGTTCTCAACGATCATGATTGCGTCTCATAATCAGATCCATTCGGAAATATGAGCGTGTACAGATGGCCTCACTTGACAATTATGACTCGGATGATGAACGTTGGAACAAATAAACCTCGACTCCGAGTTTCCCAACGGTGCAAGATGGTGCGACCACTATTTTGGAGCCGTTTTGGACGCCATCATGATCGCTGACGCCTGCCCTCATTTGATGATTCAGGCACTGACAATGACCTCTCGCTCAAAACTTTACATTTCTCCGAAACCGTTTGTAAGGATGTTGAATTTGAACATCCTCAAACATTCAACTTTCGCCTCGGATCCTCGGCAGAACCCTGTAATACACGGCGGGCACGTGGTTTCACATGAACGAACGGTAGCGACGCCACGGCGGGAACAACGTATGCGAATGCATGAGGCGGATGTCTAACATATCATTCCAATAGGAAACGTTGTGGGCGCCCCGGTAAGAAGTAATCTCGATGTGGCCTCAGGTTCCGCTTCGCCCCAGTGTGTCGATCAAGTTCGATTCTGCTGGCTCGTGTGACGCACCTGCCCGGAGCCGAGATCGGGTTTGTTAGAAGCCTGTGCCATAGCCACCCAGATCATTCCATACAGGAACACCCGGCAGCACCCGCCGCGCAGCGCAGGCAGGCAGGACCTGCCTCGGAAGGGTGCTGTCGGGTGTTCCATTGTCGATAATTCGGCGCGTTGCACGCTTGGTTTTATGAGGGGGGTCGCTGAAACCGCTCACATTGCGACAAGAAAACTATACGTTTTCATTGTGAGAATCTGTATAGAAGTTATTTATATTTCTGTTAGAGTTTTGAACAATCGGACAGGCCCTTTTGTACACTGAAAGCGGTCCACAGCATTTAATTTCAATCAAGCTCGTGGTCTGGAACAAGATGGAGGTATCACAGCCGCCCGGTGATTCTAGAACTGTTTAAGCAATATTGAGTTCTGGCTTCTTTCGACTACTTATAGTTGGGTTTGGCCAGACGTCTTAACGGACATTGCACGCTAAGACGGACACTTCTGGGTGCTCTCTGCGAAAACGCCCCTGGACTGAAGCGCAACCTTGTCGAGGGCAACGCAACGCGAGAACAATTAATTCGTTGGACTCCATCGGAACGACAGGAACGTACACCTACAAAGAAGTACAAGGGAACTCGACTGTACAAGGTGGAACTCAAAGTTACATGGTTGTATCGGTATGTGCGGATACAATTACTGCGATGGACACACAAGAACCGATGCCATCGCACTGAACAGAAACGAATGCTGGGCGCCTCGTGTCATACAAAGATTGGTCGATCGAAAGCTAGGGAGAAAACTCATTTCAGGGTTATTTGCAGGCGTGGGAATTTATCATTTAAAAATGATGACTTGCCAACCAGATCATTGATAAAGTGATAACGTATCAACTTTGACTGAATTCGATGGCCCCCAACAAATGTACGGTTTTTCAACTTGGTGGTCTCAGGTCGAATCCGGGCGTCCAACTAAAGACATCCATATCTCGCGGTGGTGATGTCCTCAGGGGCTGATATTTGCACCGTCCTCAGCGCTTTCGATCGGTGCAAAAATCAGCCCCTGAGGACATCACCAGAAGAAGTTATGGAGGTCCCCTGTTGGGATCCCCATTGGGTCCGAGGCCTCCAGGTCCAGAAAATCAAGATGTCCCCACTTTTCGGTCTGATTGATAACTTATCAATCTATCAATTTGCGTTTCCATAACTGATCAATTTATCAATGATAATTCCCAAGCCTGGTTATTTGGTCTTCGACGGTTGTGGTCGCTGATGAGCTAGAAACAACTCGACTCGATATACTCTATCATAGATGCTTGCTCGGCCCTAAACGACCGCCGGTCGGTTCTGGTCAAGTATCGGCTGTTTTGGCAAGTGTAGAATGAGTGGTTGCTGAGCTTGACCACAGCTCGACCGGTGGATAAGACTGACTGCTGATGGAGACTAACAGGTAAAAACCCAGGAAATTCGATACGGCCGAGGCACTCCACGCGCAAGTTCAATGACCATTGTAGGTATGAAGACACATCTGCGCGTCCGTAATATAGTACAAGCCTGACTTGGCGACCGCCCAGCCATCGTCTGAGAGGCCATTTGCCTCAAGCCGCTTAGACAAGGAATGGACAGTCGAACCATCGGGCTTTTACTATATTACGGACACGCAGATGTGCGTTGATACCTATAAGCATCGTCCGATTGCTCCATCCGAATCCGAGATCCATGTGTTACACACATGACGGACGTCGCTAAAGAAAGGAAACATATCTACAGTTCGTAATGAATTTCAGAAGAATTGTGAGAATGGTCTTAGGATTCCTGTAAGGATATTGAAAATCTCAAAGATTGACGTTCTACTCCGGATCTTCGGCACTGCCCCGTACTATCCGGCGGTCGCATGGATATGCGTTTCACATGGAACAACGGACGCAACGCCATAGCGGGAACAAAGTGTGCAAATTCATGCCGCGGATGCCTAACGTATCTTTCAAATATGAACAATTACATGCGCCCCGGTAGGAAGTAATCTCGATGTCTTTCAAGTTCAATTCGGATAACTCGCGTGACGCACGTGGCTGGAATTATGATCAGTTAAATTTCAGACCATTCAGATTTTGGCGCAATAGTGCCCTTGGACCGGATCTGGTTTCTAACCTGAAACGACCATTGCTTTTTTGTTCCAATTTTCGCTCTGATGGAAAACTGAAAATAACATGTTTCGCTTTTTTTTTCGGGGACATTCCCGCTCTTATTCTATAAGCATCACTTTCCCAGCTTCCCCCGAGAACGGGGAGGATTTGAGACCAAAGTGTCAACCAAATCCCAATGCGTTCGTTCATTTTCAAGGTACAAGACCTTACAGACATCCCGAAAGGATCGACTCCTGGCCATCTTTTATCAGTAACGTCGCCTCGCCCCTCAACGCCTCCTTAAACCGTGCTCCTTGCCTGGTTCGGACTGGCGCCCATTCGACAACCAATAAATAGCGCCCGCTAAGTCCTTTTGATCGGTCGCGGAACCGTCGGAATGCAGGAGTTTAAGAAAGCGTTGTCATCTTTCGCGAGATGACTGCAGTCACTTGGAATTGGCCGTGACAACCATCTGCAAACATGTAGGCGTTCTGTGAAGGTTTTCAAATTCCTGATTAATGGGTCGCGTCGCATGCGGAAGCCAACCGAACACACTCCTGGCACAGCTTCTTCAGGTAGTCCCCTGCCGCCGCCTCATCCGCGATGAAACATTGCGAGGGGTTGGCGAAGAAGTCCTCCCACACGTCCGCCTCCAGCGCTTCGACGACGGCCTCCGTGTTGTCGCCCGTGATCCGTCCGAAGGTCTTCGACAGGACGGCCGCCAGGCGGTTCGCGTTGACGAGCCGCGCGAAGACGAATCGGTAGCTGCGCGCGGCGTCCTTCGCAGAGAACGTTACTTCGATCTCTTGGACGTCCTCCTGGAAGCGCGGGTGCTTCCGTTTGACCAGCAGACGCTGCGGGACGAAGGCCGTTCCCGCGTCGAGTGCCTCCCGGTTCACAACTGTGTCCGACCGGATCACGATTCCCTCCGCCACGTTCAGAGCATCGGAACCTGGACAGTCAACAACGATAACGTGTCGAAAGGCTTCGTGGATGTTCATGGGAACAGGCTTAATATGTTTAGGTGTCGACTCCCCCCTCCCCCGCTGAATGAAACCTCCTCCCCTCGCAAACCCAACTTAATGAACCGCACAGAATGATATAGTGGACATGAGATCCTTTTAACTCAGTTGCGTCCTGAACTTTGGTAAATTTAGTGTCTCGGTCCAGATTGGGTTGCCAACTTGATCCGACCATTACTCTTTCAACCCGATCCAAAGCGCAGACTCTCAGCTTTCTATCGAGGCCACAGCTAGCATCTTAAAACAACACCACAAGGCGTTGAGGGAGATTGCCATATGGGCCAAATTTCCGAATTCCGGAATTCGGGAAATCGGCCCATATGCCAACCTATCTGAAGGAGTTGTGACCGAATCAAGTTGGTGACTCAATCCGGGACATGACACCCAAACGACAAAATGCCATGTCTTTTCAAAACTTTGACAATCGCATGCCTGTTGCGGTAGTACATTTGTTCATGGGTGGATCTTTCGACGTTAGCGTTCTTTCATCTTTCCAACTTTCCAACTTATCCCATCTTTCCAACTTAAATCTCGACCTTAATGCTTCACAATAGATGAACAAAAGTGATAACAAGGATTCCAGTTTTCAACATCGCATTACCCTTGCTTCGACCAGTGCATACGCCCCATATGGACGGGAACCGGTAAGACTGTTCTCGGATACCTCCACCGCCCGATGCCATATCTGGGTCCATATATTAGTGATAAAACAATAGGCTGGCCCGGGAAACATTTGTTTACGGGTCCCATTCTACGCAGTCGGAAATGAATGGTGTCGTAGTCAGGCGTGCCGTCGGTAACTACAGAAATAAGTACAAGTACTGCGATGTCAATGATGTCATAGCGTGGCGTGATGATGTCCTCAGGCGCTGATTCGAGCACGGATCGCACGCGCAGGCTCTCAACTCTACAATCAGGCCCAGTCTAAGTAGTCGGAACTCAATGACGCCGCAGTTCGGTGTGCCGTTGGTAACTACGGGCCAAATTCCAAGTGTTGATGAGTCTATGATGCCATGGTGAGGTTCCCAGGTGTTGATTGGAGCACGGATCGAAAGCACACACTCTCAGCTGCCGATCCGTACTCAAATCATCGCCTGGGTACGTCACCGCATCAACTTGAGTCGCCAATGTCAGACTCCTGAATATGTCAAACCTGTACTGTAACGAACATGTGCGATTTTGAACTTTTGAGACGACCTACGACCTGGATTGTGGTGTCTACTCGATTCGGCGACGACTTCTTGTGGCGACTATGACGACATGGAATTATGGCACCATAGCTCGGTGTGCCGTCGGTCCCTACAGGGCTATTTCCAAGTGTGGATGAGTCAGTGATGTCATGGTGATGCCCCCAGACGCTGATTCCACCATGGATCAAAAGCGCGGACTCTTAGCTGTCGATCCGTGCTAGAACCAGCGGGCGAGGACATCATCACGCAGAGCACTTACATCATTGAGTTCAGACTTCTTAGAATTGGACCTGTAGTTGCTTAAGGTACCAGGAGGTGGTTTCAAACGACAAGGTGCTGGAACGGTCGGGGTTGCGGCTGATATGTGTACCTTGTTTGGGTTTCCTTTTCCCCTTCTTGCTGCCACTTGGCTGCGCGGCACTCACGTCAGCTTGTTGTACGTCTGCCATGGTCGTACTGAACTCCAGATCAAAGTCCAGCACAGCGCCGTAATCCGGGGTGGCCAGCAACGTCCGCGCGAAGCGAAA
>Ga0099798_10750_pt1 | contig 10270 bp, 8 predicted proteins | sample Uncmet_Sort29A_1_FD_89870 | JGI IMG/M metagenome (GOLD analysis project Ga0099798, IMG submission 89870) | Marine eukaryotic communities from CALCOFI LINE 67, Pacific Ocean - CN13ID_Sort29A_1 | ecosystem: Environmental > Aquatic > Marine > Oceanic | place: Pacific Ocean: Monterey Bay | collected... | reverse complement strand
GCACATCGCGATGACAGACAGCAGATCAAGCAAGACAAAGCACATCAGTCTGCCAGGTGCAGACAGCACATCGCGGGTCGCGGATGCAGACGACAGACAGCACATCGCTGATGCAGACGGCACATCGCGGGTCGCAATGGAAAATTGCAACTTGCCAATTTGCAACCTCCAGATTGCAAATTTGCAATTCCCCAATTTCTGCAGCCTTTTGCTGCGTAGCGCGCTCAAAGTACGACAGCGCACAATTCCTCACTTGACTCGTCATTTTTGGGTCCCGCGCGAAAAAGGGTGGCGTTGTTCGTGAATCTTTCGGATTTGCGGGTTTCCGTACTAAAACCGCCGCCGACAAACAACAACCGGTCGACTTTTTTCGGGTAGCTGCACTCTCTGTCTTCCATACCAGAAGCCTTTCGAAGCCACTGCATGCCAGTTGCTGTCGTTGTTGCAGGCGTCAAGACTCCCGGGCCTGCCGCAACCACGTCAGAGCCCGGGCCTGCCGCAACAGCACCAGAGCCTGTGTGCCGCCCGGGCCTGCCGCCGTCATCTGGCCTCTCGTTGCCCGACTCCTCTGCGTCCTCGGTCGGCCGCGCAGTGCCGGTGGCTGCGTCCCCTTCGACCTCCCGCACAGAAACCACACGATTCAATGCTGCTGCTGCTGCTGCTGCTAGTAGCCCGTAGGTTGAGTTTGTTCGACTTCACAAAGGTTGTTCTGCCACTGGCGACGCCTTTTGAACTCTAATGGGCGCAGCCTGCTACCAGGGGTTTTTGAAGTAAGGGTACGTCCTGCTAGTGGATTAGATAGCGGTCAGGGGACAAGGTCTACGGGGGGCAATTAAATGAAGGATGTGTGGGTACGACATATCATCTTTTTCGAGGGTCTGCTTATATTCGCATCTTAAGATCATGATGCTCGTCTCGCATTCTCATCTTCAATCGCATGAGGGGTTGTTCAACTGGTGCTTGCCGGCTTCTAGGGTCCTGTTCGCCTTGTTCCGTGGTCGCTTCGCGAAAGGGAAGTTTTTACTGCGACTGGGAGCATTGCTGCGACGCCTCGCAAGATGTCTTGATTATGTCATCTAGTGACTGGCTGTACTCTATTGCTCTGCGCAAAAGTGGCTGGTGGCGTATTTGACCGTTGGGAGCTCTGTATTTCCCCCCCTTACAATCGTTGACACGTGGCGGGATTCTCTTCTTCCAGCTGCCTAGACATAGTTTTTCGCCTAGCGGATTGAACTCCTGAGAGATGGGAAACTTTTTCGTTTTGCAGTTCGGGCAAGTGAGATTTGAACCCGCGTTTCTCCATCCTTGTGGCATAACCTGCCAGATGAGCCTGTAGTCTTTCGACCCCCCCTCGTGGTTCAGCTCCTGTGCGCTGTTGCAGGTGGGGGTGCTCGCATAGGGGAATAGTTCGTCGCTTTTTTCATAGAGTGCAGTCAGTCGCCCTTGTTCGTGACTCTCGAAATGATTGAAGAGTTCGTCAGCGCCTGTTTGATTTTTGAGCCACGTGTTGTTCTGTTCACAGTGTCCACAGTTGAACTGAGTGTGGGCCTTGGCTCCAGAATCTCCTGCTGCAATAATGCGAATATTGGAAGCCCCCGTTCGATCGCTTTCTATCATTGCGATTTGTTCTCTCATAGTCTTTTCTACGATTCCTTGTTGGGTCCTTCTGGCTGAGACAATTTGATTCTTGGCTGCGCGGCTCACATTGCCCGTGGGCTTGATGGAGGGTCGGTTGCTCAGAGCTTTCCCAAGTTTTTTAGCTTCAGCAGGTTCTAAAGCCTCATATCGGCAGGTGAGGGAGGCTTTGCGCTGATCGATCTGTTCTGGCTGCAGGTTCGTGCTTTTCTTGTAGCACTTGACTAGTGCGTCCACGTAGTCAGAGTTTATTAACTGCTTTATCTCACTCTATATTTCACTCTTTTTTTTTCAATATTTCTTCCGAGCCTGGCGAACTTGCAACAATTGCGCCGTTGTCTGAGGTCGGAGATTGAAAACGCTGCGCCTGGAACCCCCCGATTTCATTGCGGGCCCGTAGCCTTTTAGCGGGCCCGGTTTTTTAACGGGCGCCGTGCGATTTAATTTTTAGAGTCGCCTTAAGCCGGGGCCGATTGTTCCCAACCGGAGATAATATTTCCTGCGTCCAAAATCGGCGAATCCAAAAGACGAATCTAAAAATGTCGCGCTGCCAAAAAACCGAGGAACGCCAAAAGGTCTTCAAACCCCCTCATATTTAATGAGGTTGCCTAGCTACGGGAGGAGCTCCAACATTCCTCGCTTCTCACCGGCACTGGTGCCGTCACTCGTTGAGGGGGGTTTTGGCCGTCCACAATAACTTATTCCCCAAGGCCTCAGGAACCGTTTTCTGCTGGCGGGTTTTTTTTGCCGGTTTTTTGGCGATTTTGGTCGCGTCTTCACCCATTTTCGGCGATTTTAGTTGTGCTTTTCGCCAAAGTCTATCAGAGAAAACGCGCCCAAAAGAAAACGGTTCCTGAGAAGGCCTAGGGTATAATAAACCACGGGTTTGCCCCCTCGGCGTGTTTTTGCGGATCTTTTCGGAAGATTGTATAGCCGTTAAACTTGCAGATTTTAGTGTGGGCGCTTTGTGTCACGCCGATTTTAGACTCGGTGCGCCGATTAAAGCGCCCGATTTTTAGAGGGCGCGTTTTTCTTTGCTGATTTTACTACCGGTGCAGCTTTGGGTCACGTGGGTTTCTGAGTGCTCGGATGGCGCTTAGACGACGCGAACCGTGCTGAACCTGAATCAGATGACGGCAGTCCCGTAACGGCCGAATCACGGTGCAGTACGGAGAATCCTTGATTCACGCGGGTCTGCGAAGACGCGCCAGGTCCGACAGTGACAGCGCCCATGCAACAGCTGCAACGACAACAAAAACAAGAGATGCACAGCGCAAAAATGAAGAAGATGAACACTCCCACTTGTAAGATGAGCCACTTTTTGTTCTTGGCAAATTTAGATCTCGTCGCCGCGCCCAGAACGCCAAGCACCCGCGAACTGTAGTTGCCACGATGCGCCTCACTGTCTTCCTCGTCGGACGACGACGCAGACTCGCATTCCGAGGTCCCGGGTAAATCGGCTTTCTCGACGTCACCCGAGTAAATCTCGTTGTCACTGCTGTCGCTCGAAGACTCATCCAGCAGCGACGGATTATCTGTCAAGTGTGCCATTTTCTCCATCCAGCTGCCAAGGATCATCGACTGGGAACCCGTGAGCTGACTCGGACGGCGTGTACTACACCCTGCAGAACTATCAGTCTACTTACGTCCCGAACGGCTAGTTCTTGGAACCCAAGCTTAATAGACTTGGAACCCTTGATAAGACTTGTACTGCAGTAGGAAGCGACTAGTTTCGACTGCGCCACCTTGGGGCCGATCAAAGCGAGCCCCCCCCCCCCGAGGGGCGCCAACGTATTTTTTTCGAGCTAGTCGGTTGTTTTAACGGCCGCGTGAAAATTTTTAGCTGACAACATTTTTGGGCCACTCGGGAAAATTTCCGGGGCATCATGATGCGCCCAAGACGCGAGTAATAATTATGAACCCGGCCAAAACTTGCCCGGGGGACAGCGGGGGGTAGCTTTCAAACAGTATTACTGTATTACGAAATTTGAACGGTCTTACAACTACAACGAAACCTATCTGAGAGAACTTCAACAACTAGGACTACGTCTGCGCATGGAATAATATATTATCGAACAGCCAGCAAGTACTCGCGCCAACCCGGCTATGCGCAGAGCTCGGATTTCGTCGCTTTTGGGTGCATTTTGGTTCGTTTTGCCGGCTATTTCTGGTGTGACTCGCGCGAGCGGTCGCCGATTGGACAGGTGTTCGCCTCAATTATTAAATACTCCCGCGCGAGTGTTCGCCGATTTTTTGAATCGGAACACCCAGGCGGAGGTCCGGTGCGCGCTTGTCGAGCAATGTGCTACTTGAAAACTCTCGTTGCTCGACATCCAAAAAAAAGAGGCTGGGAGGCTACTGAGCCCCCCCCCCTTGAAACCCTTCTATTACACCGTGTAAACCCCTTTTAGAATCCCAATAAAGAGATAAAAGAAAAGAGGAAAGATAAAGACAAAACAACAAAGAAAAAGGTTTTGCTCGAAAAAAAAAAAAAATTGGCAGAATTTTGCATTTCTAAGGCTTTCCGCGGTGTAATTAGGCGTTTGAAAGTGCCATTTTTGGCCGATTTGGGGGGTCGCTAGTTTTTGGGGCAATCACCATGTAATGATGCGTTTTTTAGGACACGTTTTGGAGCCCGAAAAGCTCCTCAAAAATCCGAAACGTGCAAAATCGTTGTCGCCGGCCCGTCAGCAAAGCTTTGACGTATTGGAGCTTTCCACGGTGTAGTGAGGGCTTTTGAACTGCCGTTTTTGGGCGATTCTGGGGATCGTCTTGTCCACTAATCCCGACGCAGAGAAGCGTGTCGGTGGGGCTCGGCAGAGTGGCAAGAGGCCGAGGAGGGGAGAAGAAGAACGGGGGTAAGACGAGATGGAGGGGAGACGAGGCGACTGGGGGGAACGGGCAGAGAAGAGGGGGGAGATGCGGGGGGAAGAGGCGAGGAGGGGGGAGGACGAGCTGCGGGACTTTTCTGAGTGGGTGGGCCCAGAAATGGATTCCTGAATCGCGCAAGAAGGCGGTGTTGAACCTCCCGGCTGAGGGGCGCTTGCGAGACCTCGAAAACGGTGGGGTATAGCTCGCGGATTGGAGGAATTCGGGGATCCACGACGATTGGACAACTTGGACGAGCAAGGACCCACGAAAAACCCTCCGACCGCTTGACATTTCTTCGCGATCTCCGAAATCTCTGTACAGCGCCGGCGGAAGCTTCCCACATTTGGCATTTCTCTTCCCGCCCCTTGGGAGCCGGGGGGAACCGAGAAACCGACTCTTCAATCGCGTGGGGACGTGGTGATTAGCCTCCCAGCTGAGGTCCACTCGCGGGACCTCAAAAACGACGGGATATAACACGCAGGTGTGAGGATTGCGGGAGCCCCCGACAATTGCGCGGCTTGCACCAGCGTAGGCCCACAAAAAGCCTCCGTCCGATTGGCGCCCTTTCGCAACCTCAGAAATCTCTCTGTTGCGCCGGCGGAAGGTTCGTATATAGGGAGTTTTTCTCCCCGCCCGTCGGGAACCTGGGGCGAGCCCAAAAATGGGCTCTTCAATCGCGAGCGAGCATGGGGATTGGCCTCCCGGACGAGATCCGCTCGCAGGACTTCCAAAACGATGGGGAATCGCCCGGAGGTTTGAGGATTTTGGGAGCCCCGGCAATTGGACAACTTGGACGAGCCAAGGCCCACAAAACCCTCCGTCGGATTGCCACCCTTTCGCAACCTCCGAAATCTCTCTGCAACGCCGGCGGAAGGTCCCTATATTGAGCGTTCGTCTTTCCGCCCCTTCGGAGCCTGAGGCGAACACAAAAATTTGCTCTTCAGTCGCGCAAGGGCCCGATGATTAGCTCGCCAAGCGGGATCCGCTTGCGGGCCCTCGCAAACGACGGGGCAGAGCCCGCAGATTTGAGGATTTCTGGAGTCCGCAACAGTTGGACAACTAAAAATACTAGCTGCGTTTCTCCAGTCCGGCCACCCTGTCAGAGCCACCCTTCAATCCCCACGGGCCCGGGCGCCAGTGGGGAGCCTTTCCCCTTCGTGATTGGCCGTCCGAAAAGACCAGCTTAAAATATCCTCCAATCCGGGCCTGCAATCCCTCTCCCGTCCCAGACTAGCATCCCGAAACGACAAGCTTTACACTTGGTCCTCCTTCAACCCTTCAATCCCTCTCCCCTTCGTGAATGGCCTCCTGAAAAGACCATCAACTAACTTCAAAACTCCAACCCTTCTATCCTCCAATCGCGAAATCCTGCAATCCTCCGATCCCTCGCGCCTTCGTGGCTACCCTCCTGAATTAAGACGCGTTTTAGTCCTCAAATCCTTCAATCCTCCGATCCCTCGTCCCTTCGTGATTGGTCTCCTAAGAAGACTCGCTACAGTCCTGCGATTCTTCAACCCTTTAGTCCTCCAATCCGTCTCCCCTTCGTGATTGACCTCCTGGAAAGACGAGCTTTCGTCCTCCGACCCTCGATCCTCCGAGTCCCTCTCCCTTTCGTGGCTGGCCTCCTGAAGAGAAGCTAGCTTTAAAACTTCGACCCTTCAACCCTTCAATCCTCGAATCGTGAAAGTCCTCCAATCCCTCGCGCCTTCGTGATTGGCCTCCTGGAAAGACTAGTTTTAGTCCTCCAGTCCTTCAATCCTCCGATTCCTCTCCCCTTCGTGCTTGGCCCCCCAGAAAGAGTAGCTTTAGTCCTCCGATCCTTCAACTCTCCAATCCCTCCCCCCTTCGTGATTGGCCCCCTGAAAAGACGAGCTTTACCCTCCGGCCCTCCAATCCTAAAATCCTTGAATCCCCCTCTCTTTCGTGACTGGCCTGCTGAAACGACTGGCTCCAGTCCTGCTATCCGCCAATCCTGCGACCCTGCCGTCCTCCAATCGATCGACCCTTCGTGACTGGCCCCCTGAAAAGTCTCTAAAAAGAAGAGGAGGAGGGAACCACCATACCTCTCTAGTCCTCTTAAAGAAGAGGAGGAGGGAACCACCATACCAGAAGAAGCGCTGACAATCCTTCCCCTGTCCGGCCCCCTGAAAAGTCAGTCTCTTCGGGGGTCAATCAGGAGTTGCAGAGGGTTCCTACAGCCACATAGGCCCCTTTCGAGCTCGCGCGCCTCTGCCCCCCATCCTCAGCCTCTTCCCCCCCTTCCGAGCCTCCCAAAACGTATCTTTGCACCGCGATTAGCGATCAAGACAACGGCCCCAGAATAGGCCAAACGCGACACTTTAAAAGACTTCATTTCACCGCGAGAAGCTCAAACATGTAGAAGCTTTTCTGATGGATCGGCGGGACGATTTTTGCACGATTTGGACTTTTTTTTCGAGCAATGTACTACTTGAAAACTCTCGTTGCTCGACATCCAAAAAAAAAGTTGTACTACTTGAAAACTCTCGTTGAGGACTTTCCCGCGCGTTGAGGTCCCCCCTGAAACTCGTGCTACTTGAAGTACGTTGTGCTACTCGAAAACTCTCAACGTACTTCAAACTTGACCTGAATATTAGTGGAATCGGTCTCAGTAATTTACAACCAATAGACGCAATCGTGTGTCTTACTTACTTGTCACCAATGGAACCCGCACTTTTAAACAATAATATGACTATAGTATTAATTAACTGAAGATGCTTCAATGCTAGTTAGTCCTGCGATTGTGTCAATACAACCGAAATAATTTTCCAAAATAACACGATGTGACGATATTATAAAGGATGAAAAAACCACCTGGTGGGAAGAAATGTGATCGTATCAAAACAATACTGAAAGATTAAAATTGCAATGAGACTGGATTGAAATTGCAATGGGACTGTCCGATTTCAATGGGAAATTCTTGGGATTTCAGGTTCTGGATGGATTTCAGTGGGTTACCGTGCGTGGCTGTAGTTATTTTCGACGGATTTCAGTGGGTGAAATTTGCCCGGATTCCACTGGATTTTGACGAAAGATTTGCAACGGCCAAACATACCAACCTCCGGGACTCAACAAAATGTGGACAATCGCGTTTTCTGAATCGAGACCTCGAATCACACTGGAAGTTACTCGCACAAAGAATTCAAACGCCTCGTCCAGAATAATGGGGAAATGCAACAATCCGAAAATCAAACTCACGAATATTTTACCAGAGTACGCGATATATGACGGCACCAAAAAAATAGAATTCATCAGCCGACTGTGACGGGAAATACGAATCAATTTCCTGACAAGGGAACGTTGTGGATTCTCCCCGGTCTCCGTGCGCATCGGTCGATGCATTTCTCATCGAGAACAAAGACCCGATACAAATCGTTGCACGATGCACTTTTTGAAGGCACGACAAAACTGCATCAATAGTGAAATCACTATTCAAAAATTGTTTCCGGGCACTTATCAATGCCTACGAAATGCAGCACATCGCTCTTGCATGTTCAATTCAATCATCGCCCATGCTCTTGCATGTGGACTCCTCGATACTATATTTGACGGTTTTTTTGGCAAATCTGCTTGCGAATCAGTTGCAACACTGAACAGATAACTTCTCCCTGGGCGTCAAAAACCGTTTTTTCCTGACGCGTTTTGACGATTTTAGTCGCGTTTTCGCCGATTTTAGTGCATGCGTCTTTCGCCAAAGACCGACGAAATCGTAGCTAAACACGTCGCCAAAAAACCGGCCAAACGACGCCAGATTCATAAAATGGTTTTTGACGCCCAGGATTCTGCAGTGCGTTTTAAATCACTTTCCCGAACCTGTGTCGCGTTCCACAGGTCTTCCTGCAAATATCACGCGTGTTCATGGCGGGAATGAACACGCGTGATATTTGCAGGAAGCAAACGCTTGTGCTCGAGCCGCCCAGAGCAAGAGTCTGGAACCACCCAAAGGGCAGGAAACCCTAATTTACCGGAACCAATTTTTCTTGCACTTTTTGTAGTAATACTAGTAAGGTGGAACTATTAATTTGCTATTTACCCGACTATATTACATTCTAGTCGCTTAATTATTACCCACCAAGATTAATTTACAAAAACAACGCCGGAATTCTCGTTGACAACGTCGGAAGAATTCTCGTTGTTGCGCTCCCACACGGGGCCATAATTAATTCTCGTTGTTGCAGCGCTCCCAAGCGGGGCCATAATTAATTCTCGTTGTTTGCGCTCCACGTCGGAATCGCCAATTGGAAATTTTCTCGCTAGTTGCAGAAACGCCCGAAAGCCTGCAGACGCATGTCTCAATCGCTGCAAATACTATAACAATGACAAAAAGTTGCAATTCAGATATATTTTCTTCGAGTAGCCTATTATTAGTATCCACCTCTAGGACTCAACAAAATAGATGTTGTCACTCGCGCTAGGCACAGAAACTCTCCAAATTATTAACGCGCCCCCCCCCGCACGATGGGACGACTCGGGGGCCTAATCTACACAGGAAATCATCTTCGGTAGATTTCAATGACGTTTGCGCTAATTCTCGGGCTGCTTCCGATCATCTTCTTGCGCGAATTTCACTGACTTGCAAGTCTGAGTGACAGGGGAACTCACAAAAAATGCTGGCATATTTTGGATGATTTCAGATGTGTTGCAACTCGCCAGAATAGCCGGCGGAACACACCGCAATACACGTGAAATCTCGCCGGCCGGGATTTCAGGCGATTTCAGGTGCGTTGTGGTGTATTTCGTATGTTCACGTCTTTTGCTCTGCCGAAACACTCACGTATTTACGGCCGTTTAGAACACATAATACTAGTTCTATCACTACACGCCCCACGTAATATCAGACGTGCGCATTTCACAACGAACTAGTTTTGATTCATGGAGATTCGTCACACTGTACACAAGGATTGAATACCAAAATGCTCATCATGATCGGCCACAACAATATCGCCTCGAAAAGATGACGCCTGTAAAGACTGTCTGGCCGGCGACTTAATAAATTTGAACGCGTCGCCTAATTCTGTGGCCAATACTACCCTGCCAGCACTGGGCCCTTCTTGGCTTCCGCCTCCATGGGTCCGTAGTTTTATCCCGGATAAGATATTGGGGCGCGGGCGAGACGCGTTTTAGATCGATTTTCGGCGCTTCCTCGCCGATTTCAACTGCGCTTAAAAGGTCAAAAACCGCCCTGAAATGGTCGAACGTCCCGAAAAGCACCAAAAACCGATCCAAAACCTCACATAAAACGCACCTAAAATCGATCAAAGTGTGGCAGATCTACATTGCTATACGTAGTAATACGTCCGAACAGTGTGTCCAGCGTCGGCATTACTAATACTATCTCTAGTGCGTGCTCGTATCGCTGCCAGACGTGCTCGTAACGCTGCGCGTGTTCCGTGCGGCCGACTGCTACTTTTTTCAAACCAAGCTTGGAACGCTTTTCCGGCAGGTGTTTCACTCCCCACGTAATAAAGTTTCAACACGGAGACGGTCCGATAACACACGCCGTGCGACGACAAGTGACATGGATAATGCAAATTCATCGAGGGCCTTGCTTTTCTGACTCTAAGTCTTTTTCGCCTCGTATCCCAGAGCTCTGAACCGCTCGCACAAGCGTGCGAGAATTTCCTGAGGGCGATCAAATCTAGTTACGGCTGAATTAAATTTTGGGCGTGGTCGTTTTAAACGACGTGGGTTTTGGTTTGCGATTTCAGCTGCCTAATTTCGGATAAATTTTGCGAGGACTTAGAGA
>Ga0099798_10749_pt1 | contig 10271 bp, 5 predicted proteins | sample Uncmet_Sort29A_1_FD_89870 | JGI IMG/M metagenome (GOLD analysis project Ga0099798, IMG submission 89870) | Marine eukaryotic communities from CALCOFI LINE 67, Pacific Ocean - CN13ID_Sort29A_1 | ecosystem: Environmental > Aquatic > Marine > Oceanic | place: Pacific Ocean: Monterey Bay | collected... | reverse complement strand
TAGAAGTCATGACTCGGGACGATATGGCATTACGGACACACTGTAGTCGCATCGTAAGCGTAATCACCAAACAGGGATGGAACAAGGCGAACAACCCGTGTGGGTGCAAGCAGTGTCGAGCTACAAATAGACAAGCAAAGAGCACACAGGAAGAAGACGGAGGGGACACAAGCACCGAAACTGATGGTTGTGCTCGCGAGATCGCGGCCAACGTAACAGAAAGACATGTGCCCCCCATAGTAACAACAAACACGAAGCATAAGGACAGTGGGCTGAGATGGGACAGCACCGATAAGGAGCAGCGCGAGGAACCCACGCGAGCAAATGAGTCGACCAGCGCGGAGATGGAGCAAGTCACCCTCGAAGCAAGTAATACAGAGAAAGAGACTCACACGAAACTGAGTGGTGAGTCAAGCGCCTTGACAACACAGTCACGAGCAGACGAACAGAAGGAGCAAGGATCACCCGGAGAAAAGCAGGCACACGACGAGATTGGTAGGCCCGACATCGGTGGCTCTTCCGTTGACACTGAGACCGAAGACGCAACATCCAGAAAAAGGCATCATAGTGACTGGTGGGATCGGTTGTTGACGTCGCCGTGCGGTTCCACGAAAGGGTCCTTCTCATCTCCGTTCGGGTCGCTTGCGAGTATGTCTAGTATCTGTTTGGACACCCTCAGTTTCAGCATTGTGTCATAGCCCATCATCGCCTGCAAATCCTCCGTATTGCGGTGAAGCATCCTGGCTGCGATTTGTCCTGCCGCCCTCCGGTACTTGGGTGCGATGAGCCGCACTTTGTGGTATATCACAGATGCTCTCTCATCTGGTGTGAGAGGTCTATTTACATGTTTCCACATGTGATGTCTGACGTCCTCATGTGCCTCTGTGCATTCGTCGCTGTAATCGTCCCTTGATATTGAGGGCGCGATTTCTTGTATTCGTCTAGTAAGGTACTCTTCGTCATCACACAGAATTCTGATTTCGTCGTTGTCCGCTTCCATGAGGCCACCTGCGATTGTTCCGATCATGCTTCCGCGCTCGTCAAGTCCGAAGTCTGTGGCTATGGTTGCGACATGTTCCTGTATATCGTGAAGCACTGAAAATGCTTCGGCTGCAGCCTGCTCTCTTTCTATCTGGAGGGGAACGTTGTTGTGCGTCCATGTAGGTTCATTCGACGGAATGATGTGTGCGTGTTCCTTGATATTCTGGAGTAATATGGCGATCGCCTCTCGCTAATGAGGGTTCTGCGTCATGTTCTCCTCTGACAACCCTTCGCTCTTGTCCTCGTCAGAGTCGTCTGCGCTTGGTAATCGCTCCGTAGTGCTACTGGTACCCGAGGCTTCGTTGTTGTTTTCTTCCTCGTTACACGCGCCGTTGCTGTCTGTATCGTTGCCCTCACCCCTTCTTCCATGTTCTGGGGCGTTCTCGCTCGTGCTGCTTGGTGTCTTCGGAGATCCAGTTGTGACAACTGCCTGTGGCATGTCGTCTGCTGTCGTGCACTGTCCACCGGTGTCGTCTCGTTCTACTACATTGGCGGCGGTCTTCGCCATCGTCGTCATGTCTCTCTTCGTGGTAGGTTCTGCAGGTTCTGTAAGATTCTACTGCGATCTTCCGCATGGCCTCCAGAGTGACGGTCTTTGTAGTGTTTTCCATTTGTGTTTTCTTCCCCTTGCTTCCTGTTTCCTTCGCAAGTCCGGCCGCGACTTCCGTCAGTTGTCTCATGGCCTCTGCCTCCGTCATACCCGGTATTAATTTCATGGTGCGGTGGACCATTTCTTTGACTGCGGATGTCCTACCGTCCGCTTGAACGGCGCTCTCATCGTCTCTGTCAACTGCCTGTTTTCCCTGCAGCTCGATGCGGTGGGCTTCCATGTCATGGCTCGCACCATGTATCCTGCTGCAGTTTTGTATGTCGAGTTCTTCCTTGTGCCCAGTGGGTAAGCTCCGTCTCCGCCTAGCTTCAATCTTCTCGAGATATCCGTCCTTCTCGAGACTTGATGATGTGTGCAGTATGCGTATATCATCATCGGATACCGATCTTCTGTCTCTTGTTTTCGTATGACCCGGTCGTGCCTTTGTCTCCTCTTTCTTCTTCGCTTCTGAGGAATCTCCATCCTCTTGTGCCTCGCTGGTGCTGTGCAGGGGAGCCACCTGGGCGCAAGCCTCATGCTGTGTCCGATCCTGTGTGCCCTCTTGGTCTGTCTCTTTCCCGTTGTCGCCTCTGTCTGCTTCCTGACTCTTATTGTCGTCCTTCCCCAGAGTATCAGCCGCGATCTCGCGAGCATGATGCTCTGTCTGGATGTTCGTCACACCGTTCTCCTGCCGCCCAGGCTCCGGGCTGCTGTGCGAGCTGGTGTCTGTTTTGGTTTCTGTGTTCGTCTTGGCCATATTATGATGTATTACGGAAGTCTCTTCCGTGTCCGTGCGGACGGGCTCTAGCGTATCCTGTGTCGTATCCAGGGTTCCGGGACCGTGTGTCTGCTTGTCTTGGCGCGCCTCGTCTGAGGTGTGCTTGTTGGCTTCGCATGCCTCCCTTCCTGCAATGTCCGCGACGCTGTTTCCTTCGGCACTGTTGTGGTCCTTCATTTTGTGTTGCTTATCCTGTCCTTCTCCTCGATCCGTCGTTTCTTCATTGTCTCTCGTTGTATGTTCCCCGCCCAGGGCGCTGGGTACTTCCCTGCGTTCGACGCGTTCCGTGTCATCATCAGCCTGTGATTCATTCGCGACCTTGTGAGCGCGTTTCCCGATATCGGCGTCCGTGCCCCGTGGTTTGTGTGTACTGACTTTGCTTTGTTGTACCCTCCGTTTAGAAGCCTCTCCTTCGTCGGCTTCTCTACAGCGGCGCCTCATGACGTTTGTCCGTACCCACCTGAGGGCGTTGTGCATGATCCGTGCGTTGTCGTGCCCGAACCATTCTGCGCCATAGTGGTCGACCTCGGACTCCGTCCACCATTCGACTATCTTGGTCTGTCGCTCGCGTTCTACCCATTGGTAATCCTCTTCCTTCATGTCCGTAGTGCCATGTGCGAAGTAGTGGACCGTTTTGTTTTTGCTGCCGAATTTGTATTTCGTATTGCCGAATCGCACCGCCTGTGTGTTTGCCGTCAGGTCGAGACCTGCCTCTTCCTTCAGTTCTCTGTAGGCAGTTTCGATTATAGTCTCCCCGTTCTCCTGTCTTCCTTTGGGTACTGCCGGGCGACTGACCCGTCTCCCTCGACCGATCAGTAGTATCTCAGGCTCCCCTTTTTCATCATTCTGACGTACCACGGTGATCCCAGCCGACACTATGTCTCCGGCGCCCTCTGGGAGGGACTGCCCCCACGCGACGCACGTTCTCTTCGTCTCAGTTGCCTGTTGTTCGGTCTCCTTGCGATTCTGTTCCCACTGGTTTCTGAAATTTGTCCATTTCCCGGCTTCATCCGCGTTTTTCCATCGCCTATGCGAAGAACCGCCATGCCAGCCTTCTTCTTCTTCTCTCTTTCTCGGTTCTTGCCACTGTCTGTGGTACCATTGATGCGTTCCGTTGCTGGTATCATCTCTGTGTTCGTGGTTTCTCCGCTCCCAGCTGCTGCTGCTTTGATCGTTCTTCCATCGATCCAGTCTCGCGCCTGCCGACGTTTCTCCTGCGTGCGTCGGGTGCTCTCGCGGCGTCTCTTTTCGATGTGTACTGCTACCCTCTTCCTCGCATGAGTAATATTCTCTCTCCTTGTCCCTTTGTATTTTCTCTTCCAGCCGAATCTTGAGGCGAGCCTTGTTGCCGCAGTGTCGCCATTCATTCCCCCTTCCTTCATTGAAGCATTGTGTGCGGATTGCGTCAGCATCCACGGGTGGTTTGCTTCTGGGCCACAAGATCTTGCCTTCCCTGTGGAAGCCGTCCTTGCAATACGTGGCAGACGTGAAATACTTTGTTCCGACCATGCCGTTCAGACCTCTGGTCAGGATTGCGCCATTGGTGGCCCTTCGGAACTCAATCCCGTCTCCATGTGCTTTCTTGACGTCTATGACTATCTCCACATCCGCGTGAAGCCGCGCGCCTGGGACTTCTAATCGTGTTTCACCGGCCAGGATGAAGTGTGCGTGGTTCCTTCCCATGGGTACAAGCCCTTTTGCTCGTATCGCACTCCACGCCTCTATGTTGGTCCTGTGGACGCACGCCTGAATCTGGTGCGGTGGGATGAGCTCTGATATCTGTCTGTCGTCTATTCGCCGTATGGTATGTCCCTGTATGTCCCTGGTCATACGCGTGTTGTTCCGTGTAACGATCTGAAATCGTTCTTTGCGTGATGTGCTGACCAGCCCCTCTATGTCCTCCAGTGTAGGCCGGTATGACTGGAGTGACTTAACGCGTATGACCTCCCGTACTGCCACGTATCCGTCGTCTCCCATCGCGAGTCCCCATTCGTCTGCAGTGTGTCTGAGAATCTTACTCAATCCCCACGATATTCCTTCGATGCGTATGTTTTCTGGGGACTTGTTCTTGTTTCCTTTTCCCTTTCCTTTGCCTTTTCCATCCTTTCCTTGTCCATTTCCGTACGGGTTTCTAAACCCTCCTATACCTGCTCCGTGGTCGTGCTGTTGTGTAATGTCGTCTGCACCCCGATCTGTAGGATCTACCGAGGGGCTCCTGGTGAATTCCTCGACAGACCATGTGGATTCGGGTGTCCACCAGTCGTCGTCGTTGTGGTCGTCATGTGGGTCTTCGGGAGGCGAACATACTTCATTAATTCTTTGTATCAGTCTGATATATGTTGTTCGCCTCCCTCTGCTCGTTAATGGATCTGCGTTCGCCGCTCTTCTGATGGTATCGATAGACATTCCGAGTACCCGGAATACTGACGCCCTTGAATTGGTAGTCTCGAGAAGCTCTTTTGTAACACACCGTGCTCCCGATATAGTCTCGAGAATCATGTCTTCTTGCTCAATGTGTTGCGTATAACGGTCGACTATGATCATCAGGTCGCATTTCGTCATTTCGTCGGCTTCACCCGCGGACATTCCGTTCTGATTGCCATATGGGTTGCGGAGCCCCGCTGTCGTGGTTCCCATACCCAGAGCTGGGCTGTCGCTAAAGCACCGCTAAACTTTTGAGCATGTAAGCGGCGCTGTAGCGCCGCTTATGCGCCGTTAGTGGAACCAAATCCATCTTTTTGCTGTTTTCGTTTACAAGATATAAATGAGTAAATACTCCATCAATACGTAAGCGGAAAATCGCTTCTGGGTCGTTTTTGGCCTCGTAATGCGCTTCCTGGGCGTTTTGCCGCGTACAAAATCATTATTATCACCAGACCCTGCCAAATGGAGCCGTGCGGGTCATCCCTTTGAGCCGCCCCGACCCCACGCTAAACTTTGCCACGCTGTAGCGCCGTTCAACTTTTGAGCATGTGAGCGGCGCTAAAGCTGCGCTTCAGCGGAGCTAAAGCGCCGCTATTCCCAGCACTGCCCATACCCTGGTCGTGCTCTCCGTCGGGCGTCTTGTCTTTGGACTTTCTTCTTTTACCGCCTGCGTGCTGCAAGATTTCTCTGGTGCCGTCGCTTTCTACTCGATATATGTCTTGCCTCGGTCGGGTTTCCATCTGGATGCGCCTCCTCGAATTTGATGCTCACATATGTCTTGTGAGTTCTGTCTATCACAAGTTTCGTGACCTCTTTGTGTTCCTCCGGCCTTTCTTTATTGCGCCCGCGCGCTTCTTGTGTGTCTTCTGTCTTATCTTTACTGCCCGTGCGACGTTTCTTCTGTCGCGTTCTCCGCTGTGAACTTGCCTCATGCTCGCTCATGCTAGAAGCCGCTACGGAGTCGGATATGGATAGTTCCATGTTCCTTCCACGTGCCTTTGCGTCCCGTCTGGCTGCCGCGACGTCGGGTACGTCCTCCTCTATGTATGTCTCCTCCTCGCTGTATGGGTCACCTGGTTGCACTGGTTCGCCCTGCTGCGTGTATGCTTCCAGTCCATCATTTGTGCCGGTACTCCATGTCTCAACTTCTTCCTCTCCGTGGTCTCCGTCGCTTGGTGTGGACATGTATGCCTCCGTGATGGAATCCCTGGCCCTCGGGCTGTCTGCGTACGCGTCGAGTAGTGACGGTAAGCTTCCGCTGTAGGAGAACGATTCGTGATCCTCTGGTGCTCCGTCGGCGATCGCCAGTGTTTCCGCCTCATCGTCGCTGTGATGGCTACTTCTGTCGGGGGTATCGTGTCCACCGATTATCATGCCTGGGTGATGGCTCTCATCCTTGCCTTGATCACACGCTACGTCCCCGTCATCTCCGTCCGATGTCGTCCCGTCGATTTCGATAACTTCCCTTGTCCTGTTGTCTTCTGTTGGCGCCTCCCGTGCTTCTTCTTTCCGGTCCGGTTGCGTTATCTTACTCCTGGCAACTCCCGCGGGTAAGTTTGCGCTGTGGTTTCTCTCCGCTTCCAATGCTCGCTCGGCGTCGTCTGCTTCTTGCCTCCTCGTTTGACTGGATTCGCGCTCGGCGGTCTCGCACCACCATGACGGTTGTTCTGTCGTCTCTGGACTGTCGGGTTTTGTGACTGCAATCCCGCGGCGGATCGTTTCCATCTCCCGGTATTTTGCTGTGTCCCCGGGTTGCAAGACACCGAGTGCAACGTAGGCCTCCATGGGTATGGTATCTGGTTTATCCTCTGTATTGCTCTGTCTCTCTCCAGTCTTGTGGTGTACCCCCATGTGCGCCTTCCTGGGCCTCTGGAGTGTCGTGTGCGTTCTCACGTTCCTCCTGAGGGCATCCTGCGTCTTTGTCCACCACTGGTCCGGTAGTGGTTTCCTGGTATGCATCTCCCTCTGCGTGGGTGCTTTGTGTTCTCGTCATTCGTAGCGTCTCCTGTTGTTGTCCGTCATGTTTCTCCGGGGTTGTGGCTTCGTCGACGTCCTTGTGTCTTGTCCTGGCAGCAGCGATCTCGTTAGCATGCCGTTGCTTCGTATGTGTATCGTCTGTATTCTCTGAGTCGCTGTCTTCTGCCTCCATGATTTCTTGATACCACGCCATCTCGTTGTGGCTGCGGTGTTCTTCGATGAAGCGCATCATCTGTCGGGTGGACATGTGTTGTGGCCGCTCGGGCTCTTCTTGTTTGTCCTCACATAGGTATGTCCAAGCCAGCTTCCACGCCTTGTCGTTGTTGCAGCCTGCGCGGACCAGTTTGACAAGCTTCTCCCGCGATATGTCCGGTTTGCAGGGTGCGTCCGGGGTCTTTGCCGTGGTCTCGTTGGTGGCGTCAGTGAGCATTTCTTTATCTTGCATCCATGTGATGCGTTCCGCTGCTTGCCGGAACCAGTCCATTCTGCCGAATGTTGGTATGACAAATTCTAGGAAGCTCTTCAGTGTTTCTGTGTCGTGTGACTGTACGCCTTCGCGATTTGGGTGATCGCTTGCCCAGGCATCCCACAACTTTGTCCATGTTGCGTTGTTCTTTGTACCCTTGAGCACTAAGCCTATCATATGTTGCCTGTCCGCAGCCGTAATCCTGACGCTGGTCTGTTCTGCTACGGACGTGGCCGCCTCGTTCTCGCCTCTTCCGCCATCTTCGATATCCGGATCTGCAGCCATGACCGAGGCTATGCGCTCGGCCTCTTCCCCGAGTGCAGACTTCATTTCGTGCGATGCCTGTCCTTCGTGCGTAGACGCTTCCGGTGCTTTTTGGTATCGCGCCTCCCGCTCGTTTTCTCTGTTCTCTCTGAAGGTTCTGGCGTCCTCGCGCCAGTCCCCCTCAGTCCTGGGTGCTTTTCCTTTTCTTCCGGCGTTCTTTGTTCCTTTTGACTTGGTTTTTCCTAAACCTTTGTGATTCGGCTTTCCCCGAGGGGTCTGCGACCATCGGCTTTCGGCGGATATGTTGCGCTCTTTGCCTTTGCCTTTGGTCGTCGCGGGAATCTGCATGCTGCCCTTCTCCTTCGTGTGAGACTTGGCGTCCGACTGTCCTTGCGTGTTAATGCATGGTCCGTAAGTCTGTATCATCTGGAATCCTTTTCCTGTGAGGATCTTCAGTGCCTCTGCCAGGTCGGACATAGGGTCACTGGACTCGCTCCATCGCCGACTGTCTCCCGACTTGTCGTTGTCAGGTTGCGTGTGGGCTCCCTTGCCGTCGGATCCTTTGCCTGACTTTCCACTTCCTTTGGCTTTTCCTTTGGCTTTGATCATTCCGGGTATGGCCTTCATGGCCTCGCTGCGTCCGAACGTAGGGCCTCCCTTTTGGTTCGACTTTCCCTTCGTCATCATGGCTCTGAACAGTTCGCTGGCTCTTCTGTCGCTTCCACGCGCACTCGACGGGGGCCGGGAACTCCTTGGTGAGTATCCGCCTTCCGACTGAGAGCGCCACCCGTCGGCGCTTGTGCCTGCACTGCTGCGCCTATCCAATAGTGGTTTTGGTAGTACCAGCGGTGCTGGATAGTTTACGCGCCTGTATTTCATGTGCATCTCGCCTGTCGACGTGCGTTGCATTGCTGTCGCCGATGACGTTCTGCTTCTTTCTGTCCTCGGTGAGTATTGTCGTCTGGTGCTGGCTTCCCGTCGATCGCATGTCGATCGCGTTTCTGGCCCCTGGGTATTTTCCTTGTGTCGTGGCCAGGGGTGTTGCCTGTGGCAATCTTCCGTCTGGGACTCTGTCTTTGGAATCGGCCGCGATCTCGCGAGCACGATTCACGTGGTGTGCCACGTGTCTCCTCGGTGTATCTCCCCGGCCACGTGACCGAATGCGCCCTCGGCGCTCTCTCTCTTCCTCGGCCTCTTCGATTTTGCTCTGTATGACATGTCTTGTTCCCATCTTGGCGAGTATGCTGGCTGTCGCTCCGTCTTCCTTTTCTCTTTGTTTTTCCGCATCCATGATCCCTTTTCTTTTCTTCAGATCTCCTATCTGCTCCGCCATCCGTTCTGTATTGTATCTGGCTGCCTTTGTGCCGCATGCGAGCCTCATGCGAGCCTCTTTGTCGCGCCGACACGGGCCCTGCGTCGAGTGCGGCGTTGATCGCATCCCTTCTCAACCGCTCACGCTCTTCTCGTTCTCGATCTTGTTCAGACATGCGTCGTTTCATCTTGAGCGCCTGTTTGATTTTGATTGCCGCGACACGTGTAATCGTGCGTTTCCAACGGGTCCAGCGTTTTGCTTCGTGGTCTGTGTCGTCTTGTGTCCCGTCAATCTCGCGGTCTGCAGCGTTCCTATAGAGCATCTTTGCGTGTGCAACGATCTCCCTTGCCTTTCCTAGGTCGATCTTGAATCTATCACTGCTGTCCTCGAGCAGTCTTCGTACCTCCCTTGCTTCATGATATCTTGCCAGCTCTTGGTCATGGTCATATCTGCGCTTTTCATCTAATAATATAGTCTTGGCCCCCGTCAATGTGTTCATGGCGTTGTTCGTCGACCCGTTTTTGTCGGGGTGTGCGAACTTTGCTTGTTGCCTGAATGCTCGGTTAATTTCTGCGTCTGTTGGCTTCCGGGGGCAGCCCAGGCATGCGTATGCATCGAAGGGTCTTTCCGGGACGGGTATATCCCGGAGTATCGCCTGCACCTCTCTGGGCATGTAGATATCATCATCTGTGCCTAGTTCGGCATCTACGGCCTCGTCATACGCCATCGTGACGTGTGCGCTGTCCATGCCTGACTTATCGTGGTATTGTATTTTCTTGGTCTCCGAGGATTCCCTCTGGTTCTCGAGTACTTTCTCATATCCTGGCAACCTGGTTGTTGACTCGGGTGACTTCCGCAACACAGGTTGATATATGCATGCGCGCTCAAGACCACATCCCTCTGGACGCGTCCATCTAATGCATCCGCTCCGATCTTCCTCTTTCGTGGCCGCGTTCTGTACTCTGTGGTCGTATGCTTCTCTTGGTACGCTGTTGGACAGCCGCGATCTCGCGAGCATGTTCGTGTGTGTGTGTCGCTGCTCAGGTCCATGTTTTTCTGTTCAAGCGCCCTCTCTCCTCCGGTACGTGTATTTGTGTCGGCCTTTGTCTGCTTTGCTTCATCGGTCTTGCTGTCTGATCGATGTTTACATATGCGAGTCCTGAGCTCTTCATGGTTCCATGAACCCATGGCGAGTTCGTCCAGTCGTGCATAGCTGATGCCCTGTCGCCACGCGCTGATTATTTTGGTCGGCTATGTACGAGTCTCCCGGACGAAATACGATGTATCCCCAGTGCGTATGACACTCTGCGCGGGGAACAGTCGACCTCCATGTGATGCTTCCATTACTTTTGTCCGAATTCCCGTAGCGGGGTCGGAGCGGATCACCAGACAAAGTCATCAAGTAGCACGGGTGACGACA
>Ga0099798_10748_pt1 | contig 10292 bp, 8 predicted proteins | sample Uncmet_Sort29A_1_FD_89870 | JGI IMG/M metagenome (GOLD analysis project Ga0099798, IMG submission 89870) | Marine eukaryotic communities from CALCOFI LINE 67, Pacific Ocean - CN13ID_Sort29A_1 | ecosystem: Environmental > Aquatic > Marine > Oceanic | place: Pacific Ocean: Monterey Bay | collected... | reverse complement strand
ATAATACTAATAGTCGATTTAGTATCTACTATATCACACTAGTAGTAAGTTCTACTTTAATAGCATTTGAACATCCAGTAAGTTCTAGGAATACCAAAGCTGTAATATCCCCAGTGACAAGATGTTGTTGTTCCCAGCTTCGAGGCCTAATTTGCCATACGGCAAAGCTCTCTTCGCGCTCTCGACTACGACGGGCTTTTCTGCGCTCCTGTCCCAGAGTAGCTTCCAAGAAACTGCTGAGAATCACTGCGATTTGGGGCAAACCTCCACTGCCGAGGCAAAACTGCTGAGTGTCCAGAGACAGAGGCCCAGGGCGCCTGGCACCACCACAGTCACGGAACCTGTGCAAAATGTGGACCACGACCGCAAAGAAGACCTTCCGCCGGATCAAGTTCCCTTCGTCTTCAATACTGGTCATGACAATTTGAAGCCGGATACTACTCAAACCGTCGTCACAACCGAGCACGTCACCGACGGCCACGCCGGAGCTCAGAATCCAGTGTTGCATTTGTGCGTACAAGAGTTGTGTGAAAAAGGCGGAACTACGAACAACAAAATCGACGGACAGGCCATCGCTAGCAACGCCAGCAGCAACGGAGGCGGAGAAGAGTCCGATCAGAATGAAGAGATGCTTCGTGGAAATCCGATGGTTCATGGAAATCCTCAAAATAATAACCCGACTGCCAATCCAACCCCAATCTTGCGTTTAAGGTTAGATTTAACGACGAAGCAGATTGAGGACCGGCAGAAGATGGAGGAGATGATGAAGGAAATCATGGAGTTGGAGAGGGAAGCGGTCGAGAATGGAGTAGTGGTGGTGAGCCATTGACTGATGAAAATCCATATTCAGGTTAATAATATTGTTTTATTACTTTCTTTTCCAGTCTAGGCAGCGTATTAAGTGTTAATAGTGTTGTTCACAATAGTAAATGCAATTGTAGATATTAAGTATAAAGTAATAACAACAAGCAAATTTAAATGCACTTGAAAAAAATCCCCAACCCCTCACCTCTCCCAGAGCGGATTCAATCCGCCCCAGAACATCATCGGGAGCAAAGTCGGGAGCAAGCGCAAACTCGAGGAGCACGATGACAGCCAATTCGAGCTCCAGAAGGCGCAGATCGTCGAAGAATGCGATATGAACCAGAATGCCCAAATCGACCATTTAGAGCAAGAACTAGAAAAACTGGAGAAGGAAAAAGCGGAGGCGGACGCGCCTGGCGGTCAAATTGATTCTTCGAATGTACCATGGCGCCGCGACAAGCAGATCAGTGCTTTGAAGGCACAAATTCAGGGCTTGAAAGAGAAGCAGAAGGCGGGGGTGGTGAAGGTGAGATTAAATATTATTTGTGGTGATTTTTTGTGGGTTGATGAGCGGAGTGTGTGTGAATCCTGAAGGCGGAATTTTTTTTGAAGAATCATATGACAATGTGTAATAGTACTGTAGGAATCATATGTAAATTCCTAAAATCTCCAAAAAAATCCCCTTCCAGACCATCTGGATCAAACGCAATCCGACGTAAAAAATCTCTAAAACAATCCCCTTCCAGACCATCTGGATCAAACGCAATCCGACGTGCCATATTCGCAAATCGGGGAATCCGCAAAAAATCCCAAAAGTCGACGGCCAGAACAGCTCCCAACCCCTCCCAACGCTGAACTCCGACCCGGGCGGCGTACGCATGGAGAAAGCTCTGGCCATGCTGAACCAAAAATTCTGGTACGAGTTCCGCGAGCTGGAAGATGAGCGCCACCACGAAGTCATTTGGGACCAATACGCGAAGTTGTGCAGGCTATTGAACGAGAAACGGGATGTTGCTAGCTTGCAGGCGTTATGTAAGTTTCACGAACATTATGCGGGACAGGAGCTGCCAGTTGAGGCTTTGCCGGAGGAATGGCGAGTGATGTTGGGAAGTGCGAGATGGGTGGCGGATGTGTTTGAGAGGATGACTAGAGGGGCTCTCTCGCCAGCACAGCAGCAGGAATTGCTGAAATACTTGGAGGAGAATTGCGACCAGTGGGCGGCAGGCGAGGAAGTTGCGATTGAGTTGGACAATGTCGGTGTTTTCACAGTTCATGTACCGCATGATGCTAATAACAGCCAGCTCCGCGACACCCTCCTCCCCTCCTTACGGCAGCAGCTGACCCGACACCACCAGTCACGCGTGACAAATATGGCCGTTGCGTACAGCCGATTGAGGAAACTCGTGGCTGGCTCCGTGCCTGTGCTGGAGGAAATTATGGCGGAAGTGGCGGAGTTGAGAGCGGAGGTCGAGAAAATCAGCGATTTTGCTTTGCTGGAGGAAAAGCTGGGGGAGCTTCAGCAGGAGTTGGGCCCGGTTTTGGAGCTGGAACTGGCGAAGTTTTTGGAGGTGAGATTCACAGATGAAATTTTTTAATAGTCTATTAATAATAATATTAAAGAGCTTCTTCTGTCGAAGTAGTTTTTGGAGGTGAGAATCGATTAGATTTTTCAAATACTTACTTTAAATAATATGTTTATATTAGTTTTACTAAGACCGACCCCTTGCTGGGTAATTAATATCAATCAATCAACTCTACTACCCTTCCCCCAGGAAGAAACCCTTCTCGAATCCGAGCTGCTGGAGCTGCAGAAGACTTTTGAGAGAATCGGAGCACTGAACAAGAAACGTTTACCGGACCGCTTCACGGACGAGGAGCTGGAGCAACTAAAAATCCAGCTGCTGCGTCTATTCCCGCACCGTCTCAGCCCGGACATCTCGTTGCCGCAAGTGCTCGAATTCATCCTCAAGGAGATCCAGCCAACGCGGCTGGAGAAGACCGTGGGCTGGCAGGACCGGCCGGGGTTCAAGCGGCGGCTGCAGTACGCTTTGAGGGAGATAGATCCGCAGATGATTGCAATTTCGGGGGGGAATGGGATTACCAATGAAGAGGAGGACTTTGAGGAAAATTTCGAGAAAGAGATTGAGGAAGCGAAGAAGGAGGAGGAGGGACTGAGAAAGCAGAGGGAGTGGATATTAGTCGTTTTCAGAAAATATTTTGAATCTCAACAGCCTCAGACGCTGCTTTGGAAACTATGGTCGCACCACGTCTACAAAATTCGAAAGGAACACAGCCTAGAGACTTCTGGGGAATTCAAAAGAGGACCGAGTCACTATTTTTTAATCACTGCTTCCTAATAATATTAAATATTCAGTACTCTACTTTAAACGTTACTTCACTGGCAATTCGCACGTCACTTGCTTATCACGATGACGTCACTCGCTTAATATCACTTCACTGACACGAGTAAAGCCATCATTGACTGGTCCGCACCTTGGTCCACACTTTGATCCACATCTTGTTCCACACTTTGACCCACACTCATCTGCACTTCTTTCCCTGATCCGCACTTCTTTCCCTCACTCGCTTCCCACCACATTGTCTTCCTACAGAAATGCTTTCCATCAACATTTCTGTGGAAATAATATTTTAAATATTTCGCGGATTAATTATTAATATCGAGATTATTCGGTTTCCGCGAAACAAAACTCAGTTTCTTCCGCTCTTCCGCAATTCATATATACGGGACATCGCGCGGAGTCATGTCAAATCGGACCATCGTACGCCGTCATGTCTTTTGCGATTTTCGCGCAATACTTAAACATGATGCTCACACGAGGATGTTCATTTAATGGCAGCCGCTCTCATAATAATACTCTTGCTGGATTGAATACTCTGAGTCCAATACTGTCTTATTAAATATTCGAGTCTTAATACTGGTAGCTTTAAATTTCTCGAAGCTGAAAAAACACTCAGTTATTCTAGCGGAATTTGTTTTCTCTCGAAATTCTAAATATTAATCTGAATCGATGGCTGACTATTATTAATACGATGTCTTTCGGAGATCACGCGTCATCATTGTCATTGTCTTTCGTTTCCCGGACTCTACCACTTTCTGAATGGCATCTACATCAGCTACCTACTTTTCTTGATGAGTTTTCTTGGATCAGATTCCATCTGATTCACTCAGACTGAATGGTAATATTCACTTTGAACTTGGTTTTCTTGGCTCTGTCGACGCTGTGCACATAGTTATCATACTTCTATCATTCTGCAAAAAAAAACTGCAACATAATTCAAACGAAACAACAATAAGAGTCGACTGTAGCTGAACCGTAATCCTTATTAAGCGGGCGATATAATTTCCAGACAGTATAATTTCTAGAGTTGGAATTGCTTAAGCGGATAAATTTCCCGGATGCATTTTTCTCACAGCGCACATATTCATTACTCATAGAGTCATACATGTAAGCTCTGTATTATTGATGTAGGCTCTGTTCATTTAAAGAAATACTTTTTTCCAGTGTCAATTTGTAATAATACTACTAGTCACCATTGAAATTATTATCGGCTAAATGAAATCTTACACCATCTCTACTGAACCGAACAAAAATGCAGAATGTCAGGAGATCAAAATTGTAGAATGTCAGGAAATCAAAATTGTATTATTACTATGAAGCTTCTTCTGTAGAAGTTCTCTGGGGTGTCCGCGGTTTGGTCTTTTTTTCTAGGGACGGCCTTTTTTTCTAGGTAGAGCTTTATGCAGCGAGCATCTTTATGACTTTCTGCACGTCTTGCATGACTTTCTGTTATTAGGCGAAAAGACTAGTCGAAAAATATTAACGTTGCACCTCTAATACAATAGTACTTAATGATTGGTCTTCTGATTTAGTTTTAGCTGGTTTTCTGATTGGTCTACCTTTTAGCCGAGTTACTAGTTGTGATATTAACTTTTAAGTTCCACTTCTTCTTCTGTGCCCTTTAGCCTGGAATCATAGCTGAGAGAATTAATTCGTCTTCGTATTATTCATGTAATTCAACTTCGTCCTATTCAGTCACACAAGTTTTAAATACTCACCTAGTATCCGATAAGTAACAGTATACTACTGACCGTATATTGACCATATATACTACTCAATCGTATGTATCAGGAGCACTAATCCGCACCACCAAGGGTTCGTTAAAACTTAATCCCCCCCCCGGGTTAGTAACTACTTACACGGAAATACTTACGCGATTCATTATTGATTGAAATTGCCCAGCATGGGGCCAATTTCTGGGGGAAAAAATTTTCCGCGAAAATTTTCTTCACGAGACTCTTCATCTCCCCGTGAGTGCAGCCATTGCGTGCTTCCCGGCGTGTTCTTCACGAGGCTCTTCATCTCCCCGTGAGTGCAGCCATTGCGTGCTTCCCGGCGTGTATTCATTAGTAGTAAATACTAATACGAGGCTCTTCATCTCCCCGTGAGTGCAGCCATTGCGTGCTTCCCGGCGTGTACAATAGTAAATACTAATACGAGGCTCTTCATCTCCCCGTGAGTGCAGCCATTGCGTGCTTCCCGGCGTGTACTACTTGATACGAGGCTCTTCATCTCCCCGTGAGTGCAGCCATTGCGTGCTTCCCGGCGTGTACTTTTTTCAAGTAGTCACCCATAAGGTCACACATGTCCATTTGCATGAAGGCGAACCTCAATTTTTGGAAGAATGCAATTTTTGGCTCCTTAAATCGCGTATAGATGCTATTAAACGTGATGAGATTCTAAAACTGCGGCTAGTATAATACGCAGTTTCCAAACTCTATGATTTGAGCTGCTATGAAAATATTAATATTGAGTGATTTTGTTATAATATTAAGCGTATTAATACTTAATACTATTATGAAATGAAATGAAAATGGTGCGTGTCCTCCAAAGTCGAAAAGACAATGCACGCGAAAAGACAATTCAATATGTCGAGATTCTACCACGGGTTAGTAAATACGCGATTTAAGTATTAAGTGTTTCAATACTCTAAATTTCAAAATAAGCGTAACGATTTCAAAATAGTATTATATTATATACTGTGTAGTGAAATATGCTGTATAATTCATCTAAATTTTATCATATTAACCTGCTTATACTAGCCGTGTCGAAATCTCACCACGGTTAGTATAAGCGATTTAAGTAATTCAATACAGCCGCTGACAAGGCTCAACGCCTCCTCCACAAGCCTCCTTCGCGTCCTTCATGTACTTTTGAATATCCGCGCCTCTCCTGCTCAGGCGATTAGTGCTTCGCACTGCCTTTTTCGCCGCTTGCTCCGCGTCAAACTCTTTCTTCTCTGCCGCCAGCCGTGCCGCTTCCTTTGAATCATTAATATTTTTGATTAATATTTTTGATTAATATTTTTGATTAATATTTTTGCGAGAAAGTGCTTCTACTAGTAGACTCTGACTCTACGTCCTCGATTAATAATACCATATTACCTATCTACTAATACTTCTCAATTGAGGCATATTCAAAGCTTAAAGCTTGCCACGTCTCCTATTGATCTATTAGTATAATAGTAGTACCTCTTTCGCCTTCTTCTCGTCCTATTGATCTAATAGACACGGGCTAATATTGCCACGTCTCCAAAATTAATCAAGGTTTTTTAGTTTACACAAAAAATCATGTCAACGACAGCACCAGTGAGAATATTAAATATTAAACCAAAAAATTATCCGCCAAAAAAAAGATTTCGAAAATGCCAACAAAAAGTACGACTTAATCCTGCACTAATACCTTAAATTTCAAAATAAGTGTAACGATTTCAAAATAGGATATTTCATCTGAATTTTATCATATTAAACTGCGTATACTAGCCGTGATAGAATCTCACCACGACTAGTATATGCGATTTAAGTAAGTATATACCTCTGCCGCCTTCTTCTCGTCCTCCATCCTCTTCAGTTCTTTTGCGGCCTCAATCTGAATCCTTTTGATGGCCGCCTTTTCGGCCGCGGTCATAGGTACTGTTTTTTTCGCGAGCTCGTCTGGCGTCAGCCCCGTATCCGGGTCCCACTTCCCGTATCGGGTACCTCAAATTTCATATTAATAAGCGTGTATGAAATTTCAATATAGTATTATGTACAACTGTAATATATTTTGCAATATATTTTATTTGAATATTGCCGTAATATAAACTCCGTATACTAGCCGGGTCGAAATCTTTACCAAACGACTAGTATACGCGATTTAAGTAAGTACACTCCCTCTCGTTATACGGATGTACATCGCCGCGACGGCACTCCACTGTGGTGGACGTGGCGTGGGACAAGGCCGTCAGCTCGGTGTCGGTGTCGCTAGTTAAGTTTTTTGGAGTAATCCTTTGAGAGACACACAATTATTCAAATCCCACAATAATATTAAATACAGTCTATTAATAATAAACACTTACTGCTATTATGGCACCTCCTACCCACGAATATCATCGAAGTTATTGGAACTTCGCACGGTCGTTGTTTTCGACTTTCCACTCTTTCCCACACCGGCCTTCGCCTTCTTGCTTCCCCCCTTCTTGCCCCCCCTCCTGCTCTTCAGAGCTGTTCTTCTGCCCCTGAGCGAAGCCTTTTTACTCTTCTTCCCCGCACCACTCCTTTTCTTTGAACCCGCGATTTTCTTCTTCTTCCCCTTTGCGATTTTCTTCTTCCCAGCCACTTGGCTTTGCACGCTCTCAGCCAGCCTCTTCCCCACGCTCTGCCCCAGACTCTTTAGTTGACTAACCGTCTGACTGAACGCTGTCTCATCCTTTACTGACGCCGTCGAATCACCAGTTCTTGGTTTTCCGGGCTGCGCGACTCCCACCTCCACATAGGAACTACTGCGCGGCTCCCTCCAGCGCCGGAGCAGTTCCTGGTGCTCCCGTGCGCCAATCTCCTCGAGCAAGGCGGAAAAATTGCCCATGGCTTCTCTCTTGACCTCGTTGAGGCCGCGAATGACCGGGTGCTCCGACGACGCATCGTGCTGCTCCGACGACTCACTCGAACTCCTCTCAGAGTGATCACTGTTGGTCAATGTAGTTGGTTCGAAACTCGAAGAACTCCGCTCAGAGTGATCGGAATTATCAATGTGAAACTCACCACCAAACCCGAATAAACTACTACTCAAATGATGATCTTCGGAGTTGTCGTCCGTAGAATTATCACTATTTCCCGCCGCATGGTCCGCAGAATTTCCCGCCGTAGAATTATTGTTTCCCGCCTCGTCAGATGATGCCATTCCCATCTGCAAAAAGGACGTCATTTCTGCCTCGTCTTTCCACAGATGTCTGTGTTTATTCATCTCCTTCTTCATCTCTATTTGAATAAACGACGCCTCATATTGTTCTGCGCGCAACTTGTTCCTCTTGCGAAGGACCGTGCGCCTGTGCTTGTTGAGCAGCGTGAAATCCCCTTTGTGTTCTTCCCACAGCTCCGCATACTTGGTCTGTTTGTCCAAGGTGTCCTCCGGACCCCACTCGGGCTTGAAGGGGGCCCAATACCTCAATTTTGGAATTCAGCCTCCTTCTCGAACGTGTCCTCCGGACCCCACTCGGGCTTGAAGGGGGCCCAATACCTTGTTTTCAATGGCGTATTACATGATGATATTCCACACAACATCAGATAAGAACTTCTTCGCGGCTCAAAGGAAGGAAGGCGGCGTATTACTATTTCATAAAACAAGAATGATATTATACTAGAACCCGGTATTAAAATGAAATCCTCGAAAGCAGCATATTAATAGTATTAGTAATTACCTGTCTCCCGCATAGTATAAATCGGCTGGATTCATGCCGGGCCAGAGGTGGGCAACCGGGTTCCTCATTTCCTTCCTTTCCTGAACCGGCAGCAGGTAAGGCCGGAGGTCCAGTTGGTACGACCTCAAAGCCAGTTTCTGAGCGTGGATGGCCAGAGCCCTCTGTTGTTTTTGTAATAGAGAAATTTGCAGAGTAGTAGAGTTTAGGCTTTGGCTGTGCTGCTGTTGTGTTTGGCTGTGCTGCTGCTCGTCAGAAGAGGAAACTCCTCGTTCTTGTGCGTTGCTGCCTTTTGCATCATCACTATTAGTACCTGCAGTCAGTACGCCACTCTCAGCAGCATCTTTCCCGGCCTTCCGCAGCATTTCTGCCAGCGACAAGTGATTCCTCCTTCCCAAGAATTGTGTGCTGCCAACGGAAATTCCATTCTCTCCAGCATTATTTCCTCCAACATTTCCCACGTGTTCCCCACCACCGTGTTCCCCCCTATGCAGCCCCGCGACCCTATCCGCATGCTCGCGAAATGATCGTTTGTTGGAATCCGAATCGTGTGATGGCCCATCACCTCCTCCTCCTCCTCCAAAAGTTTCTTGGAGCGAAGCGAATTCATGCCAAAGTTTCTGTCGTTCATGATGTTCCTCAATCTCCGCATCAGACAGTCCATCGGTGAGCTGCGCCAGGCTTAGATTCCGCGGCATGGGAGGATGATGCGCCGAATCGGGAAGGTGGTGGTCACTGACCGCGCCCACGTGCGACTCCATGCTGCGAGACACATCCTTGTCTTGCTGCGAGACAGCAGCATCGATGGTCGCGTCCACGTTCTCCACCATGCTGTCCATATTATTACTTAAATAATTGCCGTCCTCATCAGAAGAATCCCCACCATCGGAATTGTCGCTTTCTTCATCTTCTGCATCCTCATCAGAAATTTCTCCCTCCTCATCATGGTCCACGTCATACCTCTCATCAATGTCAGCCTCATCAAGGCCATACTTATCACCCAAATCTTCGTCGTCAGCCCCGTCCTCGTCCTCACCATGATGCCCTCTGTTCGCAGCGTCCCTGTAAGAAATTTTTTTCCAAGCAGCCTCCTCTTCGCTCCTCTCGCCCTCTTCATAAGCAGCTTCTACGCCATTCTCTGCAGATCCGTCAATTCGGCCTAGATCATCATCCTCGAATGATTCGCTGTCCGCATCATCATCAACTCCACTTTTTTCACTCGCGCTTTCACTCGCATTTTCACCACTTTTCACGCGACTTTCACGACCTTTCACACTTCCATTTTTCAAAAGGTGAGACTCGGGAGCAGCAGTTTCTGAAGAATTAGCAGCAGTTTCGGAACTTGGCAACACAGGTTCAGACTCCAAAAAGGAACTACTACTAGCAGCCACACTTGCAGTGCTAGCCACACTTGCAGTGCTAGCCGCCTGGTAGAAGACATCGCTTCCGTCGTCCTTGTCTCCTGAGTTCATGGTGGAGCACGGGGAGCCCATGCCGTCGGTGGTTAGGGTCAAGTTCTTCTTGGCCCCCAGCGCCTGGGGTTGGTGAATCACAAGCATTTTAAACGGTTAACAAATTCTATAAAGCCGCATCGGCGACCTGTGTTTGTCATAATCATAATATATATATTAAGCCGCCTCGGACCGTATATTATACTTGTTGAGCATAATGAAAATCAATCAATCAAAACGGTGCATGCCCTCCATAGTAGGAGTGTGCACGCGAATGAAAATCGT
>Ga0099798_10747_pt1 | contig 10295 bp, 15 predicted proteins | sample Uncmet_Sort29A_1_FD_89870 | JGI IMG/M metagenome (GOLD analysis project Ga0099798, IMG submission 89870) | Marine eukaryotic communities from CALCOFI LINE 67, Pacific Ocean - CN13ID_Sort29A_1 | ecosystem: Environmental > Aquatic > Marine > Oceanic | place: Pacific Ocean: Monterey Bay | collected... | reverse complement strand
TGTAAATCCACACGACACTGTTGGTCAAGACGAACCCGCCAGCCGCTGCTCGCGACCACTTCCCGCGGCTATGGCTTAGGGCTTAGGGCTGAGGGCTGAGGACTTTGAACGTTGTTTTACAACGTTAGGGCTTAGGACTTTGATCGTTGTTTTACAACGTTAGGGCTTAGGACTTAGGGCTGAGGACTTTGAACGTTGTTTTACAACGTTAGCAGGAGAATTAACTATAACAGTTAAAATGCTACCTCATCCGGCGGTCTAAAAGCGCTTGGGGGCGGCACAATGATTCGACCATTTCCAGGATCCCAGGAAACACGCCTTCGGGTTGGAATGGGGTGGGGGAAACCGTAGCTCTCCCAACCCTTCAGTACTTTCCGCGGAAAACATTGGGAACGTTGTGCATCCGTTTTCCGAAATAATTCGCCGGCAGAAGAATTCAGTAAACTTGTTTCAACTTGTCCATGGGTTCCGAATATATTAAAGAGTGTGATTTCTATCCGCCTCCGAGCCGGCCGGTGTTGCCCGGAGGAGTACGAGTATCCCTCCCCATTCTTTTAGGAGTACGGGTGTGCAACCTCCCTTACAGGGGGGTGAGAATCCAACCTCTCAGCCAATAAATGCATCGCCCCTGCTCCAGCACCTCTCGCACTCCGTTAGCCAACGAGTGCGAGACGCCCACTTCACGTTTCCGGCGTCGGAGTTCGTCTGACGGGTTGGCCAGTGATGAGCTAGAAAAGGCTCCCCCATTGGCGTTGTGAACAAACTCCTCTCTCACGCTACTCTCCCCCCCTGGTCTATCCACTATCAATTCTTTGGCAGGGTGGCACATAAGGGATGGGAGGTCAACTAGACCATCTCGGGAAATGGATCCATTCAATGGTAACCAATCAACCGAAGTGGCATTGGATTGGAATGAAACAGAACCAAATAATACACACAGGATTAATTGAAATGGAAACCAGAAAATGAAAAAATGGAAACAGGATGGAAGTAGAAGGGTGGACATAAAGGGGATTCAAGGAATGCCGAAACAGTTCGTTTCCCATTCCCACCATGATTAATCAACAGCTTCGGTACGTCTTGGTATGACCGTTCACCAAGGATCCGGTTCTTGGTAAGGGAATACAGGTTCTCGGTAGGGATCGACGGTGCCCGCAAGTCGCCTTGGGGTGCATAAACCTTCTGTTACCAAGGTGAACCAGGATCTTGATCTTGGTAAATCTTGGTAGATACCAAGATTTCTTGGTAGCCACCAAGGATTGCTTGTTACATCTTGGTAGTACCAGGTTACCGAGATCTTGATCTTGCTATTACCAAGATCAAGATCTTGGTAATCTGGTCGCTTAGGTTTCTGTGACCGGCGCATTGTGCAGCTCTAAACCACCGCTTAGAAGCAGTGACCCCTGTGGGCCATTGTGCATTGCTATCCACCCTCCGTATCCCCAACCCCTTTCTATTTTCGAATACCCCTTTAGCATCCTCCCTCCACGCTCTTTTACTTCCGGATCCCCCTTCAGCATCCCCCACCCCATTCTTCCAGGCGCCACACCCCGATCCTCCACCCCATTATTCCCGGCAAGGCAGGGCAGCGTAGCGTGTCAAATACGTGTCTACAGCCCGGGGGGGGGGGGGGGGGGGGGGGGGGCAGACCATCGTAAAGGTGTGGGATAAATGCAAATCCTGCGGGATCCTTTAGTATTATTGGGAACCTGCCACCTCCTCGCGTTCATTTGCAACCCTATAAGTGTAGTACTATAAGTGGCATCCTGTCATTTAAATCCCATCGAGAGTCGATGGTTTGCAAAAAAAATAACAGGGAATCATCCGACACGGGGCTCGGACAGGATGCCACTTGACTGTTCGTAATGATTTCAGGCCATCATAAATGGTCGGTGGGCCGGTTCGGCCCGCCGATAATTCAAATGGCTTCGGGTCCGCACCATTTAAATTGCATTATTGACAATCCTGTGGCGGTCGATACCAAATGGCGCCGACCATTTAGATAATCCAATCAGCCTACAGCAGATCTGATGGGGGCTGACGTACGTATGGATACATCAAGGTAGACGACATGAGTCCCGAACATGTGTATATTCGTTCGGTCCAATGGCTAGCGCTGCACGCAATGCATGGCATTCCGCCAGATAGATCTTATGCGCGTAGCTCACATACCGGGAGCCTGACATCTCGCATCTCCCCCCGCCAGGCGTGTGCCGTCAACGCGTTCCCTCCCCCCGCGCCACCGTACGTATGTGTCGGACAGCGTTCGGCGATATGCTGTCTTGGAGGGTTTTCTGAATGTTTTTGACTGTTTTTGACTTTTTGACTGCCTTTGTCCTACTCTGCCGGCTACGGGGCCATCCTGGGATCCATGATCTAGGCTCCGAAATCCATGGTCTGGGCTCCCCGAATCCATAGCCGGAGGTCCCGAATCCAAGGATCTCGCGATCCATAGGGTTTTTTGACTGTTTTTGACTGTTTCTTACTTTTTGACTACCTTCCGACGACTTCATTTTTGACCAGATCGCCGAACGCTGGTGTCGGATGGGGAATGGGGGGGTCGACTCGCCGTCAGGTCCGGGGTCGTGCTCCGACGTCGAGGTCGACGTCGCTACCAACGTCGTGCCTCCAGTTCGCCAGGGGGAACCTCGCCAGGGGAACCTCGCCAGGGGGGTGGAGGGACTGGAGACACAACCATTGTGGCGGGAAGGTTGCGCCGGGCGTGCCGCCCCGTCCCGCGCCGATCGCCCCCGGCGACGCCGCCGCGGATGGTTGACCAGCCTTCCCTTAGCATCCGGCCGGAATCGGGCGTAAACCTGCAGGTTTAAGCCCGACTCCGGCCTCATTCAAAGGGGAAGGCTAGTCAACCAACCCCGTCCCAGCAGCGGAGGGAGGTCTGTGGCATATGCGACCAAATCCTCTTGCAACTTCCAAGCGGCAAAGGCACGCGGGGTTCAAAGTATATCAGCGTTCCGCGGGGTCCACAAAGGGGATCGTCCCCAGCTGGCCCGGGCGGGCTCCAGGGTCGATCTGACCGGTGTCAGCGGGACGCTGTCAAAGGCGTCAATGAAAGTATTGATGCTATAGTACGTCCGTCAGTTCTCCACGATCGCCCAACGCTGTGCAGGGTCCGGGCCGGGGCTCCGGCCGGTCCGGGACTCCGGCTCCCTCTCCGACGCCGACTCCGACTCCTACAGTGACGAAGAGGCCGAGCTAGGCGCGCCGTGCCCTCCCTCTGCGCCGAGCCCGGCGATCCGGGGCCTGTGTCGCTTCAATCGGGACCCGGGCTAGTCTGCCGTTTCATTTGCGAGCCGAGCTAGGGTTGCGCCGGGCAGGGATAAGCTTCTTCCGGTTCACAAAAATACGAGGCCGATTCGGTTGGGTGTATTTAATATCAAGGGGTTCGCGCTTATCTGCCCCCGCTGAGTGCACTTCGGCAAATATTTGTTCAGAAAACTTGGGAATTCATTCATATTTGCGTCCCCCGGCGGGGGACGCAAATGCGTGGAAAAACAAGATTATTCTGGACGAATCCTTGCCGCGGCCGGGGCTCACGCTGCCTCCAAATCATGCTCGTGGCAGGGGCCGGCTCCCGGCGTCTTGCATTTCTTGGGGCGCGACTTGCGGCACTGGGGGCAATCATAGCAGGACCACTGGAACCATTGGAAATCCTAGTGTTTCCTTACATCCCGCTGAGGGGCATAAGCTGTGTTGCGGTGCCCGCTCCTTCAAAGTTTCAAATGGTTCCCGGAAGCGGCGATGACTCGCGCGCGGAGATGCGAAGGGCACCCCTGAACGCATGCAAAAGAATCGTTGGTTAAATTGGCAAAAATACAGCGAATTGCTTGATATGGAAAACGGTTGCCGAAATCATTGTCCCTTCGTTTTACCAAGCGGAAGCAAAGGTTCCGGTTATATGGGATTCAATGGGAACCAAGTCCCTCGCAGAAGCACCAAGGAAAACAGCGGGTTACTGTAGGATGGGCCAAACGTGAAAAGGTGAAACCCCCGGAATAGAACCTGATGGTTTAGCTGCTTGCTCGACCAAATGGGGTAAAAATGGGGTAAAAATGGGACAGCGAGCAAGCAGCTGCCAGGGGTAAGCGTGGTTCCCTAAGGAAATGGGTGGGGCTGCTTGCTCGTCGCCCATGAGAAATGGGGTAAAATGGGGTAGAAATGGGGTAAAAATTGGGTAAACGAGCAAGCCCCTTAGGAAATTTTGGAAAGAATCGCCCCGCCAGGAGCTGTTGTTCTTTAAATGGTTTTTAGGAAACATATGAGGATCAGCTGGATCCGTATCCCTGGCGCCCGGGCCTCTCTCCGCCATTTGCAGGGGTCGCGCGGATTATTGTGCACCGGCTGCCTTCGCAGGCTGCCCCACCGTGGCACAGTATCTCGGAACGATGATCCGATAAGCACAGACGAGGATACTGCCGGCAGGCCTGTCGCCGTGCCCGAGGTGATCTCAACTTGAGTGTTCTGTCCGACCCTCGCCTCTCCGAGCGCGGGATGGGCGGGAGCCGCGTGTTCCTCCTAGCCGGGCAGAGCAACATGGTCGGGCGGGGCGACCCTGACGGCATACAATCAGCACCGCCACCAGGAAGCAACGGTCAGTGTGTGCGGAATCCGGAGTAGGTTACGTTGAACCCACGTTCTGAACGATACATCCTACCGTGGTAGCGGTCTCGAGTGTATCCTTCGATGGGGCCGCCAAGGCTTGCTTTTTTGCAGTGATAAGTACTCCCATTCTACAAAACTAAAACCTAGGCGCCGCAAAAAAAAGCTTAGGGAACGAGTGTTTCCTGGAAAAAGTAACTCAGGCTTTCCAACTGACCGGTGTTTCTTAGGAAAAAAGCAAGCCTTGGGGCCGCTCACGCGATGTGGGAGCGGCGAGGTTGTGAGGGAACGGCGGCGGCACTCTGTGATCCCCGCAGCACACTCCCCCACACACGCTGTGCGTGTGCGAACGAACGTTCTGAACAGTCTGCAGCATCCGCAGTTCGTTTTCTCTGGGTTCGTGAGGGTCTGGGTTCTCTCGCACGCTACACACACCGCACGCCGTCTCTCTCACGCTAAGGCTGGACGGCAACTTCGGTGAGCCTGCAGCGTCCCCCGGATGGGTGCCGAATGGGCTGCTGGTTCCGAGGCTTAACCCAGATTGAGAGATTAAACTTACAATACGATGGTCATGATTCGGGCTGCCATCATGCCCCAGATCCAGCAACCAATGCCGCCCTGGCTGCGAGGCGTTACTTCGTAAGCGGGCCAGAATCGGCGTCACAATTTAAAGCATTCTACATGGGAAGCCATCGAAGCCCGAACTGAGGATACTTATCCGAAGTGGTTGCCGCAAGCTATGCAGGGGGGCGGCGGTGGACTCTGGGAACGATTTCGCCCGTCCACTCAACTGTGTGGGAGTAAAGAATTCGCCTTACGGCAACCGGAACGTCGGATGTTGGTTTCCAGAATCCGGAGTCGGATGTTGGTTTCCAGAATCCGAAGAAGACCTAGGTACTGTGATGGGGGGGGTGGGGGGGTGTTCAGTTTGGAGTCCGGTGGCTTCCCTAACGTGCGTTACCTTGCACAGGAGGCAGACTGTTTACTTCTTTTGGGACGTCAGGGGTTGGGGGGTGGGGCGCATGGGAGGGAGTCTGATTCTAACATCAGTGCGGCTGAGGTAAAGTGCAGTGTTTTCTGACAGCATTTCGTGCATTCTGGGGCAGTGAGAGCGGTGCGGTCCCGAGTGGGGGTCCGGCACGCTCACTTGTGCTCCTCACAGTGCGGAGGACAGCATGTGTCGTGCCGCGCTCCGCATTGCTGGAAGGCACCGCGGCGTCCGTGGGAGTCTTGAGGCGCACCCCATTCCCCCTTTGGGTTTCCAATGTTTTTCGAGCGGTCTGCAGCTACGCTTGCGCTAAGTGTTGTGCGCCGAAGCCACACCTCTGCAGCGTGGAGGGGACCGGTGACTTCGAGGCGTTCGGTCTTCGGAAGGACCGCTCGCCGTCAGCGTCGCTCGCGCCGGCGACCTTGCGAATCGACGAATCGCTGCGTGGGGCGCTCAGGAAGATCTTGTTTTTCACGTATTTAGTGTGTCCTCAGGACACACTAAAAACACATGATTTCCCAAGGATTCTGCTGTTCCCATCGTTCTCTGGGTAGAATGGAGAGCAGAATAGCGCAGCCTCAGTGACATGCTCTCCTGCCCATCAACACGCTCTCCTGCCCATCAACATGCTCTCCCTCCAATCAGTATGTTCTCCTACACATCAGCATCCCCTCCTACCCGCCAACGACGTACGGCCGCGCGCCCAGCCCGCTCCAGCCGCAGGAGCATCCAGTAAGGGGGCGCCGGATCGGCCCGGCGCTGGTCGCCGGACCGAAGCCGGCGGCGGTCGGCATTGGAGTTGAAGCGCTCCTCTCCCCCTCCGCGGGCTCGGCCCACGACCATACAGCGGAGCCCACGCTCGCGGCGGGGTTGGGCGCCGCGCCGTACCTCGCGAAGTTCGCGATGGGGTCGACGAATATGCCGGACCATTGGCACCCCACCCGCGGGTAGAGCTTGATTGGAGATTTTCGAGCGCCGGGTTTTCATACAATCCCGTGGGTGTCCCATGATTTTTAACTCCCCCGGCGGACTGAATGATCCTCGGCGGGACCTTGGTTCGAGCATTTCCCAGGATTTCGGGGACCACGCCTTGGGGTGGGAAGGGGGTTGGAAAGAGCTTTGTTCCCATTGTGGTTCCAGTACTTTTCGCGAAAACATCGAAAGCGTTGTGCTTCCGTTCCCCAACATAGGTTAAAAGGTTTCGTGGGGATTTCAATCCGTTTGGACTGTTTTAATTTATCCGGGGTGGGTTGAAATAAGATCTACCCGCGGGGCGCACTACCCGCGGCCAAAGGCTTGGACCTCTTGGGGTACTGAAAAGCGTAGTGGAAACGTAGTGGGGAATAGTAAATGGGATCCCTGAATCCTAGGTCAGAGAGTAATCCTCCTAGGTTTGCAGAAGCCAATACAACACAAAGCTGGGCGCATAGGATCCAACGGGACCATGTCTGCTATCACCTGAGATCCGGTCCCAGGGTACGAAAGAACGTAGTGATACAATGTATTGGGAAGCGTAGTGGAAACGCAGTGAGCCGGTCCGGCAGTCAACGAGCCCCGGAGTGTACAACCTTTGCTCGCGGCTCGTCGCCTTCTGCCGCGCCGCGCTCGCCGCCGCGCCGCAGCCCGCGGAGCTATCCGGCGTATTCTGGGTGCAGGGGGAGAGCGACAGCGGCGCCGCGAAGCACGCAAACGCGTACCACGACAACCTCGTCGAGTTCGTGGCGTGCCTCCGCCGTGACCTGTGCTGCCCGGGGGCAGGGTTTAAAAATTTCCCAAGTATTTTTTACATATTTTTCTAAAATAATTTGAAAAAATCCCCAGCTCCCGGCGAGGCGAAAAATTTTCCATAATCGCAAAAACACCAAGTTTTGTTTTTGGGGTTTCCCTTTTCACGCTTCCCTACCTTTCAGAAACCCTTTGTTTCCTTGGTTTTTGCGAGGTACTTGGGATCCATTGAATTCCATATCACCGAAACCCTTTGTTTTCCTTGGTAAAATGAAGAAAACAGTGATTCTGGCAATTATGACAAAAATTATTAAAAAATTAAAAATCATTTCAGCGAAATCGGCCTCGAAAATTTTCCAGAACCATAAAAATTTTTAACCCTGCCCGGGGGCAGGGATAAAATATTGCCAATAACAAAACCACCATCAAAATTATTTTTTTAAATGCCAGCTCCCGGCGAGGCGTAGAATTCCACCAACCTCCAAAACACCAATTTTTATTTCGGGGGTTTCCCTTTTTACGCTTTCCTACCCTTCAGAAACTATTTGTTACCTTGGTTTTTGCGAGGTCCTCGGGATCCATTGAATTCCACATTACCGAAACCATTTGTTTTCCTTGGTAAAATGAAGAAAACAATGATTTGGCACTTGTGCTTTTTATAATAATTTGTTAAAACCCCCAGCGAAATCGGCCTCGAAAAAATCCAGAACCGGGGATTTTAAACCCTGCCCGGGGGTCCCCTTCGTCGCCTCGCAGCTGCTGTGGTCGGGGCGGAAGCTGGCGGTGGTGAATGGCGCGTTGTCCCGCGCCTGCTCTGCTGGTGGCCCGCTGCACCACGCCGCGGCGACCTCCGCGGCGCGGGTTGCCGGGCCCACGCAGGAAACATGGCTGGGAGGAATGTGCGACATCTAGCGTTCCCTCTTGTTCTTCTTCTTGCCCGCCCCTTCTTCTATAGCTACTCCTCCATTTGCTTTCGTCTTCCATTCCTCCTTCTCGGCATCTCCTTCGTCATCTTACCCCCCGACTTCCTCTTTGTCATCGTCACCGTCTCTTCCCTCGTCCTCCTGTCTCGTCTTCTTACCAATATTTTCCAAACAAACACCGAGCCCCTACCCGCATCCACCGCTTCCTACCGCAGCCCCGGCCCACCCACTCAGAGGGCTTCACCGTCTCCGCCGACGGTCACCTCGACACCCGCTCGCTTCTGCTAATGGGGGAGCGGATGGCGGCGGCATATGGGGCGTTGGTGGGGGGCGGCCCCGATGCGCGCACAGCTTCGCCGCCGGCTCCCGCTCCCGCTCCCGCTCCGGCGGCCGCCACGCCGCCGTCCGCTCCCGCTTCGGCGGCAGCTACGCCGCTCCGTGTTGGCGGGCGGGCGCGGGCAAGGACCACACATCTCAGGGTACTAAAAGGCATACGTGTAGTGGATACAAGTCAACGCAACCCCTGGAGTCTGAACCAGGGTGCTATTTACTAGGTTTGCAGGAACCTTTACAAAACGAAGCAGAACGCGTCGGGCTCAACGTGATCCAGCTGCGATACAGTGTGATTTGCTTCTGGAGAAACATAGCGGAACGTCGTCCAACCGCAATGGGAAACCATAGTTAACATGCCCGGCCGCACGTACACCATATAGTGTGTGGTCCTTTGGACGCGGGTGCGGGGGCTCATCGCGCTCCGCAGCGGCCGGGCGCTGCGCGGCGGAGAAGTCGGCGTCGTCCGCCACGTATCCCCTGAGCCAGGCTGCATCACCGGCGGCGAAACCGGTGACAAGGGCACGCGAAGTTTGGTTGTGGTTGGGGGTCCGGGTCGTGGCCAGCAGAGAGTTCGTTCGTTCGCTGTAAACAAAACATCCATTGGATTGAAGAAGCATTTCAAGGGCAGACGGAGGCGGTACGGTGAACCTGCAGGATCATATCAAATCAACACGAGAGGCTCGTGTTGGTTTTCTTGTGCGAAATCAGAGGTGAACCAGCTTGCGGGTCCGGTCCGTCACCGGGAAGGAGTTCGCTCGCTCATAGAAAATGGAACTTCTGCTGGATCATGGACCGGCGAAGTGAAGAAACACCGGCGGATCCCCTGCCGTCAGGAAAGGGTTGGTTCGCGGACCCTCAACCACGTTAGGATTCCGCGTACCCCGATGAGCTCGCGCCGCGATGCCGCCTAGCCCTGAGGTGGAGTTCACGGACGTCATCGTCACCGGCGTCGACGATGAGGATATCGATGCTGAGGCCTCAGCGCTGCCCCCCGCCGCGCCCGTCCTCGCCGCTAAGGACATCCCCCTAAGGAGCGGGAGGGTGGTGCCGCGGGGGGCCGCGGGCACGCTGCACGACATCGTGTTGGAGGTGGAGTTCGACTGGTGTGTCGCCGACCTGAGCCGAGGCGACGTGACGCTTGTGTGATCCCTGAGCGTCACGACCCCGCACTCTTTGTGGCGAGCGGGGGTATCCCGCCTCCCGCCCCCGTCTCCGTCCCCGTAGTGGTGTTGGTCCCTTTCCCCGGGCAGACGCCGCGGCCGCTGCATCCTAGCCCAATCCTAGCCCTCGGCCCCGGCCTTGCGGCGCGCGTCGCCGTTGGGACACTGCGTGCTTCCCCTCGCCATCGCCGTCGCGCTGCGGCAGCATACCTCCATTCCCCAAAGGCTGACCCCACCGGCCAGCTCGCTGATAGACGACACAAGGTTCCCTGGTGTTTTCATGATTTTCCCACCGGATCGGATCGGTTCGGAGCGGATCGCATCGGATCGGATCGGATCGGATCGGAGCGGATTTTTTCAAATTCTCTAATTTCTCAATTTTCAAATAAAGATCCAATTTTTTCCCCGGGGACGATAGTCCCTAGAGGGGTTTAACTTCAGGCGGGGGATCCTGTTAAGCTACGCAGCTCCGCAACCAACAGCAACCTTCAACACAACAGCCAACAGCAAACTTCAACACAACAGCCAACAGCAAACTCCAACACAACA
>Ga0099798_10746_pt1 | contig 10296 bp, 11 predicted proteins | sample Uncmet_Sort29A_1_FD_89870 | JGI IMG/M metagenome (GOLD analysis project Ga0099798, IMG submission 89870) | Marine eukaryotic communities from CALCOFI LINE 67, Pacific Ocean - CN13ID_Sort29A_1 | ecosystem: Environmental > Aquatic > Marine > Oceanic | place: Pacific Ocean: Monterey Bay | collected... | reverse complement strand
GATGAACGTGATGTCACGTGCCCGAAACCGGACCATACAGTACATGGCGGTTAATTTCATGGAACGCATCATTCGGTTTTTGATGACCCTGCGGGGCGCGCCGATTGAGTGAGATTCTATATTTATATATTATTATATTTAATATATTTATATAAATAAAAAAATATATTTATATATTATTATATGCGGAAAAAATATATTTATGTAAACCGAAATGATATCATTTGCTCATCTACAATTGGTGACTTCATGATAGTTTTTCGCAAATTTATTTTCGCACGAGTAATGAGTAATTCGCTTTATCGGGAGCAAGCCATTTCGGAGCAATTATCGCAGTCATTGTGGCTGCAAAAGAGCGATTTTCGCAGTCATTTTAACGCCAAAACAACGATTATCGCAGTCATTCTGACTCCAAGATAATTCTGATTTTTTAGAGCCGCTCTACTCCTTTTCAACCCACATGCTTCCGTTTTTGTTGCTGCTGTCGGGTGAAGCCCCTGAGTCGAATTGCTAAATATTTTAGTATTGGATTTTTTTTTTGCTGTATTGGTTAATAAAAACATAATTAAACTACGAATTTTTCTATGAAAAGTTCTTGTGCTTTGCTACTGAACGATGAAAGAAGAAAAAACTTAGTTGCTGCGCTCGTGCTGAACCCGAAAATTCTAAATTAGATACAATGAGACAATGCTTGTCTCTTGGTATTATTAAATTTCGTTTCCGGGGCATGCACAAGCATTTTTCCTTTTTATCGTAGTACTTTTGATGTTCGTTATTATTCTTTCACATTTTTTTGGATAATATTTCTATTAATATCGGTTAAATATGGTGTCAGTTAATTATGATTTGAGTACTCGTTTTCCATTAGTTTTTGTGGTTACTTAGTCTTAGAATTGTTATTTAAGTACTTGTTTTCCTTTAGCTCTTATTTTAAGTGCTCGTTTTCCGGTAGTTCAGTTGGGGCTATTCCATTGGTTTGCTATTTACTATTAATTTGCTATTTACGATTAATTTGCTATCTATCATAAATTTGCTATTTACGATTAATTTGCTATTTACAATCAATTTGCTATTTACTTGTGATTTGCTATTTACGATCAATTTGCTATTTACGATGAATTTGCACTTTGGTATGCTGTGGATTTGCTATTTAGTATACTATTAATTTGCTACGTAATTTGCTATCAATAGATATCTGCAGGGATGGAAGCAGATGAGACTATTCTAGCGATCAACGATGGTCCCCAGTTTTGAATTTTTGCCCTGTAGTTAGTTAATTCGAAATTTTGAGTTTTTGAACTTTTGTAATTGATTTTTTGTTCTTCTCAGTATGAACATTGGATAATGGCATATGAAAATGTTTAGTTGGATGGATATTAAATTTTTGGATAAAAATCAATTTTCGGCGCAGATTGCGACGAAAAAGAGACCCGTGTTGATCAGAACTACTATAAATTGAAAGAATTTTGGTGGTGTTTTGCAACATGATTATATAGGTGGAACTATGCTTCGCGACAGTGTTGGCCACGGCTCAGGGACTCTAGTGGCAATTCAAATTTCCCCTATATTTGGGTTGAAGAGAACGTGTTCTTTTCTGCGATTTTTCGACCTTTTTCATTCTTCTTTTTGCTTAAGTGGTCATTTCTTTCAAATTAAATTTTTGAAGTTTGTTGAGCAAAGTTGAGTAATGATGTGGGTGCTTGAATTAAGAGTAAGACACGTTACTTATGCGGTGCTTTTTCGCGCGCTCAAAGTGGTGACCGGTAATCAAAAAAGTGCGAACAAAAAAAATTCTGAGCGCTGACAAGAATTTGAACAAAATGAGGAGTAGTTGTGAACCCAGAATGGAGAATTCGGAGAACCATTAGCAGCGAATAATTTCCGACAAAAGGACTGGCCGTAGTATATATCACCTCCAAAGCTGACGTGACGGAAAAAGAGCATGACAAGGAGAGCTGACGATCTCATAGAACATGTAAAAAGGATGTCAAGTTTGGGTCCGAGAAGAAGACGGAATCGTACGGGAAGTAGTGGTATTCAAACTGCACATACTGGTAATAAGGGTCGCGATATGCAAAAGGAAAATACTGGTAATAAGGGTCGCGATATGCAAAAGGAAAATACGGGTAATATGGGTCGCGATATGCAAAAGGAAAATACTGGTAATATGGGTCGTGCTATAACAACTCTTAATCGTGGTAATATTTGGCGAGACTGTCGTGGTATCAAAAGAGCGAGTATCAAAAGAGCGAGAAAAAGCACTAGTATTCATGGTAGAAATGCGGCCGATACAGTCATGGGACTTTTTAGAACCATGACTTTTAGAATACTAGTACTACTATTTTCAGTTTCGTGGCATGGGGGCCCAAATTATTTTGCCGAACCAGTGCTGGCGGCCGATTACACGAATATGTACTACTATCAACAGAAGGGATATTTGTGTACTGTGTGCTTTTTTTTTTGGGTTTTCGCTGCAGTACATGTACAGTACAATTAACATAATTACATCCATATGGAGATCATTATAATGACTATGAGCGCGCGAAAGGCCTTTTCCAAATTATACGTTCAAGAATCTCGCAGATGCCCAAAACCTCCAAGAACCCGGAACACACCGAAAAACGCTTTTTCTACTAAAAGGTTTCGATCCTTTCCAGTGGACGTCCGAAAAATGTTGCGACGAGGCTCAGTACGGCGCTGGTGGAAACCCGCAATGTTCCTTGGGATTTGTTTTTCTTAAAAAATTGCATTTCGGAAACACTGTCTCTGACGTGGCGTGCAACCATTTTCACCTTATAAACTCCCTCGATCAAAACAATCCAAATTTAACCTGCTGTGTAAATGCAAAAACGTCAGCCAGGCACCATTTGAAATGAATCTGAATACCACCTGGAATGTGGGACATCTGTTACTACGACAAATTTACAGTATGTGCTAGTTCACAAACGATTGCAAAATGGATCAGTTTCCCTACTTCCAAAATTAATATTGAATCGATAGTTGAGAAAAGAAAAAAACGCTGAAACCAAGCAGGTTGGGACGACGTCTTCAATGCAAAGCGTTGCTGCTGGGACAATGAGGAATTTCGGGATACGGTCACATGTAATCAGACGTCCTTAGAGACCCATTCGTTCGATTATTATTGCTTGTCGAAAATCGGATTCAGTCTCAAACGGTACACGCAGCTTCAGGAAGCGTGCATGCAGGGGGAAAACGTATTCTTCGATATTTCTTCATTATTTCCTCAATATTTCTTCGTTATTTCTTCAATATTTCTTCAGTCCTTGAGGAACTACCGCATGTCGATTCCTAACATTTATGAATGACGCATGTCATAACGCAGAAACAATGTGGAAGACCAAATATGGAAAAAATGTGAAGTAAAACCGAACAGGAGAATCGAAAACTCCGCCAAAAATTAGATTTTTTCAATGGAGATTTCTGTATAATTCTCTCTGGATTCATCGGCAGATATAATGAAACCCTAGATACTTAGGTACATCCAGACATCCTGTCAGAACCGCGGGAAATTCAACAAGCGTTCTGGCCCCAAAAATACGGCCACTATGCAATGGAAAAATTCACGGCCGATAATGTCACGAGGGCGAGCTACGAAATTCCACGAAGAAGTGCCGAGGACCTGCTGGATGGAATTCGTATTGAAGATACTGTTATCATAGTATTGACATCCTATTTGCCCCCACAACATGGAGATATTCTATATTACAAGGAACATACTATTGGTTTTTGTTGTTTCTTAATTTTTGCTGGAATTGTTTTCTTTTTTCTTTCGTTTTCCACGAAAATCGGCAGGATTTTCGTTTTCAACAGGATGTTTTTTTCCTTTTCTTCAACAAAAATGGGTATTTTTTAGAAAAGGGATCCATTGTTTGTGAATTGCACATACCGACAAGATTCCCAAAGCCACTAAACAACTCCAAAAAAGGGCCAACTGTAAAAACAACCGATTTGTGGACACTTGCGGGTCGCATGTGCCTGTATTTCGCGCATCGGATCAAAGCGCTGCTCGCGCACACCGTGAAGGTCGTGTTTTCAGTATGGAAACGAAGCAAATTTTACCGGTTGGCCGAATTCGACGCCATCGACCCGGCAGAGAACAAGAAGTATCTAGACGCCTCCGTCGAGGAATTCGTTGCGGGCGTCAGATCCTTTAACCAGGCCATCGACGCAGCGCCGCCCTATTATTTGAAGAAGAAACCGGAGGAGAAAACTGAAATGAATGGATCAAACAAGAAGGGAGAGGAATCAAACAAGAAAAATGCAGAAACAGGAGAAGAAGACCCGGCTGAAAAGTCGATCGACGAGGTGGAGCTCTGGACAGGCGCTGACTTTCGTGAAGCGGTCCGTCGCTGGGATCGCCCAGCCGACTACGAAGGACTCAGTTTCGCGTATGTGCTAATCACGGAATGGCCTCAGCTACTGGAGAAGATCTTGAATGACGCTTCTGACGCATCCGCAATTGCGGATCCCGGAAAATCGGTGAGGGATATGCCGCTGTGGAAAATTCACAAATGGCTCGATCTTCTCGTGCGCTCGCTGCACCAGTTTCTACCGGCGATTTCGGAGGTTTGATTCATTTCGGAGGTTTGATTCAACGGATGGTGCGAATAGGGTGAATATCCTTGGGGATTTTTTGGGATTTTTTTTTTGGCATTTTCGGGGGTTATTCGCGTTTTTTTGGCGGTGTTCTGGCATTTTTTCGGATTTTCGATGAAGGCGTCCGGTAGAGGGGAAGGGAGGTGAAGCTTCTGAAAATCCAAACCCCATGTCACGGTTCCCTGAAAATCCAAAAAGAAAATGCCAAAAAACAACAAAAATGCTACCAAAAAAACGTGCCCCCCCAAAAAAAAAACCCAAAGCTCTCCAATGAAAACCACACCACAGACTTATTTCCAGCGATTGAAGCCACTTCAGATCCAAGGATGCGAAAAGGATATCTGCAACGCGAAACATGTGCATGAAATCATGCGAAATACGTCCTTCACGGCATATGTCGAGCCGACTTGTAGTGAACTTTCCAAGAGTCCGGGAGTTTTGTTTCCGAACGGCCATTTGTGGCCGCCGCCAAATTTCATCCCAGCTCCACTGAAGAAGGACATGCTGTTTTCGGGGTATGCGCGAGAGAGGGTAGCCTACTACGCGCAGAAGGCGCAGCAGGAATGTTTTGATTTTTCTCCTATATCTCGGGAAGTTTAATCTTTTCCTATTTCCGCGGAAATTTGATCTTTTCTCGGTCATTGGGAACTTACTACGCACAGAAGGCGCAGCAGGAATGTCTTTTTTTTTTTTCGAATAACATTTAATGGAAATTTTCTACTAATAAATAAGATATTTTTTTGCGAATAATACAACAAGATTTTTTCATCACCCTTTTGTTCTGATGTGGTTTGCACTCTCCTGTCATGTGTTGTGTCATTCTTCTTGCTGTGTGTTGTTTCATTCCTGTCGTCTGTTGTCACGCTATGGTTTTTCATTCGAGCTGTAGACGATCCCCATTGGTGTGTCGACTGTTTTGGATAGCGATTTACTTAGATGGATTATCCAATTGAGATTTAGATATTTGATTTCTTCGATACATAGTTCCATACTCATTGCACTTATGATGGGATTAGTTACATACTCATTTTACATATGATTCTAATCCAAAAAATACAATTCCCCAGTTACGTACGAGGAGAAACTCGCCGATAACAATGTGGCGTGGGAGAAAGCGGCCATCAATCGCCACCTAGAGAAGGATGCTCCGATTCATGAAATACCGTGCACATACGGCGAAGAACATTGCAAATCATTTGTCGCTGGGCTGCATCGGAATCAAGATATCATCAAAGGTTAACTAAGGAACGTCGTTTTTAGTTCACCATTTCATTGCAATTGCTTTTTGCTGTTTGTCAATTTTTTTCTCACCGTTTGAATTGTATTGCAAAAGTTTTTCAACCGTTTGGAAAGCACAGGTTGAAAAAGTAAGAATATTGGATAATTGTAGCCCACACATATTGTCAATTGAAGCACAGAAGAGCACAAACGTAGTCCCACGGGACATTAGCAAAAAAAAAAAAAAAGCCCGCACTGACTCTGAGGCCATTAATAATTAATAGCCCACTTTGATCATAGACTGCCAATTAGTATAATTAAAACTTGATACCAGGCAAAAACGTGGTTGTGATCGGCAGTGAGCTTCCCTGGGCAGAGATTTTTCTGCTTAGAGAGGGGGCGAAAAGAGTCACAATGGTCGATTATCGGTTGCCTACCGTGAAGGAGATGCATCCCCAAATCGAGATGCTCACCTTCAAGGAGTTTTCCCAGCGGGCAGGCAGGGGTCAGATTTGTTGTTTTTAAATTGAAGTATTCTTATTGTCTAAGATTTAAGTTTGACGGCGTTCTGACTCGCTGCACGAATAGCCGGCTACTATGGTGAAAGAAGCGAAGCACAGGACGCTAACTAAGCCAAGTAAACAAATCAAAGAATAAAAAAGCGAAGCAAAGAATAAAAAAGCGAAGCAAATAATAAAAAAGCGAAGCAAAGAATACAGAAGCGCAGCAAAGTAGTTACGTAGTCCCCCTGGTTTTCACCAAAACAAAGAAAAAAAAAGGCGACCCTGTCGGGAAATTCGACCTAGCGTTCACCTACAGTTCGATCGAACACTCCGGCCTAGGCAGGTACGGTGATCAACTCAATCCTTGGGCCGACGTTCAGACAGCCGGGTTGGTTTGGTGCAATTTAAAACCAGGCGGCTATTTGCTTGCGGGGCCACGCTGCTTGGACTCGTGCAATTGGAAGGGGCCAACGACGGACGACACGGTCTTCTGGAACGCGGGGCGCGACTATGCGCGCCGGGGGTGGGCGCGCATGTGGCAGATGTTTGATTTCGTCAACGAGCGTGCAGATGAGCGCCGGGCGGGTACGGGGTTTCATGCGTTGCGGAAGAGGGAATGAGCTTGTTTTCGGGGAAAATGTGCTGAGACTTCCAAATGTTTCGAGAATTTCTGTACACGTTTCACATTTCCAAAACCGTTGCGGATCTAGACGTTGCACTCTCCAGAACCCTGGATATCAAGACTTTTGAGATTTTGAGACTTTGGACATTTTCAGACTTTTTTGAGACCTGAAGACCTTGGAAATCTCGAGACCTCCCAAATCGCCCTAGAACCCGAAAATATGCGATCCAGAGAATAAAGCTGTAATAATTGTATTCAAATTCGACTGTATATTAAGTCCTACATGTGATTCGACATTACCAATGCATTTTAGTTCTTTTGGTTTGTACATTATTTTGCTTGGAAATAAGTTGGTTTTCCAGAGTTCGAGGTATATTTATTAGAGTGCTATGCGATGATGGGGATGCTTCCTTTGGGGCTAATCAATGTCCTTGTGGAGGTATGCGTCGCCGTTGCACGCCACGACGCGTCCCGATTCAGGATGCGCATCCAAAGTTGTTAAGACGCTAGACATTCAAATACTAGACATGGAGATATTAGACATTAAAATACCGGACATTGAGATATTAGAGATAAAGATACTAAATATTAAGATCCTAGACATTGCTGAGATTGACGAGATGTGTACACTAATGGTAATCAAATCGTTGGTTTTCCAGACTTTATGTATATTATGTTGAGTAATACGATTATTCTGAGCCATCTAGTCTGCCCAGACGGAAAGACCAGTGATGGATTAAAATAATTGTTGGCAATTCTTTTTCTGCAACGATTTAGCACATGCTGAAAGTCGAATGACGTCATATTTAATGATTCTGAATGGAAATTGTCGGAAAAATTGGAAATGGAAATCGAAATTCAAATTTATATAAGCGATTTTTTGAACAAGTGGGCGGGAAAAAGCCAAAGGTCGATGGAAAAGCGTATCGGGTGCTTCTGGTATATGTATTTTTTGCTTTTATAGGATTTTTTTGGGTTTTTCTTTTTGTGATGGGTAAGTTGAAAAAATAATTGGGGTTTTGTTTTGAGTCCTTTTGTTTTTCGTAACATATGTTTAGTAAAATGATTTTGCGCATTTGGAGGATTCCTTCAAGAGAGAAACACTCGAGAGAAAATCGATATTCAAATCTACAGTATTTGAAAATGGGATCCAATTTTCAAAATGTATAGAGATGAGCAAACAAGATTCATCCCTATTTTTGTTTTCTTTATAAAGATGAATAAACAGGACTTCATCAAAGTGGAGGTAACATTTTATGTGTTGTGAGCAGCAGGTATTGAGATGGCCGCCACCGATAATTGATGATGAGGAAAAATCAATCTCGAAAAGCAGAGAAAGATCATGCTTTTGCCAATGTGCGGAAACAGCTCTTTGTTCGAAAAATCAAGGATGACAATACCGACAGTGAAAAAAAAAGCAGCACTTTTAGTTGGTAAAGAATAACACAATCATTTAGTCGACAGTTAGATCAGACAATGTAATGGGCATCAATACTGTTAAGTAAACTTTCAACATCAAAAACTCGATCCGGGATGGAGAAGATATTCCAAGAACATGCACCCACGGGAGGACACGAGCGGACACTCCGCTCAATGGAACACGCTACGACAACATTAGCAGCACCCGGCACCACTGGTAAAACTATTTATGACGACAATAACGCGAAAGTCCTAAACGAATGCAAGCAATCGAGCACACCATACTACCGTTGCAGGCTGTGCTTAAACCGTGAGTGGAAAAGGATCAAAAAGGCGCTTTTTACCGAGATTAGCAGTCTTTACAGTCATGTGTTGGACGCGCATCCGGAGGTCGAGCGCCTTGGGGAGGTGTGCATTCCTGTTAATCATGCAGCGGAGAGGTTTTTTTTTTTTTTTTGCGTTTCATTTTACTACTTGTTTCTTTTTACTAGGACCACGTTAGTGATTCGTATTTTTGTTTTTTCAATACTGGGATCGATTGCTCCCGCTGAATTGTTGTTTTGCGATTTGGGCAATGTAATGCTGGAGCGCAAATTGAACTACTTGCCGCACATGGCCCAGGTCACCTAAATAGATAGATAGACTCATGGTGTGAATACCCATCCATTGTATCATGCTATCTAAAAAAAGTATCTTGTATTCAAAAAAAGGTGCCTGCCCGACCTCAGTACCATCAAATACGATGATGAGCACTTGGCGATTGTCATGAAGCCGCAAAACGTCGAGACAAAGCGTTTCAAGCATGATGACATCATTCGCTTTCTGAGTCGCAAGCCGAAACGGCCTCTTCATGCGGTATCGCATCAAGAAGAGCGAAGACAAGAAAAGCAAAACCAACGTCAAGAAGAGCAAAGACAAGAAGCAAAAAGCCCAAGTCGAGGAGAAGAAAGACAACGGCGAGAAGAACAAAGGCAACTGCAGAAAGAGGTAAGAAGCAAAAGCTCTGAAAATAGGCGAAAGAGAAGCTCTGAACATAGAAGAGAGAGAAGCGCCGAAAATAGGAGAGAGAGAACCGCACACAATTCGAGAACAGACGCCGATTCAAGAACAGAAGCGCACACAGTTCAAGGGGAGAAAAATATTAAGACAAGTAGTACAAGCTTCCAAGAGAAGCCTCAAGAACAAATAAAACCTGTAGAAACTTCTGCATTGAACACAGGAACAAAGGAAGATAAAACGCAAAAGAAAAAGAAGACTAAAGAACTGAGGAGTGAGCTGAAAAAGAAGAACAAAGACCTCAGGAGTGATAAAAACACCGATATATTGGGATCCCCGGAGCCGGTCCACCGGCTTGACAAACCGACAGGCGGGCTCCTGATCTTTGCCAAAACACACACTGCGTCGACCCGTCTCGGTGAAATGTTAAGAGAGCGGCTCATTCAGAAGCGCTACGGGGCCGTGGTTTTAGGGAAGCCGCTGGCGGTTGACGGAGTAAACCCAAGTCATCAGCTGAATGCAGTGAACCCAGGGGCAGCTAGCTCTGGGGAAGCAGGAGGGCAAGTAGTACCAAAGACGACTCCGCATGATAGCGGGAACGCTGATAGTGCCGATTATATAGGAGCAACGAATCAGCCGGAGGATGCGCACCAGCCGGCTAGCAGTAATATAGAAGCGTCAAAATGCTGGGAAATGATTCCTCGAGATGCGTCGTGGGTCCGGGAGCCACTGGAAGGGAAAGACTCAGTTACGGCATTTCGAGTCGCTGGTACTACTTATGTGGCCTTTTTCTGTTCTTTTTGATGATCTTTCTTGTTTTTTTTTTTTATTGCTTATTTTTGGTGCTTCTTGTGGGTAGCAATGACGTCGTTGTTGATTGGAAATCAACGGAGTGTTTTAGTCGGTGTGCTTGTTTATTCT
>Ga0099798_10744_pt1 | contig 10298 bp, 11 predicted proteins | sample Uncmet_Sort29A_1_FD_89870 | JGI IMG/M metagenome (GOLD analysis project Ga0099798, IMG submission 89870) | Marine eukaryotic communities from CALCOFI LINE 67, Pacific Ocean - CN13ID_Sort29A_1 | ecosystem: Environmental > Aquatic > Marine > Oceanic | place: Pacific Ocean: Monterey Bay | collected... | reverse complement strand
TGTTTTTTGCTGTACGCTCATTTCGATCTCTTGTGAAACGCCCTCCTCGTTTTCTCCACTATCACCCTGCGCGCGGAAGCACGAAAAACATTTTGCCATGCATGATTTTGTTTTGACGCTTTCAACGCCATTGACTAAGGCGACCACCGCAAGATATTTTTTCATTTTTTTAAAAAACGTTTGTTATTTTTACTGTTGTTAATAATACGATCTTACTGAGTTAAATTTTGAAGATGTGGAATTTTGAAATGGTAGGTGGAGGGGTGGGCCGAAGACGAGGCAAACAATATACGCATTTTTATTAATTTTAATTTTTAATTTATCAATGCTTAAATTTACTTGAAATTTTAACAATTGTTTACGTGTCGTGCTAGTTACACTGTCTCTTATCACTTTTCAATTCACGATCTCTTCAACTCAACGCTCTCGCAATACAAACCCATACAAGACCATATGATGTATTAAATATTTATAAGTATGAACGTATGTGTGCTTTTAGGAAACTGTACAACGCTTCTTTTTCTGTTTCGGTTTCGCCGCTGGCAATTCTTTCTCACGCACGGCAATTTCCTGGTTCAGCAAGTCGTCAATTTCTGCCTCCGTGCAATGACCAGCATCGATTAGCGCATCTCCAATATTTCGCGCGTCGGATTCTGTTTGCTGAAATTTTTCTTCAGACGGAGTTTGTACTTTTTCTTCTTCAGACTGTTGCTCTGCCTGGATTGGAATGTTGCTTTCAGATTCTTGTTCGTTTGTGGTAGACTTACGCTGCCATGGCCACTTTTTTTCATTTTCGTCTTTGACTACTTTTACGGATGCTCTCATGCGATCAAAACTTGCGTGAGCTTCCTTTTCTGCATCGACATCTTTTTCTTGGGAGATTGCAGCGGGAAGACCACCACTAACCACGAGAAGTCGTTCATCAATATTATTTTCATCTGGCGTCATTGTGTTTTGAGAATTAGATGCTACTGGCGTTGGATTCCAACCCATCCATCCTTTTCTGGATGTTTCCAGCCCATCCTCATGGCGAGAACAATTGCAAAAAAACGAGCTCACCTTAACTCCTTCAACGCTAGCCAGCGCTACCACCGCAATACATTTTTTGATATTACTGTTCATTTTTTGAAAAACTATAATTTTTGCTTGTTTGTTATTTTTTACTAAGGGGGGAAGGGGACGAAAACCGATGCAAACAATATGAGCAGGTGTGTTCATTTTTCTTACAATTATATGTGCTTGAGTAATAATAATACGTCGTGGATAATCCGACAGACTTTTTTTGCAATGAAAATTTGCGCTTTCATTGAAAACCTAATACGATAATAATTAATTAATTCGTGTCAAATTCACAAACTCAATCTCAGACCTCAACTCCTACAACCAACTTCGAACAACACAAACGAGTATGAATATGCATATTAAATTATATGTAATTATTTTGGTCGAACGATTAATTACGATATTTATTATTTGGTTGAACTATTACGATATTATTTAAGTAATTATTCAAAAAAATTGTAAGCTGTAAGTGCTGACTGTAGTATGTCATTTTGTAACTTTAGGATATTATTATCATATTATGTTAATCTGTAGTTAACATATTTTTGTAACTTATATGAATGAGCCTGTCATTGCGTAAAATTAATATATACATAATAATTTTAGGTAATGACTAATTCAAAATTGTAACTAATTTTGCTTTGATTGTAACGGTTTTAATGATAGTTACTAACAAAAATTAATTTTAGCTTTAACTGATTATTTTTTTACGTGTTGTGCATATAATACGACTAATTGCTTGTATAATTTTATTTGAATTTAATTTAAGCGGATTGGCACACCACAGCCGCAATCTTACATGGATGAAAAACGTTCTTGAAGGAAAAGAAGTCGATGGAAGTGAAATAAGTGAAGATCTGCGTAAAATGGCAGAAGAAAGTGGTGTAAAAATCGAAACCAAAGAAAGCCAACGTGAAGCAAAATTACAGCGTTTGAAGGAGCAAACGGAAGACGTTGCCAAGAAAACTCTTCTAGTCAAGCCAAAAGATGACAGCGGACAAAACGAAATATTAGAGATGACTGAAAAATTAAAAGCCGAACTTGAAAAATCTCGTCGTATGTCCGATATCGATGATGTCGACGGCGTCCTTGCCCAAAAAGATCGTCTTGACGAATATCAAGAGATGATTAAAAAAATTCAAAAACAACAACGCTCTAAAAGTCTTCCCAGCCCTACTAAAGAAGTTGACACTGTAAAACAACGTCCGCAGTCCGAAAATGAAAAAACGATTTTACAGACAATCGGTAGCTGGTTCTCATTTGGAAGTTCCGATAAAAAACCAACACATACAAAAAGTAAAAGCGAAATGCCAAGGGAGAACACGAGACGAAAAGATGAACGAGTGAAATCTGTACCAACTGGCTTAACTCACGACGAAATCGACGGTAGACTTGACAACCTCTTTGACGATCTAAGCGTTTTGAAGGCCGTTGACAACGATGATACATTGACCAGCGAACAAAAAGCGGATAAAATGGACGCGTACAAATTCCATGCTCAGTTGAATCCTTTGGAAGAAAATACAAAAATGGCGCTCACGTAAAATAAAATATTCTGATGAATATTCTGATAAAGATTTGTTAATCTGATGCAAAATAAAATTTTGCCTTTACATATTTACACAAAACAGTTTACATATTTAAAATATAAAATATTGTTTCTTCCATATTGTCATCATGGGGTTGTGCTGAAATGGTGGTATAGAGAGAGTATACTTGAGAAGATAGTGATTTAAAAGTTGAGAGAGAGAGCAAAAAGTAAAACGACAATTTTTGGTTTTGAAAAAATTGTAAACTAAATTTGTGCACGAAAATGATTACAAAATACGTCAAAATTGTTTGTCTGGTAACTACGTTTGAACAAAACAAAAAAAACAAAAATATATTTGGTAACAAATTTTTCATCCGCATATACCATACTACATTTTCCATCTCAACACTCTTACCACAACCAACATGCAAACCTTCAACATTTTTTCAACGCAGAAACATATCAAGCAACAACGCATTAATTGTAAACAAAAAAATAAAAAATACAAACATGCTCAGTTTCAAAAAAGTAGTCGGTGTGGTTTTCATCACCGGAGTTAGTGGTGTCAAAATTAACTCTGCAAAACAGGTTAATCCGGGAGTTAGTTCTCCTACTTACGGATCCATCGGTCACAGCGATGGCGAAGAAGAAAAAACGCGTGACCGTGGCGATTCGAAACTCACGTGGAATGACGAGGTGAAAAATATTGGTACGTGTTTTTTTGTGTTTTAGAATGGTTTTTACCATGTTTTGTATCGAATTTTGTATTCAAATTTAGTTTTTAAAAATATTTTTAATTTTACAAAAACAAAAACAGGTCATGTTGTGGAGCAAGACATGAACCGTGAAGCCAACCGAGGTTGCTTGGAAAAAATGGTTTGGAAAAACGAAAATTAACGTCAAAATCGTCGCTCCAACCGTCAATTTGATCGTTTAAACCACTACAATTTTAATTTTCTAAGGTCATGGGCTGCCATGATTGTATCTGCTGCAATTGCGGTTCTGGTTGGAATTTCGTTCTCGGCGTCGGCCAGCAGAATCGTTTGAAAAATATTTTCACAACAAAATAAAATACAAATTTCGTCCTCAAATCATTCATTTGTCAATTTGTGACATCCAAAAGGTATCACTGCCGCCGAAAAGCGATCCCGACGCAGAAGCAATTTCGCTCGCCGTCGCTCCACTGGTGTGCTCCGCCGTCAGAGCATGGATCCCGCGGTCAAAGATTTGGGCGAGCGTGTTTCCGAGACCGACGTTCGACAAAATTATTTTTATTAATATCAATCGAATTCGGCAATCATAATGTTACAAAAAACGTTTTAATATTTTATTTTTGAGGTGTTGCTCGGAAATAAAGAAGGTCAATTGATCGGCGGCGAAAGTCAATTGTCGCTCGATTAAAATTTAATAATTTTTTCTAAGGTGTTGCTCGGAACGCAAATGTCGGAGACGAACGTGAATGAAGTTGAGCACATCTAAGCAAATATTTCATACTAATTACATATATACCACAATTGAAATAAAATAATAATTTTGTCCATAACAATTTCACAAATAAATAATTTCAAAGTTGCACTTACACACATTGCATTATATATGCAAATGAATTTCAGAATTTTTGTATGACAGATTTGTCAAAAAATAAAAGTTATAAAAAGTTCGTTAAGACGTAAAAAAACATGAGGTATTGATTTAAATTAGTGCGTCATAAAATTTTTAAATTAATATTGACATAGCATGCGGGTACATACAACAAAACAAATTATAAAATATTGGAAATTTAACGCTAGTCGTAATTTTGAAACCAATATTAGTATGTACCATGCATTAAATTTTTCATGTCAAAATCATATTTTGATTCGACCCACTCATAAAGTAAACATGCCGTGGTTGGCAGACAGATTGTTGTAGTGTGTCACGTAAAAAAGTCTAGAGTCAAGTGTGTTGAATGTCGTGGTAGTCTACACGGAAATTACGTACCTTAAGTTCATTCACGCAAAAAATAAAAATAAAATGCGTGTCTTGTATTAAATTGTTGCATTGTTACAAAAAATAAATGGTACACTTTCCATTCACCACATTCTAAATGTTTCACCACCACACCAAAATTCGTTTTTCACGAAGTTTAAACAAACGTCGAAACCGAAAATAATTATTTGGTTATAGAAGTTTTTACAAACATGTACAATATCAGTGCAAAAATAGTAGTGGGCTTGCTGTTTAGTGGCGTAAATGCAATAAAAATAAATTGTGACGATATCGGTGAACCACTAATTCTTAAACACGGCAAAAAAGATGAAAAAGTATCATATACAACGCCAGGCCTAGATCCAAATTTATATTCATCCAAAATTTATCAATTTTTAAATTACAATTGACATTACATGCAGGTGCATACCGAAAAATAATAAAAAACAATATTGGAACCATGTCAACGCTGGTCGTAATTTTCATGTTCTGATATTAGTATGTACCATCCATTGGATTTTTCATGTCAAAAAAATATTTTGATTCGACCCACTCATAAAATTGTTTGCACAGCGTGTTTGGCAGAAAGATTGTTGTTGTGGAAATAAGTGCAGAGTCAAGTGTGTTGAATGTCGTGATAGTCTACACGGAAATACGTACGTACCTTAAGTTCATTCACGTAACAAATTCAAAAATAAAAATGCGTGTCTTGTATGCATTGTCAAAAAAATATTTGGTCTTTCCACTCACCACATTCTAAATGTAAGTTCACCACCACACCAACATTCATTCTTACGAGATTGAACAAAAAATCGAAGTTAAAATCGAAGATTTTAGTACAACAAAATGAACGTCAGTAAAATTACAGTAGTAGCGGGCTTGTTCTGCATTCTTAGCGGAAATGTAAATGCGATCAAAATACACGGCGAGGATATCGGGGACCCATTAATTCGTAAACGCGGTAAAAAGGCTAAACCAGTTTCCTATAATACTGCAACGCCCGAATTAGAACCAACTTATTTAAGTAATGCCTCTGACAAGTTTTCCACCCTCGACCTTAATTCTATCGAACCGCCGCCAGCTAAAGACGACATGCAACGAAATGATGAAAGTTGTTTCACCAAATGTATTGTTATGTAGAAACTAGAACGCATTAAATGTTTCATGTCAAAAAAATATTTTGATTCGACCCACTCATAACGTTTATGCAGAGCGTGTTTGGTGTAGTGGAGAGTCAAGTGTGTTGAATGTCGTGATAGTCCACACGGAAATACGTACGTACTTTAAGTTCATTCACGCAAAATAATTTACAAAATCAGCGTGTCTTGTATTAAATTGTTGCCTCGTTAAAAAATAAATTGGTTTTTCATTCACCACATTCTAAATGTAAATTCACCACCACACCAAAATTCGTTCTTACGAAGTTTAAACAAACGTCGAAACCAAAAATAATTATTTGGTTATAGAAGTTTTTACAAACATGTACATCAATATGAATAGTAGCAGTAAAATAGTAGCGAGCTTGCTTACTGTAGTAAATGGAATACAGTTACGATGTGACGATATCGGAGAACCATTAATTCTTAAACACGGTAAAAAGGATGAAAAAGTTTCCTATACAACACCAGGCGTAGATCCAAATTTATACTCTTCTTCCAAAAGTAATCGCTCGGATTTATATTCAACCGTCGACCTTAATTCTATAGCCCCACCAGCTGAAGAAATGCAACGAAATGATAAATGGTGTTGCAATACATGCTGTCCTCATAAAGAATTCTGCATGTGTAATGGAAATAATTGTTGTACGAAAACGTGTCTCTGGACAGGTTGGAGAAATTTAAAACCGAACTTAATAAAAACGATATCAAAAATTAAAATTCGTGTCGAAAATCGTCAGAATCGTCGTTCAAAACGCTAAAATCGTTCTAATTTTTCCACAAATAATTTATTTTTAAATTTTCTACTAGGTGCATGTCCGGTAGTTTATTTTCTTGAATGTAGAGCGGAAGATGAAGAAATGTATCCCACATGCTGTGTCAGGCTTACATATGGTGAAAATAAAAGAGCGGAGGGAGCGAAATATGATTATAAACAATGCGCCTGTAATTGTTTCACGCCGTTAGATTGTTTGGTCGCGACAGTGGGGTGTCCGTGCTTGACTTTTACGACATGGTTTAAGAAATCGTTCGATGATAATAAGGAAGAAGAGGAGGTGGTGGATAATTGTTAAACACAATTTCACGAAATTATTGCATTATTGTCATGTCATATTGTCACGTTGTGAGTGTCGTCATGTGTTACAAATTGTAATGTGTCGTCAAAAAGTGTATAAATAAAATATATTGCCACGCGCGTGTCTTACGTACCAACTAATTGCATATATTCGTAATTGCATATATTCGTGTGCCTAACATTCCCTAAAAATATCTGGGATGAATATCGGTTCTACATTCTTCCATTTAGTTAGCTATCATTAGTTAGTATTAATTTTAATTGATACCAACATACGCAGTACATCATTACACGCAGTTATTGTTCGATCAATTCTTACTTTTGAAAGATAAAAGTCACAACAGAATAAAAATATGTTGAAGTTGTTGATTGGATTTGAATTCTTGGCTATCGCCAAGGCTCTCCGAGGTGGTTTTACGTCTCGTATGGATGGCACGGACCCTGGTCGCAAAAAAATCGATTTTCAAATTTACGTGCTGGAGACGTTTTTGAAAATAGGATCTCTTGTTTTTTAACCCCCAAAACGTAAAATTTAATTAAAAATCATCATAAAATCATTGAGGTTATTATGAGATGGATCATAACGGATGGTTGAAACCGACAACCGAAGACAAGTTTCACGAGTTGAATGGCTTCAAGGGGTGGGAGAAATTGAAAAAAAAAATGGAAATCGAAATTATGGCCAAAAATCGACGTCAGAAAAATTAAAATCTCCCAAAAATCGACGCTGACACCCTTGCAAACCAAATTTTCTCCCTAAATTGTTAATTCAATATTTTTATTCCTCCTATTATTAATTTTTTTCAAAATCTACTAGGTGGAATCCCCCCGCTGGTCGGACAAAAATTATTTTAAATTTTAAAATCGAACATAATTTTTAAACTTCGAGAAATTATTTTAAAATATTGTTTCAGGTGAACCTAAGGATCCTGGCGAGCAGCAGTTAACGGGTGTGTTCCCAGCTTCCGGTAACAATTTGGATGGAAAATTCGTCAAACAAGCTGGTCCTCTCGTTCTTGCCGAAAACGCGTCCCTCGGAAGGGCTGATGTTGCGAAGGTGCATGAGGCTCATTCACGTTTGAGAAAACAAAAAAATATAAATTATTGGAAATGGAAATTTCGTCGATTGCGTCGTTCAAATCGTCTTGAAAATTAATTTCTCCTACAATAATTTTTTAATGTTCAACTAATTAGGTGCGATTATTACGTCTATTACTTTTACCAATGCCGAGGGGAAAGATGAAACCATTTCTTACAAAAAAGGAGAGAGTCCGTCCCTCAAAGATGTCGAAGAAAAAGTTGCAAAGGTTGCTGGCAGTTCTATGCAAGATTGCAAAAGTTTAAACGGCAAATCGTTTACGTTCACGCATCCTAATGTGTTCAATACTTTTACAGGGGGGCGTGTGCAAGAAAATGACGGCAAGGGCGGATTAAAAGATTTTACAGTTCCGGAAAGTTGGAAGAAAGATACGTTGGTTTGTCTGTATTTCGACGCTCCGACATCTTGGATTGCGCGAGGATCGGAAGCGAAACCAGAACGTCGAAATTCCGAAATCGACATGAAGAAGTTAATTGAATATTATAACAATTGGGGGAAGAAAAAAAATGTCGAGATTATTTACGTCGCGCATCGTGAAAAAGACTTGGAATTTTACACTGGCAAAAACGGTTGGAGAAATTTAAAGTCAAAATCGAAATGTTAAAATTATGATCAACAATCGACGTCAGAAAAATTAAAAGCTTCCAAAAATCGACGCTGGAGACCTACAATCGGCCTCTGAAAACCCTAAATTCGTTATTTTTAATTTCTCCCACATTTTTTCTCAAAAATCTACTAGGTTATGGTGTGAACGATCCGAAAAGGACTCCGTGGCTTCCGCATCCCTGGAAAGTGTTGAAATTCGAATATGGAGAGTTGGAGAAATTTAAAATCGAAATTTCGAGCATATTTGGGCCCTGCGAGGGCGTGGGCGAGTGAAAAAGAGGTCTAACTACATGTCGATTTTATTTTTTTGGGCCGGAATTTTATATTTTTTTTGGTACACACAATTTCTTCCAAAAATTTGTTGCGAACCTAATTTTGGATTCAAAAAAACTTGACCACAGGAAATTTGAAAATTTTGGTTAAAAATTCACAAACGCCAAAACCAATCTCAAAAATTAAAATTCGACTCGAAAATCGTCAAAATCGTCGTTCAAATCGCCAAAATTCACCATTGAAATTAAATTTCTCCACTTTTTTTTCAAAAAAATTACTAGGTTTGCGGCTCAGAGATTTCTTAGCCGCTGGAATGAGGCGCAAGAGGCGCTCGTCATTCTTCATCCGAACGGTCATGCGCTCACTGTTGGCGATCAGTCCAACTCGATGTGTACCAATCTTGATAAACGATTCAAGGAGAATTGGTTGGATTCTCATCTCGCCTTGATCAAGAAATAAATTTAAACAAAACATATTACAAAAACTTAAAAACATCCATCAAACGCCTAACAAGCCTGTGTGTCAGGTGGCCTCTTTGATAATGCTAGTGTCGGGAAGGGCCGACTTAATGGGATACCAAGATACCGGGCCCGCTACACAATTTTGGCTAGTACGTACTTCATTACGTATCTATTTCTTCATATTTTATATTAAATCAAAACAAAATAATTATTACCAGCGAAAACAATTTTGAGCCAAATATTAATTATGCCATGTCATGTTTGTAGTGTGTTGGAGTGTGGTGATTCGTCTAAAAATCAAAAAAAGTGTCAAAACAGAGAAATGATTTGTGTTCTACCTAAACGTAACTATTGTCTGCTTAAATTACAAGCGACCAATTTAAATAATTTGTTTACATCTTATTAACTTAACATGTAAATGCCAATACGTGAAACAAATGTGTGCAAAATGTGCTCTTTCGTCTTCTCAAAATGTCAAAATGAAAAATATGATCAATCCCAAAATTGTTTTTTCTTAATAAATTAATTATTCAAAAAGTCAACCAGACTGAAATCGTTTTTAGTTTTGATAGGCTGACACAAGTACATTAGACTTTAGTGACGTTTTGTTTTCAAACAAAACACAGAAAAAAACAGCAACAAAAAATAAAAATTAATTATACAGTTTTTGAAACGAACATATTAAATACAAAATACAGCTAAAATACAGTATAAACAGCAGTGTTATTATACAACAAAATAATAATAATAATAATTAATATACGATGATGATGCGTAAATTAGTTAGCGTTGCAATCGTGTTGCAGCACGTGCAGAGTTGGGGAAATTTAAAATCGAAATTTCGAGCAAATTTTGGCCCTTCGAGGGCGTAAGCGAGTAAAAAAGAGCTCTAACTACATGTCTATCGAAATTCGGACCCCCGATTTTGTTCCAGATTTTTTTTTTTTGGGACGCAAGAATTATTCAAAAAAAGTGGTGTGGACTTCTTTTGGGATTGCAAAATCTTTGACCGCAGGAAATTTGAAAATTATGATTAAAAATTCACAAACGCCAAAATCGATCTCAA
>Ga0099798_10745_pt1 | contig 10300 bp, 10 predicted proteins | sample Uncmet_Sort29A_1_FD_89870 | JGI IMG/M metagenome (GOLD analysis project Ga0099798, IMG submission 89870) | Marine eukaryotic communities from CALCOFI LINE 67, Pacific Ocean - CN13ID_Sort29A_1 | ecosystem: Environmental > Aquatic > Marine > Oceanic | place: Pacific Ocean: Monterey Bay | collected... | reverse complement strand
AATTCATGCTGTTTTGAATGCGAATTAATAGAAGCTGAAGAACTACCAATATTTTGAGAACTATTCGTTATTACAGGTTGAGATACTACAGGTTGCATTATCACTGGTGGTTGAGGTGGTTTTTCTTCTTCCCTTAAATCGATAAGTCGTAATATTGGTTTTTGAAGAATTGTTTGTCTAAGTGATCCCGGGGAGACTTCAATCCTATGAAATAGAATATTTTGAAATGAGATATCAAAACTCCAGGATAAGACACACTAAAACTCAAAAATCAAAATCAAACCTAATAATAGTACCCATTCTCATCCATCAAAAACTGCTCCTCTAATGGTACCCCAAAATAAGTCACAACATTTTCAGCAAGTATCTCCGCAAAATCAGAATGGTATAGTGCATCCGTATTTGATAAATCAAACCAGTTGTAGGATGAACCACGAAACTCTATTGAAAGGAAATTGGTGTTATTAGAATCATTGTTACTACTGTCTTTACTATTTGTACTACTGTATTTCGTGTCGGTTTTCTCTACTATTGGGACGTAGTTTTGTGAATAAGATGCGTCATGCAATAAGGAGTTCGGACCATAGTCAACGGGTGATGGTTGGAATTCGGGCATGATTGAGGACAGAAATAATTTTAAGGATTTGGCTCTAAGGAAAACAGGAATCAAAATATCAACTTAGTATACGTTCGTTCTCCTTTTTCACTCCACACAAAGTCTCCGTTTTACAACTCAATACCTCAATCGTAACAATCTCGTATCAAAAGAACAAGCTGATTTCTTTAAAAGTGTATTTGATTTTTGTGATAAACTAGCAAAAATGGTAATGACCCATTATATGGGTAGTAGGATGAGCGGCAACTATGCGCGAATTTTAATATTCTAATGCATCTTTAGCATAAAATTATTACTACGAAACTACTTCTAAAATTTATGAAATACTAGAAACGAATCTGAAAACAAATAGCGAGCTAATGAATAGTTTATTAATATATTGGAGTTAGATACTACGAATTCAAATGAGTTAAAAGTTCACAAAGTGCAGAAATATTAAATTGATAATTTCAAGATTTCCTAATTATATCATTCAGATTCTACCTGATATTCCTCATCCTACCTGGATACGTATTCTTTGCACCACCACCTCCAGCTATAACACTTTTCGGCTTAGGTTGCGCCGGTCGTGTAACGCTCGATGACATAGTATTCGTACCATATATTGGTTTAGTTGTTTTGTTATTAGCTGTTGAGAAACCGTTACTCTTACTTTGCAGTCCAGTTTTCGGTAACGTTCCAGTTATTTTTGTTTGTCCACCACTACTCTTTTGCCCACTTGGTCTAGAGTCAGCTGTATAGATATAAGGTGAATAGCCTAACCTTTCTTTTGGATCAAGTGATGCTAGATGGGAGTGATAGTGTTGAGGACTAGTAAATGGAGGATCAATTTTATCTACTATGAACTTCTTATAATTCCCTTGGTAAACTGATTCTATACGATTCTCCACATAAGTCGTCGAGGTAAGTTGTCTAGCTTGGTCTTCTAATTCTCGATTTTGTTCTATATCATTCGTTATTTGATGCTGATGAAAGTGATGGTGATGATGTACATGGTGAATATCAATGAAGACGGTTTTCTTTACTTTTTGTTTTCTGGTGGATTTCCTTGATTCACGTTTCCATTTACGGATTTGTAATTCTTTGAGTTCTTGTACTAACTGGGTTTTGCTTTGGTCTTTGAAAATGGACCAAAAATCTTGAAATTTTACACTCCAAGATTACAAAGCAAACAAGCCACATATATCCTACAAAAACAGCAATCTGAACCCCTCCGATGCCTCCGCAAATTGCAGACCTTCTGAAAATCTCAAAATCGACAACCAAAGCAAAGGCCAGCTAAACCACGATGTTTAGCTCCTCTCCACATAGATTGAATAGCAGTAGCAGCTTTCTCACGGATACTGATTTCACCTTTCATCGATTGACGACTCATTCTACCACGAATTATCGATTGAACTTTTATCGCTGCTTCTTCTTCTTTCTGCCTACGTTCTTTTTCTATCTTCATCCTCTTTTCTTTTTCAGCAGCTATTTCACGAGATTTCTTTAATCGACTAACACGTTTTCTTTCACGTTTTCCTCGAACTATTCGTTGGACTTTGGTAGCTGCTTCATTGAGTTCTTCATAACGTTTAGAACTAGTACCTCCAAAACTACCATAACCATAATTATATAAATTTTCTTCATCTTCTGATTCTTCTTCGTATTTATCCTTATCAACATCTTTAACAGCACCATCAAACTGAGGAGTGGCTGCTCGATCAAATATGAACTGCTGCACGTCATTACCTGGACCAGGAACCTTAGGTCTAACTCCTATACGAAGATCTTGGAGCGTTCCATCTTTATTCACTGCTAGAGTTAATGCCGTCATGGGATCTTCATCTAGGCTATCATCACCATCTCCTAATCCAGTATTATCAGTTTGTGATTTCGTACTCCATACCTATCAGGTGACATTTTCTATTAATTTTTAGCTTTCGAGACCCCCCTTTCCGCAAGCTTCAAAACGCTGTTTTTCAAGGCTTTTTGCATATAAAATCCTTAAGAATTTTGAAGTTTTCAAATATTAGAAAATGTCACATGATATCCATACCTCACTCCCTTCCCCCGTAACTCTACCCCCTTGCCACTGATCCACAGTTAACCTAATTGCATCATCTAATAAGCGTCGATCACGTTTAGAAAGTTTACGAGCAGACACTTCAGAAACGATCTTTGAACCTCCTTTCTTCGGGTCTTTAACAATAGTTAGGTTGAGTTTCATCGTAGTATTCCCGTCTGCGTCTGTGTGGGAAGGAAGGGATTGATAATAGTCGGATTTAGACACATCTTCTGTGTTAAATCGGTCGGGATCGTAAATGTTACTTGTACTAGAAGAACTACCACCATATGTATTACTCTCATGTTGATAATTACTATAATTCTGGAAACCACCTTGTGAACTTATCGTGGTTCCTAGAAGAGTACCGTCAACGTTAGTTGCTGAAGAAGCTGGTGCAGCAGTACTAGAACTACTCGCGCCAAGTGTGGTATTGTTAAGAGATCCAGTGAGTGCATTGCTCGTGGAGAGTTTGTCGTTGGCGTCTTTGTTAGGCTTCATTTTGTATTGTTATTATGTTTTTCCCAATTTGCCTAGTACCAAACATAGAAATAAGTAGTAATTACTAAACTAGTATCATAGCTCAATCTCTAACTCCTCAAGTTACCGCTCCTCAACACCAAAAGTAGTCATAGTTAGTTTTTTTTAATGTATTTTATACCGAAGGTTAATAACTAAGATCAACATTAATGCGATCCAATTCGGAAAATTATATGTGAGTTACACTGAGTCTGTCACAAAAATTAGAATCATATACCAAACAAAAATAAGATTAGTAAAGTAAAGACCAATTATTCAATAGCATTAGTAAATCAAGTGTAAGAAATATCTACCTAGAAATTAGATTTCTTATAAAAATGATATATAGTGTAAAGTTGTTTTTTAAAAAACACCCATTAATGATGTACAACAACAATTATGTTACATATCATCACTTCTTATTATTCTGCTCTAGGAGTAACAAATGCAGCACTACTAACTTCTTTACTATCGTTTCGCTCATCGGCTAAATCAACTTCAACAGCATCTTCTGTGACAACAGCATCAGCAGCCTCTGTTGATCTTGCAACTGCTTCAGCAGCTTCATTTGTACCTCCTCGTACACCTCCTCCTTCAACACCTATACGATGACCTTCTTCTTCTTCAACTGTTTCTAAAGTATCATGCAATCCTGAATGTTCTTCTTCCTCCTCCTGTATCGCATCAGCAGCAGTAGCTCCACTTCCATGATAACCTTCCGGACGTTTATCGAGGCTCTGCATCACCGGACTCCTCAGAGCTTTCCTTGTAAATACTAACCAATGTGCTACTTTATGTACCACTATTAATACGATTAAGATTCCCATATCTAAATCAACTTGATTATCATCCTTAATAATGGTATAAGATAATCTATTCATAGTGTTAAATACTTGATTACCTGTATAACCGAGACAAAAATTATCATAAGACCCTAATGCGCCACAAGTAAATCCTTCTGAAGTACCTACTTGAGCTGGTCCCACTTGCTTCGTGGTTTCAAAAAAACAACCATTTTGTGGAGTGGCTGGCGTACCAGCAGCACACGGACTAGCACCATTTATCGTCCTCGCTGTCCAAGCTAAATCAATATAACTGAATGCATTATATGCCCATCGATATGGATAAGGATACGTTAATAATCGAAATGGCCAGATAACTTGCTCAAGATTAATCATAAAACCCATAAATAAGAAGGAGAAGAACCAATAATTCACGATATCCAATAATACCATCAAAGGTGCATCCCACATTGCTGACGAAAGATGTGAATAATACTCGAATGCTAGATGTAATAAATACAGCACTGCTAAATTCATGAACATATTCACACCGCCGGGGCCCGCGAATAAGTTTCCAGCACCGTAACTAGTTCCAAAGATGCACGTACATGCTAAGAGGAAGATCATCGGTAATGATACTATCAATACTGCTGTCATATACATCCAAGGTCTATAGAAACCATTCCTAATCTCACCAGAGGTAAGTTTAAATGACTTATTCAAATAGACAGCAGCAGTAACAGAAAACACTGGTTGACTACATACAATCCATAACATCATCCAGAATTTATAGAAGTAATTCAACTGATTCTCTTTGAAGTTTTTCACATAAGTTAAAGTAAACATAAAACAAGAGATATAGTATAATATATATCTGTGTAAATACACTGAAGGATTTGTCCAACAAGTAACGTGAATCTCTCTTCTAAGAAGAATCATTAACTTCTTAAAAGCATTCTTATTTTCATTAAAAGAGTCCAACTTCTCAAGTTCCGCTGCTAATTTAGCATTACTACTAGCTGTTGCTAATCTTGTCATTCTTCTAGATTCCGTTAAGTTAATCGTATTCCTCGTTTGCCTAACTACTGTTTGTCGATGTTCACTAGCACCTTTTATTTCCCAAGCATTAAGGATTTGATCGAGTTGCTCTTTGGAGGCGAAGTCACTATTAACTCGATCTAAATAATACTCAGCAGGATTCGTGAATGGTGGGACTACATGATTACCACATAACTCCGATGAGAAAAAGTTATCTATATCATTACCAGATTGTCCTACATAAGCTACTCTACCTGTAGCCATTATCATAACTCTATCAAACATCGCCCATAATTCATAACTAGGTTGATGGATCGTTGTAACAACTAACATATTCTTTTCCCTAGCCATATTCTTCACATAAGCTAAAACACGGTAAGCACTAGCTGCATCTAAACCAGTAGATGGTTCATCTAAGAATAACTGGGTGTTGCTTTGGTCTCTGAAAATGTTACAGTCTAAACTTGTAATTTCGCTGACTGAAAGTAGCTTTTTAGCAATGAAAACCTTTTTTTTAATAGAAGCAAAATGTAAAAATGTAAGACCAAAGCAACGCCCAGATAATACTTTAGGTTCACGAAGCAATGCACAACCAATACATAAACGTTTCCTTTGACCCGATGATAAGCCTCCTCCTTTCCCATCTTCACCACCAGCTTTAGTATCTGCACAAGTTTCTAAACCCATTAGACGCATCATATCATTAACCTTGGTACTTATCTTCTCGGCACGTTGTTCTTTACTATCTTCATCATCAAAATCCGTTACTAATTCAGCACAATACTGGAGATTCTGTTTACAAGTCAATGTAGGTTGCACACTAACATATTGAGGAACATAAGCACAATCTTTACTTAATTCACGGAGAGTAGTTACCTTCTTACCGCAGACCATCATCGTACCAGCCATCGATAATGTTGGTGCAAGATTGTAAGTTACAGCATCTAACCAAGTCGTTTTACCAGCTCCTGAAGGACCTAAAACAGCTATACATTGACCACCAGAACCAATGATGGAGATGTCGTTTAAGAGATACTTATACTTAAGATTTGTCTCTTTAGACTTATCTGAGTTATCTTTATCCTTGTCTTTAATCTTCTCTGGCTTCGTGATCCAAACGTTTATATCGGTACAAGAAAATTGCACCTCGTTATTCACATCGTATTCTTTAACGTCAGAAGCTGCCTCGACTTTTGGTTCATCTGGAATATTTGAATGCTTACTATCTCGATGTGACAAACGATTACTATTTGTTCTCTTTAAAGTATTCATTAGGAAACTACCTGTATGCTGAATACTTCCAGATCTTCTACTACTCTTTGACCCTTTTGAATCTTTTGATATAGTTCTTGCTAAAGGACTTTCGTCTTCTTCAGCAGGTTTGGATTCAGATTTTGATTCACGTTTAGTATTTTCCATTTCTATAGCAATAGGAGTTTCTGCGTTAGCAGGCGGTAAATTATTGTTTTCATCGGCTTCATTCTCACTACTATATTCTAGTTTCAATTGTTCTAACTTTGCTTTAGCATTATTATCGAATAGTTTGGAAGTGGAATTACCATTTTTACTTCCATCTTTACCACCTTCCTCTTCCTTATCAGAATCATCACTAACTCTCGCTAATACTCCATTCGCAGTAGATTTCCAAAAAAATCCAGCACAATACATCAATAATATCGCAATCCAAATTCCAAACATACAAGCAATATACTGCATATTCTTATTAGTATAAACTACAACTGGATATAACTTATTCATACTACGAAGAACTTGATCTCCTGTTCTTCCCCAACATATGTAGGAGTAGGTTCCAAGAGGTCCGCAAGTAAAGCCTGGTTCATTTGGTTCTTCTGCGATGAAGGTACAACCATTTAAAGCAGAAGGAGTAGTAAGACATCATTTCACACCTACCACCATCATTTTGGGATCATATCGAGGATCCTTGAAATAGTCTTCAAAACGTTTCAGAACCTTCGTTTTGACGACGATTGCATGGGTCCTCGAGAAGATTCCAAAATGATGGTGGTAGGTGTGAAATGATGTCTTAAGTAGTCCCAACTGGACATAATTCGGCTCCTCCCCAGTCATTTACATGACCAAAATCAGAATACAGTAACGTAGGTATCATATATCTATGAGGAGCAATATAAGCAAAGATTCTTAATGGCCATATAACAGTTTCTTGATTTACCATAACTGGGTGTTGCTTTGGTCCTTGAATCCCCAAACCGTATTCTTATGATTCTCCATGCTAAAGTGCTGTTTTACAAGGGTAGAACGTGAAAATTTTGGTATATTTAGAGACCCGCAATTTGCTGAAAACCCGAAACCACGAAACCAAAGCAACATCCAGATAAAACCACAGAAAAGAAACGATGCAAAGAAGAACTGAATATAAAGTGCTAATCCTACTAATAAAGTAGGAAATAACGAACAAACTTTACCCCAAGTATCAAATGCAGATATTAAGAGGAAGAATGTTAACATCGCTATTGGACTATATGAAACTTGATAACCACCAATGCCATACGCATTTCCCCAAACTGATGCACAAGCGAGTAAAAAGATACAGGGAACAGAGATGAGGAAAGTCGATAACAAATAACTCATTGGTCCACTAAGACATCATTTCATACCTACCACCATCATTTTGGGATCGTATCGAGGATCCTTGAAATAGTCTTCAAAACGCGTCAGAAACGTCGTTTTGACGACGATTTCATGGGGATCCTAAGATGATGGTGGTAGGTGTGAAATGATGTCTTATCCATAATAACCATTCTTAATCTCAGGACCCACGACATGCCAAGTATTATTGAAGAAATAAACCACCACTAAACCCATAAGAGGAGTTACCGTCATTAGTAATGCTAATGGCCATAACCTACTCATCAAGTTTTCGTTCGTATAACTTCTTCCTTTAATCCATAAAACACATAAGAATGCACTCATAATCCAATAAAGAATCAATCTTGCGATATAAAGAAATGGATCAGTTAAAACCTGCACCCTTATATCTCGACGCAATACAGCAGAAGTTTGAGAAAGTAAAGTAGCTTTAGATTTCGATTGAAGTAATTCTGCATTCTCCTCCCTTTTAGCTAATGCTTCTGGGGATAAAGAAGTAGATTTAACTAAAGCTGCACTGTTCTCCTTCTTCTGTAATAACATTTCTAATTTCTTCATCCCTTCACTACTCCATGTCTTCACGATTTTCGATACTACTTCATTATCCACAAAATCAGCATTAATAGTGTTTAAAAGGAAATCTGCTGGGTTCTGATTCGTTCCGCAAATGTGTCCTAAAGTTCCGAAGTAATCAATCGCAAGTGTTCTAGGCCCAGAATAAGCCACTTCTCCACTAGTTAACAATAACAAATGATCGACAAGATCTAACACAGATTTAGATGGTTGTTGAAGACTACATACAACAGCTACATTGAAAGTTTGTGCTATCTCTTGAATAGTTTTCATCACATGATACGCAGCGGCAGCATCTAAACCACTTGTTGGTTCATCTAAATACAATACATCTGGATTCTTTAGTAATCCAACTCCTAAAGATAATCGTTTCTTTTGACCACCAGATAAACCTTTAATTCCTATATAACCACCTGCTTTTGTATTTTGGCATCCTTCTAATCCAAGCAATTTCAACAATCGATCTATTCTAGCATTAATAGTTGCTTTGTCGTCGCCAGACTGCATCTGAGCTGCATAAAAAAGAATTTGACGACAAGTGAGTGTGGGGAATTGTGAATCTGTAGTTTGTGAATAGAAACAATGATCACGAAAATCAGAGAGAGAATTGAGATTGATCTTCTTTTTAGCATTTTTAGAGTTCGATGCCGAAATATCGTTATTACTCAAACTAGCACTAGTAGTAGGATCATTAGGATCATTATTACCCTCTAGTATAGCCTTAAGACTATTTCCTACTTCCTCTAATTGAACATCAGCACATACTAAACCATCTTTAGGAGTATTAGCTCTGAAGGATAGTGTATCTAATAACTGGGTGTTGCTTTTGGTGCTTAAATTTCACAAAGCCTATTCTTACGATTTTCATGTGTTAATTAAGCTAAATATACTTAGGAAATGGCTCCAAAATCATGCTTTCGGGATGGGTCTCGAAAGTCAAAATTTCACAATTTCACAAAATAAGCAACAAGCAGATAATGCTGTCTTCCCTGATCCAGAAGGTCCAAGTATTGCACAGATCTGACCTTGAGGACAAGTGAGATTGACATCCTTGAGAATCCATTTCCCGTCTGCGAAGAAATTCGCATTAGCGATGTGGAGAACACGTTGAGAGTGAGAAGTAGTAGTGTTGTGGGAAGATGACATATTGATTTTTTGATTTCTTTAAAAAATAACCAATTCTAATTTATCTACAATAGAGAAATATCAGTGTATACATTACTTAGTATAAAAAAACCTAAGATTATTTTCGAAAAAATAATTTGCTTGGTTGATATTATAAATCTAAATTAACTCAGGATTCAGAAATAACTCTGTAATAAAGCCTCGAAAAAATAACTCGATAAAAGAACATTTTAAGCTCCTTTGAAAGTTTCGTAAGCTGGTATCATTGTTCTAGAAAAGTTTTGAATATCTGAAGGTAAAAAGTCAAGATGACTAGTTTTAAAAAAATCTAACCTTCCTACTATGCAATAGAACATGGCTTCCTTTTACCATTGAAATAACCTATGTAAAGTCTACTCAGTTAATATTTTAGAGTCTGTTCAGTATAACTACAAGATTAGTTATAAAATTTAGCTATATTCTTAAGTTTGTGTTCTATATATCTGAAGAGTTGTACAACCCTACTCTTTAAATCATCTAATATTATCAATTTATCATGCAATGAATTCAATTTTCAACTACTACCACCTCATTCTTCTTTCATCCCAAAAATCTCATTCTTAATCTTTTTCCGATCCTTCCTTTTACAACATAACCCTCGATACCAATCACCTTGTAATAAACTCCTTATCGCAGCCGTCCTCTCAATGTCATAAGGTGGATAACGATCTGGAGTATCGAACCATAATTTATGATTCATAACAGCACGTTCATTTGACAATTCTCTAAAACCTCTTTCTCCATGTAATCGACCCATTCCTGATCTCCCCACACCACCAAAAGGTAGATCATGATTTGTATCATGAACTAAACAATCATTGATTAAAGTTGCACCAGAAGGAACTTTATTCATTAATTCTTTCTCGATTACATCATCAGGCTGATTAGTAAACACGTATTGAACTAAAGGTTGCTTTCTTTCTTCAGTATTCATTA
>Ga0099798_10743_pt1 | contig 10308 bp, 1 predicted proteins | sample Uncmet_Sort29A_1_FD_89870 | JGI IMG/M metagenome (GOLD analysis project Ga0099798, IMG submission 89870) | Marine eukaryotic communities from CALCOFI LINE 67, Pacific Ocean - CN13ID_Sort29A_1 | ecosystem: Environmental > Aquatic > Marine > Oceanic | place: Pacific Ocean: Monterey Bay | collected... | reverse complement strand
CACATCATCGGGGGTTTTGCCAAATGAATCTTGCAGCGGGAATGAATTTTCGGCGAGAACTTCGGTCACTCGACATCCCCGGCCACGATATGATGATGTTACCGATTGAAACGATTCAACCAGCAGTAGTACCAAGTGGGGCGGTTGCGGTCAATTTGGAACGAGAGCCTGATGTGCCAAAGATTTATAACGGGGACGATATCGATTTTGAACAAGCCTGTAAAACCTTGCGAAGTGGGGATGGACATCGGTTTATGGATGCGTCGCGGATTGCGGTTTCGTGTAATGGGCGAATCCGTTATTGGGTGGGTGGGATCCGTTCACGCCGAGAATATGATAAGTGGAGCATTGTGATTAACGCAACATCGAACCTCGAGTTACATCATCCTGATGACATCAGGGTGCCGGTAAAATTTGGTGACGGAATGAAATGTCTGACGAACATCCAAGTTTTGATTCGGATGTTGGTCAAATCGATGAAATACGAAGATCAGGATATATTGATACACTGTTTTGAAGGTGCGAACCGGTCGGCGTTTGTCGCATTTTGCCTGTTTTATTATATGAAGCCGGTCGAATCATTTGTACCAATATTGCAGCACTTACGTCCAGAAATTAACAACTATGGTGCAAAATTGGTTATGGTCTGGGAACGGGAAGTCGATACATGTGGATTGGCAGCAGCAACAAACGATTTGATGATGAAACCGTTACCGGAGCCGCGAAAAATGCAAATCAAAATCGGAAGTGATGATGTTGATGAAAAATTGGTTGCATCATGGAACATTGGGGCGAAGGGGATCATCAAAACAGGGGTTGAAAATGCAGATGCATTACGGTATGTATTTAGTATTCGCCCGCGAATATCGTTAATTTGCTGGCAGGAATTTTTAAATGGGCGCGGTGACAAACTCAGTGATGCACTACAGACGCTTTACGAGTTGAGTAAAGATGGTACGGATATTGGGTACAAGACAACAATGCACCGAACACCAAAAGGAGCGCTGACGGCATTTAGTATTTTGGAAAGCGAGGTTGATGATTGGGAAGTGGCTCATAGCTTGGATATTTGCGATGAAGGACGGATCTCAACGGCGATGCATTTACCATCCGGGGAAACCTGGATAAACAGTTATAGTCCCAATGCGAAAACTACTAATGAAGTTGTTGACCCAAGACGAATCTGCCACGACAAGAAAATCGATGCGGTTGGTGAAGACGCTCCAGGAAAGTCGCATGTTATCGGGGATGTAAATGTCCAAATTATTAAGAATCCTGCACCAGCGTGTAAAGGGATGCCGAGCAATCAGGAATGGGAACGGGAGTCAGCGCAAGTATGGACGAAGAATCGGATTCGAATTAACCAGCAAAATGGAACAGACCGGACATTTATATCTTGGTCATACCCTCGATGGGCAGGTGATCTGGATGAAGTTTACGCGGATAAAGACGCTGATGTATCAGATTTTCAAGTTCATCGACAAACACACGCAAAATCAACGAAGCTTGGGCCATATGATCATGCGTGCTGTACCGTCCGATGGAAGCCAACAGTGCGTGAAGAAATCGCGAAACCAGAGTTAATAACGGTGGTTGAAGAAGCAGAGAACGATGGGGCAAATGTCAAGACGGTGGAATCATTGCAGGTAGCAGAAAAACCCGAAATTACCCCGCAAGAAGATGAACCAGTAGATCCGAATTCATTGTTAAAAGGTCCGTATGACGTTACCCGGCGCTGCGTTAATATTGGATTTGGGCAACAATCAAATCCATTAGGAAACCCGTTTAGGATTAGTCGGACACGCGATCGAACGCAATGCTTAAAACATTACCGTGAATGGATTTGTGGTGCGAGAGAATTTTTGGTGGCAGAACATTCAATTACAGATCAGAGCATCGATGTGGCAAGGCAAGTTATCAGGCTGATTTTGATTGGGAGTGTGACCCGAGACGACATGGTGTGTAGCGACGAATGTCAACAAGGGAAGCATTGTCATGCGGATGTGTTAATCGAGGTCGTTCGAAGCAAAGCGGTAACAGTGGAAAGTTTTGAGGAAATTATTAGGCGAACGTTTGTTGGGCCATTGGATCTGGGAAAAATCTTTGACATAAAACCGGTCACGCCGACGCCACCGAAGCATTTGCGGATTGAGAACGATTTTCAGCGAAAATTTTCGAAATTAAAACCCGATAGCCCCGAAGAATGGTTGGAGAATAAGGAGACCGCTCGAGTTTATAAAACAGCACGAAGAAAAGTATCGGCGAATGAAATTGGATCGGAAATTGATGAAACAGTAATTTATAATGGGGAGGAATTTCATGTCAAAACAGTAGGCGCAGATTTGCTTATCCGTGCATCGAGGTCTGTTAAACGGGAGATTCATGATGTGGAATTTATGTTTGATAGTCGGAGAGCATTGCAGGCAGAAGCTGAATTGAATGAAAAAACAGCAGCTGAACGTACAGAGAAGGCAACCCGATTCAACAAGGAATACGCTGAATTTAAGAAATCTCCAATCATCGGAATCATCGCTAAAATGGTTGGAAAACCAGTATCAGAACTCGGACAGTTGATCCAAAGCCTAATGTATGACGACATTACATCGGGAGGAGCAGATGCTGGTGAGACAATGTATAATACGCATTTAAATTTGAATGAAAACGCGAATGGTGGCGGGAAATTTGGACCTAGCAAAGCGTTTATTGGGGTTTCACGAGTTGTGTTGATTGGAAAAGTGGGGATTGGAGGGCATTTATGTTTGGAATGGAGTAGAATCCAACCGCTAATCACTGGCAATCCGGTACCACTTTTCGCAGCAGATTTAAAACACCGGTTACATGGAATCCAATGGGAATCAGCGCTAGTTTTATTTGGTAGTTGGCCATCGATACATCGGCAACTCGTACAATGGACGAAGATTTTGGCTGATAAGGAATATTCACGGATTAAAAAGGCGCCAAACGCAGTATTGGCGTGCCGCGCGATTCAAGCGATGGCGGCGCTAAATATAATTAGTCCGGTTGATGAAGAAGCGGTATTAAAAGGGTCGAAAATCCTTGTGGCAATCGCCGATGGAAATGTTGATGGTGGCTGTCATGGTGTTTTACAAATTGACGCTGAAACATGGGAATCAAATGAGGAAAATTTAGATTTAAAACCGCGAGTAAGATATGTAGCGTTGGAAAATCGGATTGAAGCTGGTGATGAACAAGAACCTGGCGATGGAGAAATTAATGAATTGGCACATTATTTTGTGCATACCGATCCAAAGTTTGCACACCTCCCGCGTTATATTGTAAATGATAGTATTACCGTGTTACGTCGGTCATACCATATTTGTACATCGAAATCACAGTCAAAAAAAGTAAAATACTTGCAGCGATGTTTTGCGCAACAAGGTGTAAAGCCATTATCAATGCCACGGGAGGCGGTTGAAAATATTGATGTTGGTGGAAGGATCGATGAACGGTATTTGGCGCGAACAGCAACACAACGACGATTCTGCCGACCGAATGACTTAATCCGCGAACTTTTTGGGCAGCAACGAAAAGCGAATGAATTTGATGAAAGCGAATGGGATAAATTCCGAAAAATGGCCGGTAGAGCGCCATCAAATTGTCCAAAGAAAAAACATGGTAAGGGAGTCAGAGCTGATGAAACAGGGCAAGACATCAGGAATAACCAAGAAGCAGCTGACGGCCAAGAAGCAGTACGTGCATTTAAGCGCGTGGAAGGAAAATTCGATCGGCGAGAGAATCTTTGCGAAAGAATTGAAGAAAATAAATTACATCGGTCGAAATTATCTGTTGGGAACGATAAACTCGATAGCCAGTCGAGAGAACATCGGAAATTTCGATATAAGTATGTGGTTGAAAAAACAACGGTACCACTAGAACGGTCAAGACTTGGTCATCAAATTGGACGGGAATTATGTTCGACATATGTTGAAGAATGGTATAAACTACAAAATCCAACGCGCTTAGTTCGAAAGACGATACCACAGCCGCCAGATGAATCGCGAACAATTATGAGTGATGACCCGCTGATCGAGGAATATCGTCCGCGATGGAGTGTATATTCCGACTCAGGACAAGGCAGCAACATGTTGTCACCAATAGCAGTTACTGATGCAGATAAAGTCGCAACATTGGAGCGTACCGTTGAACGGTTTAGTGAAGGGACAATTATCACCGAGCGGCCAATGGGTGAAAACAATGTTTCAATGATGAAGGATCGAACAATAATCAAATCAAATATCGATAAAACTGGGGCTGATGGGTGGCGTGGATACCAATCGTCGATTGGGTGGATCACCGAGTTGCGGTTATCAGCAGCAACAGAAGAAGTAGTACAGCGTGATGACATGAAGGAGCTACTAAAGATCGCAAATGATACAGTACTAAGTACGGAAGCCAGATCGTTCAAGATTAATAAACGGATTCTTGAAATGAAGGATCGAGGAAATTTGCCGAAGATAACATTGGAACAGTACGAACAGAAACTGAAGGACGTGCTCCAAGTTTTTAGTGGGTTTGCGGTACCAAAATCAAAAGACATGATGGCAACTGATGAATTTGTTCTCCATATCCACCAAGCGTCCGGATGTTGTTGGCCAAGCACGTTAGAAAAGGCGGTCAGTGCATCATCGATCCAGCTTGAACGACCGCAACAAATCCGAGAAGTTATCATGCGATGCCCACGCTGCTTCGGAGCAACGGATAAACAAGAACCGGAAACAGTCACAAGTCTACATACAAATCCATCAACAACAGTCGAAGGAGATGGGTTTTTCTTGTTGGTTGATCATAGCCCAGTCGCGAATGTTACTGAACCGCGGACGGATCACGAATCATATGTGGATTTTATCAAAACATCGGCGAAGGCGATGATACATTGGCTGACAACAGGATTGTATTTAGATAACCGCCGACCATACCGCATGTTGACCAATGGTATGGGACGCAGTACAGTACATCGAATGTGGGGGGAGAAGGAAAATTTTTCGTTTAGGGAGGATTTGCTATTTTTCGAGTTATATATTTCATACGTTTTATTAGTGCGAACGAGCGATCCGGAGGCACGAGGTGGACCAATGTGCGTATTAGAGGTTAATGGAAAGCATATACAATGCACACCACCACACAAGCCAAATAGATCGACACCGTGTAGTGGCCCACGAATGTACTTTTTCAGTGTGATTTACCACGATTTATTCTTCTATGCACTGGAAACGCAATTATCACCACTAGAACGCGAGCGAATGGCATTGCACCGTCTGAATACAGTGCACTACAATGGAATTTTATTCGACGAATTGCTAGGCGGGACTAGTGAGGCGGATTATTGGAAAAAGAGGGCCAGTTTGGGACTAGCGGAGTCGGCGGTGGTGAGGTTGTTAGCAACGAAAAACCTGAGGCAATTATGTGAAAGAAGGCGATACCAGAAATATTCATCGATGCGAGTCCCGATTGGAGATGCTGGGAGTGAAGGTATGCCGGCGGCGGAACGCGTGATTTTCCGCCATCCGGAGGGACCATTTGTCGGAACATATGCGGGACAGGCACTAGGAATCGTTAATGTTCAATGTGGCAATCGGACCTATGAAAGGACGCGTGGTGATGTTTTATGGCAGAAAATGGTTCCGGACAGCTACCCGTGGAGTTATCTCGATACATGGCCTGTAATGCAAAAACAACAGTTGCGTGACCTTATGGGGATCTGGAGTGTATCGTCGATAGTCATCCCACAGGAGTTGGCGATGAATGGGTATTTTGATTTTCGGTATCAGTTCACAGCGAATTCAGTCGAAAAATTACTCGCGAAAGTTGATGGCAAAATCGATTATCGGAACACTGAACCGACTGACATTTTTAAGATTTGCCCTTGCCGCCCATCGACATCGACAGCAACACGGAACACAAAATTATCAGCGATTCGAGTTGCGGATTGTGTTTTATACGATGTGTCAGTCAACTCACTTGATGGATCTTACAGTATCGCGACGGATGGCAGCTTTGTTGGATGGGTTGGGCGTTCGTTGGGAGAACATAAAGTTATGTTTGATGATGGAAAAACGCGGAAGGTTCGTGTGTTATTAATGGGGACTGCGCTAAAGAAAGCTGATGGAAGATACTACCCGGAATGGTATAAATGGATCAGCGTTGAAGGGTTGCCGCCGGTACAAAACAACCTTTACAACGGCGGAACAATCGACCCGGCAACGCGATTTCGTTCGTGCAAAATCGAATCAGTAGAGACGGATGATTGTGAATCGAGGATTGATGTTATTCGGGGGTATGACACCCAATGCCATAATACGGGGTTCGAAATTTTTAAAAACATGGTCCACCTCGCCAATGTGTATGTGCACAATGGGCTGCATACAACTGCTGTTAACTGTATCGATGTGTGTGAAAAGGGTCTGTTAGTGCGGAGGTTTAATTTAGATGAAAATTCGCAAAACGATAGCCCGAGTCGGTTTAGGTTGATGGTTGGGATTTCATGGGATGATATTATTGGATGGAGCCGGTTACGAGGAGAAGCAGATGGAATTCGATGCAAGTGTTTACCACTTGTTGATTGTGCAGATCTCCGTGATAGATCATCTATGGGCCGCGTAGTGCATGGATACACAACGACAAAACCGATTCAGTTAGCAGACTTTATTCGCGGGATAGGGTCGAAGTTGGTCTTCAAAACAACAGATGTCGATCGGTGGGCAGTATTAAACAACGTTGAAGGAATCGAATGTTTGGTTGGGGAAAATGATATAAGTGATGAAAATTCGAAGATCCAAATGTTATATGGGGAAGTTGGATGCGGAGAAATTCAGAGCAAAAATTCGAAAGAAATGGACCGGGGAATGAAGATCGTGAAGTCTGATATTATTCATCTTGGGTTATGTGATGGGCCGGAGATAACGCAAGAAGAATGTGATCTTGCAGCGCGGGAATTTGAATATTTGGGGAAAAATTATCCGGATATGATTCCGCAATATTCATTTGCAACTTGTATGGCACTGGTTGCAGCACCGAATGAAAATGGCGATCCGATTTATTCACCGGAGGAAGGCGAAACGCTCGATGAATTTATGGAATCGGTTGAACGGGCGTTACGGCGAGTGGCCAATGAAATTAATGAGAAGGGTGGAAACGCAGATCATATTAGCGAGGAAGATATTCAGAAATTGAAGCAGATTTATTATGAAAAGCTCAAGGATTGCGGCTGTGAATGCGGCCAGGTACCACAACCGCGGCGGAAAATGTTAAGTTTAAAATATCCACGAGCGGCGCTAACACTGCATTCATGCATATCACCAACAGTCGCTGAATTTGCGAAACGATTAGGATGGCGCGATGTTTGGATTGAAGGAGATGATAATGCTCATGTTGTAAAAGGATTTACTGGTTCATCGCGGGATGCACGGCCACGAACAATTATGTATCAAGATGCAGTTTTAACAACGACAGGCCGAGTGTACCGTACATATCCGATTTTAGCATATGTGATGCCGAATCTTGATGGAATGGATGGAATTCACGTTACACAAGGTAATATTGATCTGGGAAGAGAAAAATATCAGATCCAAGTCGGAATGACACATCAGCATCAAGTTCCGACAACAAATGGGCCAAAGGTAATCGAGGTTGCAAAGTTTGTCAACCCAGACTCTGTTAATGCGGGACTCATTGGACGGCGGTTCAACAGTGCGGATGTTGATGGTGGTGTTGAAGACGTTGAAGTTAAGACAGATGTCGTGGCGGAAAAACACCGGCACTTTAAGAACCGCGAGCGGTTCAAAATCGTTGTTCCATTACCATACCCACCACAGTCACGAGTAGCATTATATTTGGACAAGCAATTCCGCAGTCGGTTTCAACTGGAATATAATGGTGAAAAGAGCATTATCATTGTTTGTGTGAATACGACACAGCGGGTTGAAATCGAGGTTATTTGTACGGGGACTCGGAGGTTAAAAGCGGTAACCGATGATATGGGACAAGAGCGCGTGTTTATTCCAATTGCAGCGATTAGGCTCGGGAATCGGAGTTTGTTTGCGGCGGATTCAATTCAGTCGGAATGTATGGGGACGATCGGAATCGATGAAGCACCAACGGCAACGGATATTGAGTTGACGGAGGCCGATAAAAAACAGATGGAAGAGTTGGTTGCAAAAGCTGGGATGGAACCGAAATTTCATCGAACGATGGCGATGGAGACTGATGAATCAGTTTTGGATGGAGCATACGCGGAAAACAAAAAATGGTGGCGGAAGATGGATGAAATTAGATCTGAGGAAGCAGATTACCATTTACTCGTGACAATAATGGGGCATTGGGATTTGGAAATGATAGAAGAAGCGGATATCCCTGCGTTAGCGGCGATTGGACTAGTAGCAACATATGCAGAAGTCGTAGACGCGATCGAAATTTGGTTTGGAAGTTTTCCGTTGAAAGGATTTGCCGATGAACAAGACACTGAAGGATGGCTGGAAGGGCATACTATGGGTACTGAAGTCCTAGACTTAGCGAAGAATCCAATCAAAGGTCATAAACCAAGGCCACTTCCAGCAGTCGAAATCAAACTACAAGAAATGCTTGCTCAGCGTGAAGAACGAACGGGGAAACTCGAACGATATGCGATTGAGAAACATGGAATATTATATTTAGTTGATGCGGCGGGTAGAGCTCCTCGGGGACCAAGTTCGATTCTTGGGCGTTTGTTTTATGCATTTGCGGCGAATGGTATGGCGATCGAAATTTACTGTTGTCAGTCACAGCCAGAATTGATAATACGATTCATTACCAAAAGTGGAACCCGATACTACAGCAGCAACGATTTTAGTCGAGCTTTTGCAAGAGTCAAGGTATCGCAGGAGTTAGCGCGATGGACATCAGTAACAATCGGGACAACGACATTCATACCGCGAGGAGGGGTAATTGGCTTTAAGCCATTGCCGGCGGTATATACGCAGATCGTATATAATAGATACCATGCAGTCCGCTCCGAACCGGGTCGTGGTATCCAAATTTTGGCAGAAATTATCCGGTGGCGTCGTGGAGATGGAAAAAGTTTGACAAACCCGATGGCTGGAATGCTAGGGAACAGGAGTAAAATTTCGAAGTAAATAGGATGAATAAGATAGAATGAATTCCCCCATATTGAATCCCGAGGCGATACAAAAATCGAGGAGAGGGGTAGGATGCAATAGGGGGTTCATTATTTTTGGGATGGTGATAGCCATATGAGTATAAGAAAATTGGTGGTGGGTGTTTAAAAAAATAAGGGAACTTTAGTAGTAAAAACTATGGGAATAACCCATTTGAGCTTAGAATAGATCCAGTTTTAAAAAGGATCAGTTAGGGGTATTCCGCCCTAGAAATTACAAATTTAGGTATTAAAAAACAGTAAGAAAGTTTGATTTTAAAAGATTTTAAAAAACTAAAAGTGCAGATTTTTGGTCTGAGAATTTTGTGCAGATAGTTTTAGAATGGGTTTGTGGCCCTATAGACTGGATGATAGCAGTATAAGAGTATGAAAACAGTTTACGAACTAAAAGGCATAAAAAAATTTCGTTCAATAGGGTCAAAAATTTCGTTAAAAAGACCTAAAAACGCTAGATTTAGCACTAAAAGCCAGTTGTAGTATCATAAGAACTGTGTAAGATTAATATAAGAAAAACCGACTAAGATCGGCAGTTTGACCATTGATGGCAATAAGAAATGGATTAGAAATTAGTTGACAAGTTGTATTAGTACTAGTACTTGTATGAATATAAATGTTGTTTAATTGGTTGACGTCAATTTTAGGACTAGTAGTAGTAGTATCTGCATTCAAAAAGACGATGTTACAAAGTTTAGGACTTTGGAAAAATCTGGTAGATAGTGATTGATGATACGAGTAGTACTAGTTACTATTAAGAGTTTAATTTTTACAAAGTCAAGATGTTTCTAGGCCTAATGAGCATAGTGGTAGTACTAGTATAGATTTTAAAATAGCTAACATCATTATTACCTAGTTAGGGAGGCGGACTCCCCTTTTAGCAACCGACAGCACGAAAAACAGTAGCTTTGATTGTTCGAATGATATAATGACTGGATGTTTTTGAATGAATTTTACTAGTTTTACAAATGTAACGGGGGTCGGAAATGATAAGTTCGCCGGCTTAACCCCGATAGAATTTTTGATTTTGGTTTTGGATTGTAATTTCACTAACTTTTCATCCGGCGGCCCCGGGCTAGTAGCGACGTTGGTGCTTGACTGCACTAGTAAAAAATATTACTTACTTGGTACTTGACTGTACTGAG
>Ga0099798_10742_pt1 | contig 10312 bp, 12 predicted proteins | sample Uncmet_Sort29A_1_FD_89870 | JGI IMG/M metagenome (GOLD analysis project Ga0099798, IMG submission 89870) | Marine eukaryotic communities from CALCOFI LINE 67, Pacific Ocean - CN13ID_Sort29A_1 | ecosystem: Environmental > Aquatic > Marine > Oceanic | place: Pacific Ocean: Monterey Bay | collected... | reverse complement strand
CGTTCAATGTGTCGGGGGAGGATCTTCGTGTGTGGGAGGAGAGAAAGTCAAATCTCTGGTACCCGCATTTTCCTCATTTTGCAGTTTTTCTCGTGGTAGATATTACATATTTAATCATTTTTCTCAAAGAAAGTTTTTTACAATAATGCTCTCTTCTGCTTTCACCACGTTAATAGTATCGAACGGGGATGGAAAACTGCAACCTATCCCGAGAACAGCCGCTTAACTATTTCCTTGGCGGGATGCAGAGAAATTCGCAGAGGCGTGGGGTGGGAGGAGGGCGAAGGAGAGTGATTTCGATCACGTTCGGGATCTTGCAGTGCGTCTCGAAGATCTTTTCCAAAGCAAGGAGTCGAGGATGCTGAAGGACGCGATCCTTGCGATGAGGATTTTGCTGGCCAGCGACCAGTTTTTCCTGAACTCGGATGTGGTTGTGGGCTGCGAGCCGATCTGGCTGTGCCTGCTCGCGCATGTGGCGTTCCCGACGAAAAAAATGATCCTGCGCCTCACCATGTGTCCGACGGTGGAGTTCGCTAAACTTTTCGACGCCCCGGCGATGGAATTCTTCAAGCTTTTCAAGATTGTGCTGGCCTTTGGGGGAATTCTTCAATGGACCGGACAAGTCGGAGTCGCCGATTCCACTTCCAGTCTGGGTCAGACTCACCACGGCAGTGGGCGATCCTCCTCCACCACGACGGTGAGCATCTCCGCGAGCACGCGGTTGTCAAGCGAGAGTGCGTGGCACATGACCCGCGGGCGTCGCGTTGTGTATGTGCCGATGCTTGGGTTCGCCCCCAGTCGGTTCCAGCAAATTCAGTGGCGTTGGTCCGATCACGGGGCCGTTGATGATCATCCGCCAGGGTCGGGTCAACCCGAGGGCCCGTCGGGGTCGCCGGGCCCGTCGGGGTCGGGCCAGATTCGATTGCGCAGCATTCTGGTCTTCCGATCGAATGTGTCGTACCAGAACAGCGTGGTTTACAGCATTCTGGATTATCTGCATCTAGAAAGACTGCAAACGGAAAGAAGACTGCAGAGGTCGGAAAGATCGGAAACGAGTTTGTCTCCTCCCCTTCGACAGTTTGTGAAGGTGAAGAAAAACCTGGATTTCTCCGTGATGGCTCGGTTTCTCGCGGTGGTTCTGTTTCCGCACGTGCCGAACGCCTCCCGCCTGTCGGACATGCAGGGTATGGGCATCCCCATCATGGTTCCCGACGAGCCGTTTGTGTACCGGACGGTGTGGCCGATGTCCGCGCCGTACTGCGGCTCGGCGGACGGGGCTGACGAATGGACGCAGTGCGTGGCGCCGCTGCAGTGGAGTTTTCAGGCACCCGATGATCTCTTGCGGGGCCATAATCAGGGCAACTTTTCGGGCGGCCCGATCATCTCTGAGAATGTCAAGTCGAACTCTTCTGAGGGCGAAGACTCGGGTGTGGAGTTGGAGACTGTCAAGTCGGACTCGTCCTCGTCCCCGGTATTTTTCGGGGATGAGTTCAGTTTGGAAGCGCATGGGATTGCGGGTTTGCCGGATGAAGGTGTGATGGATTTTGGGCTGGCCAGTCTGCAGAGGTTGAAGACGAATCGCGACCGCGGTTTTTTCCTGGGGTAAATAATTCATAAGTCTTAATACAGGGTCGCATAAATGTTCGTTCTGCCCAAGTATTATAATGGAGATGGAAACTAATTTCCCCGTTGCACAGACATAATATTTCTCATGCCCGATCTCCATCATCCTAGACCAGAACGAAACATTATTGCTCCGAAATAATTATGATTTTTTTGCCCGGAAAATGGGAATGGTCCTCAGATGCAAATTCCGGGTCGGAAGGTCCGACGACCCCAGCAGTCGGAGGGAAGCAGTCGACCCCAGGGCGGAGGCGGCTGCACCCGTACCCGCTCTGGGGCGGGTTTCTGTCGACGGAGAAGGGGCATTTTTACGCGCACAAGTATCTGAACGATCGGGAGTATTGGTACCAGTTTTCGGAGTGGAAAGAGCGTGAGCACTCTTTCATCAAGTTTAGCAGCATTCGGCAGCTGTATGAATTGGGGACGCGGAAGGAGCATGAGTGGTTGTTTCCTTATTATGGGGAAAAGACCAAATTGGAGCAGGCGAAGCGCGTGCACCGGGCGCTGAAGTGGTGGAAGGGGGCGATGATTCTGTAGTATACTTATAGTTCCACTGCTTAGTACTAGGTCCTTCTTCACTGACTCTGACTGGCTTTGTACTAGAAGATTTCACAGTTCGCCCAAAAGGGCGCATAAGACAGACGTACCTTATGTGGTCTGTGTGGTGTTGTAATAGGAGATGTAAATGTTATTGATTGGTTATACACATTTTTGCGAATCATTGGAGAATATTCAGAACTGTTTTGCTGCATAATTTAAAAGGACGATAGGAGGACTGAGACGTATTTTGCTTTGTTTTCATTTACAGCGAGGAATTTTGTGTTAATATTTATATGGTAGGCCCCGGGAATATTAATATAAAGATGCAGGAAAGTCGCAAAAAGTTGCGACGGCATTGAACGATTTTGCACTATGTTTGAGAAAATATATTTGTGAATCGCATTGTAGGGGAGGGGGGGGGGCGAAGCTCGTAGTACTTGGGCACGCAAGTGGGGGCGGAGTTCTGCTCTGTTGTACGGTTAATATTGCTGAGGCAAGGGAAATGTGGGGGGTTTCAGATGGGGCGTTCTTAATAGCGGCGTCCTAGCACTCTCGTGCAATTTGATAATAATATCGGCGAAGGCATAAATGATCTTCAGCACTGGGGAAATGTGGTTGTTCTTTCAATTTGCCCGATTGTGGCGTCAAAACCGTAAATGGGAACTGTGGAATTTTTACGCGAACTATGATCTTCAAATTTGACGAGTGTTTCTTGTCGCTCTACTAGTTGTGAGAATTTGGCGTTCTTCGCTTTCTTTAGACTAGCACTAGCATGTGTTTGTTTTTGATTGCCAGCACCGCAGATAAGGAATGAATTCCTTTTCCACGAAGAACTGATCTTCTATTTGGAAAAAGCAGGATCACACCCTGTCTGTTTGAATACAGACTGAAGTCTGTTTAAATACAGACTGAACGAGAAACTAGTAGAAACACCGTTTCCCCGATATCATCAGATCTGATCAAGAACTTGAAGAAGCAAAACTAGAACTGGGGAAAAAGGAAAGATTTGAAAGAGTGGGCCAAAGCATCGGTCATTTTCGGGCAAATAATTCATAATTCTTACGGTCTTACGGAGCAATAATGTTTCGTTCTGCCCAATGATAATGGAGATCCAAAAACATGACCGATGCTTTGGCCCACTCATTTGAAAGTAGTCTTTTTTTCTTTGGGGAAGAAGAAGAAGAAGATAATGGGGAAGAACCCGTATCAGATTTCGAACGTGTTTGATGGGCCCACGGCGGGAGTAGACAGGGCGCCGCCCGCACATGGAATCTCGGATGCGTCCGGAGACAAAGTGGAGTCCAAGAATGTCTATGGGAGTATTTTGTTTGTTTTATTTTTTGCGGGCATTTCCCGCCCCCCTGTCCCCATTTGCGGTTTTTTCTTGCTGCGTTTGTTGTATCTTCTGTCGTATGTCTCCATATGCTCTAGTAGTATTTTGGGGAGTAGTATTAACGAAACGTATTTGGGGAGTAGTCTAGGATTCAATTATTGTTGCGGTGGTGTGGCTTCGTCTTGTGTGGTGTGGTGTGGTGGGGGGCGATTTCTACGATTCGTATGTGTGCCATGTGGGGGAGCCTAGGGAGGGGGTATTGCATTGCATTGCATTGCATTGGGGACTATGATTTCTGAGCCAAAGGGTTGCGGACCCCGAGGGAGAAGCCGGAGAGCTGGAGGAACCGAGGAAGAAACCACGTGTGTCGTGAAAGAAAAAAATAAACACAAAAAGGCAACCTCTGGCGCAACCCGGTGACCCGCGTGTCGCCCGGCTACGACTCGAAGGGGCCCGCTCCGGACGCGGGAGGGCATAGGAAGGGCTGTGATAACGACCACGACGTGCGCTCGCGATCGGTATTTCCCCTAGACTTTGATGCGGTAATAATTAAGAATTTATGCTCGGTAAGAATTATGAATTATCTACCCCGGAGAATTATTATTTCCGATCTCGAAATCTACGACTCGCCCTCGATTTAATTGCTTCAGACTAGCGACTATGTTGCCATGCGGTGACGACACATTCTTTCAGACTAGTATTAAGAAGGAACAGTTGTGGAGAAAAGGTTCCGCATCTGGACAAGAATGCGTATCACGACGCTGCGGCGCGGGAGCATGAGGAGGGGGGAGCGAGATACCATTCTCCGTGGAGAACGCGCGAGCAGAAGAACTTTGGGGCGTGCCGAGTGCGCGACAGGGCATTGAAAGTACAGTTTCATTTTTTGAGTTCACATTATCCTCACAAGTCGCGACTTGATGTTGATAGTATTAAGCCCTGCGGCGTGCGGCCGTGCCTTCACAGTCATGGCAGACGGCGACGTAGGATGAACTATAGGAAGTGTTGATTCTCACCAAGTGCATTCCGTGCCTGCATCTCTCCGGGGCAAATAATGCATAATTCTTACGGAGCAATAATGTTTCGTTCTGGTCTAGTATGATGGAGATCCAAAAATATGAATTTCTGAGGTTTTTCAAGAAACAAACTACCACAAAAACGAACAGTGGCGCCCGCACGTGAAGTCGGTGGAGCCGCCTCGCACGCGCAAGGGTGGTAATGCGAACGAGCCCGTGGGGGTCGACAGGACGCACCCGGTGCAGAAACGCGCGTACATGAAGACGCGCGCTAGGACTACGAATCATGAGACCCTTCGTATTTCCTGCGTTTTTTTCGAGTACAATTCTAAAATACGAAGATCGCATTTTTCGGTTCGTTTTCAGACCGAGTACTTTTTGGAAGAAAGAACCGCCCCTAGCATCAAAGAACCAACTGATCTTTCCTCCAAACGTTAATACTATAGGTAAATTCCAGGAGGAGTTCAAGCTGGCGAACGCGTTTTTGAACGGAGAGATGGGCGGCGTGGGGAATCCAGATGCGATTCCGTTGTTGAAGAGGGCGCAGAGGATGTATTGGCTGAAGCGGAATAAGCCTAGGGTGCCGAGCCGGAGGATTCACAACACCGGCGTCTTCGCGAGGAGCACTATGGGTTTGTTGGATAGTTGTTTGTTGCACCCTTTCGTCTCTCTCGTCTGATTCTGGTGGTTTGTTTTCGGGTAAAAAAATCATAATTCTCACGGAGCAATAAGGTTCCGTCCGACGAAGCACATTCAATTTCCAGCCGGAGGCGCGGCGAACCAGCATCGGCATGGACAAAATGGGGCTGGATTTCACGAACACGCCGGTATTGTATAATTGATTGTTCGAAGATCTCATTTGTGTGTCATACTACAGTGGAACACATGCGGGAGTTTTTGCTTTTTTCTTTCTCAAGACATACTCTAGTGGTACTACTAGAATAGCATCATCCACCAACCTTGTATGATGAAATGCAACGACAGATCAAAAGAAAAAAAACAGCCGGAGCCGGAGAAGGTTCCGTACCCGGACTGTCTGCTGTCAGAGAGGATGCGCGAGTTGAGCAAGCCCAGGGATCGGTACAAGGTGGAGAAATTCGACGGGTTCGACAGGAGGACCGCGTGGAAGCCCCCAGGTCGGTTCACCTTTTTCCGGGTAAAAAAATCATAATTCTCACGGAGCAATAATGTTTCGTTCTGGTCTAGCATAATGGAGATCGAAAATCGGGTATGAGAAATATTAAATGGCCTGTCTCTTATTTTACATGTTTTTTGGGCACCGCACAATTGAATTACTATTTGCGCAGATGATTTTGTTCAGAACTTCAGTGCAGCAAAAAATTTACAAAAAAATCTGATTTGAAAAATGATCGGAACAACCACGCTTTACTCTGACAGTCAATTGGTGAAAGAAGAAACAAAAACAGGCAGGGAGCACCCGTACACCATTTTCGGTATTCCGCCGGAGGAGCTGGAGCAGATTATGGAGCAGATTGCGAGGGAGGAGCTTGAGAACGCGGAGTCTGGTATTATTTTTTTGCGGTATTTCTGCCACAAATATGGAAAAACTATTGGATGTCGTCCTGTTCGATTATGCCACCTACTCATTCCACGATATGTTCAATTTGCAGAAATTCAAATATTTTTCATCGAAATCATAATATTTCTCATACCCGATCTCCATCATCCTAGACCAGAACGAAACATTATTGCTCCGAAATAATTATGATTTTTTTGCCCGGAAAAAAACAACACAGACGGCTGCAAGGACGAGGACAATGACGAGAACAAGCCCCGGTCGCTGTCGCTGGATATGGGTCGGGAGACGCTGGTGCCGCCGAAGGACTCGTTTGCGAATGTCGGGCGCGCATCGTCCACGTATGGGGGGCTATTGCTGCCGTCCGCGCCCGAGCCGATTGTGGTGGAGCCCATTCCCGAGGAAGAATCGGAAGAAGAGTCGCCGATGCCGTCGAAATTCCCGGTGTTGCTGAGCGAGAAGCAGGCGATGCGCGCGCCCGTGAAGCTGCCCGACCGCTGCCTGCCGGCCACGCGGAAAGACCGCACCAAGCACTTCATGCACATTCCCCACATCCGCGAAAAAGGGTTGAAGAAGTACTTTTAATACTTGATACCAATACCATTTTCGTTCGTGTTTCAGCGAACAGTGTTTCCGCTGCTGGAATCTTGACAAAAGACTGAAACAAGAGAAAAAACCCGATCCACAGACTAACCCTATCACCTATAATTATTCGCAAATTAGGGAAGAGCCGGCGTCGCCCGAGAAGGAGCCCCGAGAACTACATGGTCCCGCGGTTCCTGGGCTTGTGATCAAGCACCGTGTGAATGGGAAGACTGTAGTGAAGGCGAAGAAGAAGAGCGAGATCGCGGAATCTGTTCTGGCGAAAAACAGTGCTGGTATTATTAACTATTCTTTCTTTTTGTTGTATTGGTTCTTGTCAAGAAAGAACCTGTGTCACCCCTGTAATATTCGGAATTATTGTTCCAAGACCTTAAGATTTGCACCGGCAATGATTTTTTTCTCTGCAAAAACCCCCGGACCATCACCACCAAAGAATTGGACAAAAAAACTCGAAAACAGAGCGTCCGCCGTTCCGCGTGGGGTCGGCTATCCGCGCGTCGGAGGTGGAGGCCAAGGCCTCGGAAGTTGCGGTCAACGACCGTGAATGCATCTGTCTGGGGCAATTAACAATTGGGGCAGTTCAGTCATATTAAAATTATACGAAAGCGATGATCAAAAGTCGTCCCTATGCTCGAGAACAGAAGTTGAAAATATCCGAAAGAAAATTGCTCCGAAGGAGGAGACACGATGCATTTAGACAAATACAGGCCGGCGCAGTTCCTCTGCCCGGAAGTCGGAAGTCGCAAGATCGTCGTTGACCGGGGGAGACGGGGGGGCCCGGAAGCCTTCGTACGCGGAGGACACACGTGCGTCTCTGAACCGGGCCTCGGCGAGGAGGGAGTCGTCCTCGACCGCCACCCCGGGGTCCGCCAAGCCGACCCCGCGCAAGTCTTCGCAGACATCGCGGGCGTCCTCGCTCAAGCGGGGCGGCTCCGCCTCCGTGCCCGTTCCGAGCCTCGTGTTTGCGACGGAGGAGAATGCGCAGAAGTCTTCCTCTCGCGTGGCCAGCAACCTGTGCACCCCGCGCGAGGCGGCCCCGACGCCGGCGCGGGCGGAAGTTTCCGAGCCCACGGGCGTTCGACTTGGCGGGGCTCGGAACACGGGCGACAAGGGGGTGTCTATTAAGTCATCGAAGAAGGACTCGGCTGTGTCGAAAACGAGCACCGCGACCCGTATGAGCTACGAGAGCAACTTTTCCGGGGGTCGGATGACGATTCAGAACATGATGGTCACCCCGCAGACTGCCCCGCGCAAGCCGACGATTGCGATGCGCACACCCCAGTCTGGCGGCGGAGGCGGAAGTAAGCCCATCTCGTTGCGCAGCAAATTCAGCGGCGTGTCCACTGGTTCTTCCAATTCGGTGACGAACATTGGCGGTTCCACCAATGGCAATGGTTCGCTCGTTCTTCGTTCCTCCTCGGCGTCGCGACAACAGAATCTGTCGGGGAAAGTGAGCGGACGGCTGGTGAACGCGGCCAGGAAGGAATCCACCGCGAAGAAGGAGAAGAAGGATTCTTCGATGAAGCAGCCCGGGTTTTCCACTGCCAAAAAGCCCACCCAGGTGGTGATTCTTGACGTGCCGCAGGAGGAGACGAAGGTAAGCACATTTTAACTGAGCAAAAAAATATTAATTTAAAAAAAAAAATTCAATCTCCATTATACTAGACCAGAACGAAACATTATTGCTCCGTAATGATTATGAATTATTTGCCCAGTTAAAATGTGGGCACGAGACGAAGAAGGGCGAGCAGGCGGAGATCGCGGCCGAGACGAAGGTCACGCCCTCGAAGGCCTCGATCATGGCCCGCGCGACGGAGAGGATGCGGGGCGCGGAAGCCAGCAGGAAACTGGCGTTTTGAAAAAATATCTTTTTTTTAAGAGGAGGTTCAATTTTTAAGAGTGGGAGCAGAAAAGGCTTTTTTTTCACAGAATTCGTAATATTATCCGCTTTGTTCTTGTGCCGCCATATTAAGAACCTAGAAGAACCCCCCCTGTCAATTTTCAAAGAAAAAGTAGTGGAATCAAAAGTGAAGAACCAAGTCGATAGACACCCATTGGCATCGGATAATAACCGAGTCCGGATCACGACTCCGTTCTCCCCCCAACTTGTGTATTTGTTCAACTGTTTCTCCAAACAAGAGGAAAACCGTGTTCAAATGTGGAGGGGCGGAACCGAGATTGAGTCCTGCGGCAACTGGTCTCGGAATTCGGAACTGACGGTAATAGAAAGAAATTTGAATAAAAAACCCAAAGAGTACTCCTTCGTTTTTAAGAACTACATGTACCCGTGTTCCACAGTTAATACATTAACGTTCCCGACTGCAGACACGAGGACCTTGTGTGAGGAAGGAAAGAGGGGAAAAAAAAGTCACCGTTGAATCATCAAAAGTTCGATTATTATTCGTATTGTTCCCAGTGTTCTTGATTTAGAAATCACGGCGGATGGAGACTATTGTTTCCTTCGATAGAAAGAAGGGGGCAACTGTCCGAAGAGGCCACAGCGGTAAGACTGGGTGACTCACACTGTAAAGAAAATGCGGTGAACTGTTTTATGAAGAGTATTTTGACTATTCCGTTCTTGAAGACTATGTACGACTACAACACATTTCTACGAAATACCTACTAGGTTTCATATCGCTTAATAAGTAGCATTCCTTCAGAAAAAATAAAAATAGTAAACTCTGCATAATCATCGTACAACAAACAGTTGCGACAGACAGGTACCTTGGCAACTGCAGCCACCCTGCACTATGTATGACACCCAAGTACTACCAAGGTGCTGGTCGCAGCTTCTTTTCAATTATTCACACAAACTTTTGAAATATGTTTTAAATTCGGACTTGACGATCGCGCGGCGGGTCCCGTGTTTGTCTTGCAGTGCACCGCCGCCTCGTTTCTGTTACGGCCCGGAGATAGTGCGTATTTTGAAAAGGGCATTATCGCAGACGTTCCCTGGGCACAGCAAATCGGATCATCAGATTTTCTTCCCTGGTAGCAGAGTTTCTGGCGAGAACCGTAGATTAAATTTCTCATCCACATTTCGATTAATAATCTTATTTATTATCCTAATTGCGACTCTCATCGACCTACTATTACAAAATTCATTTTGCACATTATCGTGTTTTTTCTGAAGACGACAACAAGATTTTCGGGGGGGGAGGGCAGTGTTTGTCCAACTAACGACTGTCTTCCGGAATTTGGCCGTTCTTCAAAACATCAAAACGTGGTTTGCTCACACAATACCGGAACAGCGACGACTTAATACCAAAAGTCGCTGCCGTCACCAATCGGCAGATTGTTCGTAGCTATCTTCGTAATTCGCTAATACCTAATATTCAGTTCTGTGTCATGATCAGTTCCCGGGGCCCGAACTGATGTTCGAGTCGATATTAATTCGTTTCCCCTTCCTCCGCGGGGTAGCACAAAAAAAGGGAGGGATTGTTTCTCCAATGAGTCTGCACAGGCTATAGCATTTTGTTGACGAACTCTCTGATGTTGTTCGTTTTCAAATCATAATCATAATGCGTTCTAATGTCGGAAAGAACAACGACAAATCAGAATTAAGTTCGATCCTCATCTCCGATGCTGAACCGTGGACGGTGGTCCGCGTGTGGGCGGGGGGGGAGGAAGCCTTATGTCTTATGGATTCAACGAGAGTGATCG
>Ga0099798_10741_pt1 | contig 10342 bp, 8 predicted proteins | sample Uncmet_Sort29A_1_FD_89870 | JGI IMG/M metagenome (GOLD analysis project Ga0099798, IMG submission 89870) | Marine eukaryotic communities from CALCOFI LINE 67, Pacific Ocean - CN13ID_Sort29A_1 | ecosystem: Environmental > Aquatic > Marine > Oceanic | place: Pacific Ocean: Monterey Bay | collected... | reverse complement strand
TACCGTATCGAATCATGGTAGTTTCAGTTCATAATCATTTTGTGTTTAAGTACACTTACTACCCCTACACCAGCTTCGCTGGGGCTTATAGCACGGAGAGGGTCGCCAGGACTGCGGGGCGACTGAAGCAACGACCTCTCTCCCGGCCTGAAACAAGCGAAGGCACCGACACACTCTCAAACATACCCGCATTGCTAATCGCAAGGTATCGCGATGTAGGTGAGGCACAGTTGTACGATGTGTTGAAGGTTGCTGCGGAAAACTGGTTACTAATTCGCATTCGGTGGGTACGGAGCTTTCATTGGGAATGAGATCGCCGATAGACTTGCCGCGCGGGGCAGGAGAGCGGGCCAGGACGGCCCCGACACTGGAACCGAAGGCTAGGAGAGGGGTAACCAAATCATATACCGACTGGTCAAAACCGAAGTCAGGGGAACGGAGAACTTGAAGCTCGCCAATAAAATCAAAAAAAGGGGGGCAGGTAGAGACAAGCCAGTTAGACTATGGGCGAGATATCTAGTTTCCAGACAAACAACCTATAAGCCATACCATCCAGCCGAAAAGAACAAGAAAGCCTACACCTGGTGAGGCTGAACATCCTATGCACGAATACCATCGGAAATTTAGGGTATGGGTGGCTCTGGAGACGCAGACGGTCTGTTTGTTTCGGGCATCTGTCCACGAACAGACTTGGTTAGGTTTTTGTCCGTTTCGGAGAAGTCGATCTGTTGAGTCTGTCTGTTTCTTGGCAGACTATTATGGCTTATATTGATTTTTTTGGCCTCCCTACTTGGTTGTTATTCACCCCAATATAGACTTCGAACTGTGAATTAGGGTTGAATACACAGAGAGATGTAAAGTGGAACCGTACAGTCGCCTATAGCGAGACAAGAAAGTATTCGGTAGTAGCCATTACATATGTCACTTCTGGTAGCGTATCTCGGCATAGGCTGGTTGTGGGTGACAGTGACTTAATATCGAACACTCTGCGGGTTTTCTGCAATACAGGGTGTATAAGAAACATACAATCAGTTCCCTCGACTCCTTGAAAATTGCTGTCATAACCATTAGCTGGAACACCAGCCCACCTTGGCTGCATGTCGTTGCAGTAAATATGCCAACAGCACACCTTTGCGAACTCATGCCACGGGTCTCCATAGAAACCGCATCCCCTGTCAGCCGCGGACCAATCGCACTTTGGGTATGCCATGTTGCTATCGTACACTGTTGCCTTGCAGGGAATTTATGCGGGTATTAGAGATCTCCGACCCAACGGTCCCTTCGCCGGATTTTAGAGCGGATATTTTCAAAATGTCAGCAGATTATTCCTATCATGTTCTCGTTCATACTGATCACACTGCTCCTCTGTTCACCCCTGTTAGCTAGTCGTACCCTAACCATCTCTCCTTCTTGAATCCAATAGTGCTGTTTAGTGTACGGTGGTACACTTGCCGTGGTCTACTCCGATTCCTGGTTATCTATCCACCACTACTACTATGGCCATATAACCCTGGTCCAAGATATCGTGCCAGTACCTGGCACTAATACACTCTAAGAAGACAAGCAAGTCCTATCGGGCGGTAGAACGTATCTGAATGGTGCTAACCTCGCTAGTACCGCGCGTATCCCTGGTATTAGTATTACTAAAACCAAACATATCTTTTAACAGAAGTACGTGCCGATTCCCTCTCTCTGTTATCTCTAAAGCCTGGCAGGTGAGGCAACTGAAGTAGCAAGATAGCAAACGTACAGCATACGGCTTCACTTCGTGGAAACGATAACCGACGTCGAATTTATTTACTACGACCCTCGTTGTGTCATCTGTCGCCAGCGCGAGTTAATCTAGACTTGAATCCAAAATAAGTGCTAGTTTTTTTATCGATTTGACACCTGGTTATCTTGTGCGATTTGCATAATAGTGATAGTGACTGCGGCACCCTCTATGGGGGGGTCGCACCAGGGAAAGACCGTAGCCGCAGGCGACTTCGGTCGATCTTGAGCGAGCCGGTGCGATTCACGGACCACGTCCGTCACTTATGTAACTTGCTATTTTATCGTGGAAGACATCGTACTGGGACTGGCTCTCGACCTATTTGCAACCCTTGTGCCGTAGCTTGATGCGTATAAGCAGGTGTGTAGGACTGAGTGGCCGCGCCCACTGGAGAAAGTTCACGGGAAATCACGGATTAGACGCCCGAATTACAGGACTTACTGACAGCAGTAGGGATACAGAGATATTTTGTCCGGACCGGGCGTTGACCAGTTGGACATGGAGAGGAGGGCCTGTCATAATTTTAAATCCTCTGCTCCAGCATGTTAATCTCCTTTTGTTTTACGCTGGGGGCTGGTGTTTTCAAGCGATTGGGGGCCGAGTGCTATACATGGTACTATCCGCTCTATTCGTATATCATTCTGTTTCGTTCCACTATGATTTGTTCTTCTATACTTGACTAATATTGTCGTTATCGATCCTCACGCTAGTCGAAGTATTACCGATGAACATTCTTGCACACTAATAGGACATGAGTAAGGGCCCTTAGCTTATACGATATTTATTCTCGGTAAACCGGAACCAGTCTCGTTAGACTGTATGTCGGCTATCATCAGGACTTATACAAGTTGTTCTCATTTATTGTAGTTGTAAATAGAATACGCTATGGTCGATTCCTAGCACCGAGGACCTGGTCCCTGGTGTCTAAGTGTTTGAATTGGTCTTCGGTCCCCCCGCGACGGTTCTTTTCCGCTTTCTCTCATTCATCCTCTGCACGAATCCCGCGGCCCAGCCTGGTTCTCTTCCTTGTCTACAGGACTCCAGCACTTGGTGTAGCTCCTTCTGTCTTTGATTGAACAAGCCGCTTTCCCATCTGGCGGTGGCGGGTCGTAGCGGTTTGCCAGCTAGCTTAGGTTTCCCTTTAGCTTGCTCAATCCGATGGATCTCAGCTTGGACTGCCCCCCTGCTTTCGCCCAGCCCATCAATTTGTTTTCTCATCCCTGCTCCAGCTGTAAAATAGTTTCTTGTCGGGTTCTCGGCTCTCCCCGGGACTTGGTATTTTTGGTACGTCTTCACACCCGCCAATCCCTCTAGTAGTTCTTTTTGGATGCTGTAGTAAAAGCAGTTTATCCCCCATGTTGTCTATGTGGTAGGGGTGATTTGCTTAGCTGTTTTCATCTGGTCGGCGATTTTGCCGATTTTCTTCATTCTCCCTTTGATGACGGATCGCCGCTTTACTTTGGTGATGTCGTGGTATGCCCTCGCCCCCAAGTCCCGTGATCTGTTTTCTTGTAAGCGCTTTTGATCCTTTCTGTTATTTCTGGGTCTTAGCCCGGTTTTGGGGGTGGGTGGTTGTTGGATTTTGACGGGTTTGGTGGAGGGACGGAACTCTTTGTCTTGGACTCTCTGCCTGGACTTGCCTTCCTCTTCTTTATCCCGGTTGGATTCACTCTCCTGGATCCCCTGAATCCTGGTCGAAAATTTATTTTCGGTCTTGCCAAGGGTGGCCATTGAATGATACTTCTGGAATGGGTTTAGAACTGCAATCTCGCGGTGGTGGAAGTTGTCTTTGGTCTTGTCCCACTCTTCTTTCAAACTGATAATGGGCGGCGGGGTTGGATCTGTAACGGCTTTTCCAGTTGGAAATAGGGTAGAGTTTAGTGAGTATTGCAGCGAGTTTTGTAATTAGTTAGGCGGTGCGGTAGTTCGGCGCCACCGCTTTGTCCACTTAGATTACCTACGGGTTTCAAGGAAGATGTACTCAAGCCACAGCTGTCAAGCTCACTGTAGTGTTAGATAAGTATCTAAGATGAACATATGCTTACATCTATGCCTGATCTGAGATAAAGAGACTACGGGATGTGGGCATTATAAGTGTGGGTTAGAAAATATACCACACGTAGAGGAGGGCAAAACAGTAGCAAAAAACGGACCAATTATAATTCTGTGTTGAGGATCTCCTTTTTTGAATCTGTGTAATTATTCAAGAGTTGGTAATTCTTGATGCTGCCAGTGCTCATGTCACTTTGCAAAAAATGGATTCAAGTGAGTTTTCACGCGAGATGGTAGTCAGTTTAGCGCCAATCATGGCCAATCATTACGCGAACCCGACCATCCGTTTTTACAGTCATATCCGTCATTGTGTCTGTGTGCTGGGGGATCGCGGCAGTCATATCCGTCATTGCGTCTAAGCCAATGTAATATGACAGTTTAACGGGCAAAATGTGAACGAGCACCTGAGAAACAGCAAAGATAAAAGAAGCGCCTCATTAAGGTCATTGCCTGATTGTCGCAATCGCCGTTTTAACTGGGTGGCTCGCTCTCACTGAGATTGGCGAGGTGTGTGGCCGCCATGCTGATTGGGTCAGAAAGAGCAGATGCTCACCTGTTACTAGTTTACGCAATGCCTATACGTCATCACCTAGGTAGTAATACCTAATATTATAACGATTGACGTTCCAGGTGCAGGGAGTGGATATTATGTTAGATGTTGTAAACGCCCGATGAAGCTAAATAGTGCCTGGTCTCACCGGCCACACTTTTAAAAAAATATCATAATGAGAGATTACCGCGTCAAAAATGTCTCTTAATTACGCCAGGCTGGGGCGCCACACTCACTTTAACCCTCACGAACGGATATCGACTCAACACTCAAATATGCACCAAGTTTGAACTCCTGCCAGAGATTCGCTGACCAGTAAACGCACTTGCTAGCACACGTAGCGGTAAGGAGTTTTACAAATACGTCATGGCCCACCAGCACCACCGTCGGTACTTGTATTGCGTACCTATAAAAGCCGGCCACCTCGGACTACCCGGTGTATGGCGTCATACGAATACCTGTCCTAAATTAAGTGCTTGTCGTTTTTCCTCGGACCTGGTTTGAAGCCAGCACTTGCGGGGTGGTAATTCGAGCTCTTTACCAGAGAACATTAACGTCGTCTCCGCTTTAGGGTGGATTCAACCGCTTAGCGACTTTTGCGCCATACCCCACTACCAACGTTCCACCTGACACCCGTTAACGGAGAGCGAGAAGATCGTCCTAGGTTGCAATTTGCGGGTCGTAATTTTCAGCTGACCACTTCTTCCACCTCTGTCTCCGCTTTCGGGTGCAATTAGAGCAAAGCGTTGCCCATCCAAGTCGCTTGACTGCACCATCATCTACGTCGTTAGCTGTGTTCGCTTTGGATTTTCGCTTAGTGTAATTACCTTTGCAACCGAGTCTGCCTATAACTTTCCACATCGGCCCTCAACATACTCCCTCGCGACGCATCCGTTCAAAATGCTGGTGGTCTTTAGGGCGGGCGCCCTTTTTTGCTTTTGGTCGAGGCGGCGGTGGCTTTATTGTACCCTCGTCGAGGAGGTCCTTACATCGGATCGAAACTACCCATGTGGCACTTACTGATCCATATCGACTCTCTTTAAAAATCCTCACTAATCTAAACTCGCCCGTCACAGGATCGGGGTAATAGAGTTTCGCTATACCGGATTGCCCACCACGTTTTACGCTTCCCCCCGCTGAACCCTGGTAAGGCCACTTGGCCCTCCCAGGGATGTTCCTTCCTTCCCGATTTGGCATTATCACCAACCGGGGTCTCCCATCGAACCTTCTTCTTACTCGCGCTTCCGCAGTAGTCTAATTTGGAGGATGCTCCTTGTCGCCGATAAACAAAACAATTGCAGCAAATTACGCATGGCGATTCATGTGTCTACTGGAACTAGAGTGACTGTATGTGTTGTCAGCCCTCCTGCAGAATGGTTCTATTAGCAGTACACACAGCCGGACTCTGACTCCATTAATTAATTCAATAATATGATGATGTGGTTAATACGCATAATTAAAGTGTGCCTTCCTCATATCAGCTCTACCGTCTTTCTTAATTCTCAATTTTGTAATGGTTATTGTCAGCACTTATTTTCTAGTTGTTCTATGTTCCTTGGGCTAAAGTATAGCTGCCCATAGGGGGCAAGTCTTCCCCTAATTAATCTCTCCGTACTCACCCCCCACTACCTCATCCGCTTGTTCACCACCATCGCGTACATAGTCCCTTCCGAGGATCACCAGCACTGTACCCAGCCTCTCCCGGAGCCTGAGATCTCTCCGCTGAGTACAGCTCCAGGGTCCAGACCCCCTCTGCGATTGGGGCGATTGCGCAACAACTGCTGAGGAAGTGGGCTGTAGTCCCATCAGCCACACCGCAGAAAGGGCATTCGCCTTTTTCCTCCGTGGGGTCCTTGCACAGGTTGCTCAGTCGCAGCATTTGTAACTTATTTTGTTCCATGTGGTCGGAGGACGTGCCCGTTAGGTTGTTTTTTTTGGCAGTTGAAAATCTCTCCGAGTCCTTGTGTCCAGCGCGTTTGGCTTGTCGCACCTTGCTCCCTCATATTGGCTCTGTTGTTGAGTCGCTCGGTCCTATTGACTTCGGTTTTGACTCTTCGGTATAGGACCTGGTTCCCTCGCTCTTGGCCTTCGGTGCCAGTTTCTGGATCGCCCGGACCTGATCTCCCCCCCCCTGCGCGCCCAGTCTAAATGCGATTTCGTTCCCAATGAGGTCAGCATGGCTCCGCACCCACCGGATACGTGGTAGCACTTCCTTCTCAGCTGCATCCTCTAGTGCATCATATAGGTGCTCCTCACCAACACCTCGGTACCTGGAGCTCAGGAGTACTGATATGTTCGAGGGGGAGTCAGTGAAGATGGATACTTTTCTCTTCCCCCATGGTGGGAGAATGGAGCCTGCCTCGGCTGCGCGGCACACTTCTGACATGACGGGAATTGCCGAAACACGAAAATAGATTCATTGACCACGTAACTTCAACGATCGCGATAATAATATACGAGAGTACCGTTCTATTATGGTCCTTACACCATACCAATACTTAACTTAGCTAGCTTACCAATACTTAACTTAGCTAGCTTTCTTGACCTGAATGATGTGTGGGTCAAAATTTAGACTACCGCGATAGGGAGCTTACCGCGCTAGGCGTAGGTCCAGTGCACGTGTATCGTACCGCCAACCAGTGCTGCGACTCCCTCTGAGCGCGTGGCAAAACAAATAGGCGTTATATACGCGTAAAACCAAGTACCGATGTACCAGAAAGCTTTCACCCCCTTCCGGACCTACCTCTCCCCCTCCAATCGCCATGTCCCTACAACTGAGGGTTCGGGTACTTACTAGCCACGGAAGTGCCCCGACGCCTCACTTGCACTGTTACTACTCCGCGCATTTACGCCAGTTTTGTTGCTGTGTACACAGAAAAATAGCGAAACTAGCTACTGCGATGATCTGGCTCTATCAGGAGGTTAGCTTATATCATCTCTCTGGAATCACGTGGGAATACAATGGAGGAAGATTTATGTTGAGCGCGTTGGGACTTCGCGTACCCTATGAATTGGAGTTGGAATTCAACCTGTGTACATGTGAAGGTTTGTATCAATACCCTATTGAAGGTTTCTACTCGGGTTTAGGTGTGGTCGACGCCCTAAAGGGGTTTTCGACGGAGGTTTTGACGGATTTTAAGCCTAAAACGCCGACTACTCCCTTGTAGGGTTAAAACCTACTTATAGCGGGAGATCCCTTGTAGGACTGAGACCTACTTATATCAGGATTTGGGTTTGACTCCCTTGTAGGGTTAAAACCTACTTATGGCGGGAAATCCCTTGTAGGGCTGGAACCTACTTATATCGGGATTAGGGTTTGATTCCCTTGTAGGGTTAAAGCCTACTTATGGCGGGAAATCCCTTGTAGGGCTGGGACCTACTTATATCGGGATTGGAGTTTGATTCCCTTGTAGGGATAAAACCTACTTATGGCGGGAAATCCCTTGTAGGGTTCGTACCTACTTATATCGGGATTGAGGTTTGACTCCTTTGGAGGGTTCGTACCTACTTATGTCGGGATGGAATGGGGATCGGATGGGTTTAGGTTGGGTCCCTTGTAGGGTTCGTACCTACTTATGTCGGGACGGATTGAGATTTGACTCCCTTGTAGGGTTCGTACCTACTTATGGCGGGAGATCCCTTGTAGGGTTCGTACCTACTTATGTCGGGATAAAACTGTGTGACCTTTCGCCACCGGCAGGATGGTCAGCCTCACGCCTGGAGCGTCTGGGTTGTTTGGGGGGAGCTCTCTACTTCAACGTCGAAGACAAGGTCAAAGACGAAGCTCATTGGTCCTCACTCACCCCCGGCTCCCTCTTGCCGCCGGCAGGACGGGAAAACCTCGGCTTAAGTAGGGGCCGTTCCCTCCGGCCGAAGCCGGGGTGGTTCCGCCATTACAGCAGATTTACCATACATGGGGAGAATCCGCTCCGAAACGGCAACTGATTCCGGCCTCGGGGAGAACCAGAAACTGAAGCTTACGGAACTTCTTAACGCCGCTGACCCCTCCTTCGTACGACCCTAGGACGAAGAGGGAAGAGGGGGCAGCGGCAAACCAGATGGCTGCAGGGGTCTCACGCGTGAGGCCACAAGCCTGGGCTGCGAGTAAGGCTGCGCGGGCACGAACTCGGTTCCCAGCTGGTTTCCCAAACCGAATCACACATCCAACTAGTTTTATTTGAACGAACACTCTGAATTCATAACTCGAAACTCTCCTCAACAGGGTATCAATACACCGACAAGCTTTACATTCTAAAAAGGGTCATGCGCCACGGCTTACATCTTGGGTTTCCAGGGCGCCTATAATTGTTCGACGCCCCAGTGCTTCAACATCACTTGCAAGTTCCCTGAGCCGGCTCAGCAAAAGCAAATTCTCTCTTGCAAGTTCCCTGAGCCGGCTCAGCAAAAGCAAATTCTCTCCCCCTCCACAATTTATACACGCCAGTTCCCTGAGCCGGCTCAGCAAAAGCAAATTCTCTCCCCCTCCACAATTTATACACGCCAGTAAGTAGAAAGAGAGTATTGTTGATGGGAAAGTGATCTCTAGCAAGGTAATTGAGTGCGGCTGATTCACCGGTTCCCAAGCCAAAACCGGTGCCACCGCTGGTGTACGAAGATAGGGCGGCTGTAACCAACTAGGAGAAAGCCGACGTCTTGGGTGACTTTCACTACCGCCACCCAGTTATGAATGCCATCACCCTGGACAGAGAGGTAAAAAAGCGGCTATGCCAAATGGCAGAGGCACATGGTGTAAGAGTAGGCACCGACCAGGTAGACAATGACAAAGAGGTCGGAAGTTTCGAGCGTTCACGTAACGGTAACGTCACATGTAACCCATCTGTAGAGCGCTCAAATTATTCTACCCCCCTCCTGAAGCCCCCATCGATGCGGATGCGCCGAATTCTCGGTAACGATCTAAGAATGGAATATATACACTAATGGTTATGGAAGCTTGTTCGGAAGTAATATGACCTCTTTGGTTCTTACTGCTATCTAAGTTCAGAACTCCATAATTTGCTTTTGGTCACCTCTTATACTACTCCTAAGTATACCTCTAATTTTCGTCTTACTTTTAACTTATCCCCCTTATCACTTCTCTTCTCCCTTCACCCCCCGTCCCTTCAACGGAAGCCGGCTTCATATTCCAGTGTTGATCAAGGGACACCTTGATTAGCGGTACGTTCTACTAGGAGCTTGTAGACGTGGCACGGTGATAGGTACGGGAGGCTCAGTCATTTACTCCATGGTCCCACCAATAGCTCCCATCTACAGTGTTCGGGCATTTATCAGGTGTTCGCCGTGTCTGCAGGAGGTTGAACGTGGTTTGTTTAGTAAGTTCTTGCTTCCTTTAATTTTTGTTACTGGCGCTCGTTTGCAGGTACCACTGAAGTGGCCAGCGTGCTTCAGTAAGACGGACCCGCGAAGTCTGATAGATTGGGCTGCGAGACGCTGGTGCATTTGGCTGTTGGGAGACCGCTGAGAGCTGGTACCTGAAAGTCACCTGCCCAGAACGAACGTGTGTAGTTCAGGAGATATCCTCGACAACTGGGCCATGATGAAAGACTGCTGCAGAATTGACACCTGGATCATTACGAGGGTCACCAATAATGCAGATAGATATCCGGCAGCCCTGGTGCAAACTGTTGAGTGATTCTAGTTACAGTGGCTGTACGCAGCATGCTTGCTGAAAATGCTAAGAGTCACTTGATATGGCAGTAGTAGTCATACATGGAGTCTGGACTAGTGGTGAGAGCAGCCCCTAACGGATTTCTCTAGTGTAGTGCTACCTACTTGAGGTATTTTTCAAATAGTTCTCCTAACGGAACGTCTCTGTTCAACCGGCGCCTTAGGTCCGATATACTCCACCCCCGGCTTCTCTAGCTGTGTATTTTTCCAACAGAACAGGTAGCTGTCAGGTATTTCTACATCGTAGAGACTCTCTTAAATGATAATCTAAACCTAGGTTTTTT
>Ga0099798_10740_pt1 | contig 10357 bp, 4 predicted proteins | sample Uncmet_Sort29A_1_FD_89870 | JGI IMG/M metagenome (GOLD analysis project Ga0099798, IMG submission 89870) | Marine eukaryotic communities from CALCOFI LINE 67, Pacific Ocean - CN13ID_Sort29A_1 | ecosystem: Environmental > Aquatic > Marine > Oceanic | place: Pacific Ocean: Monterey Bay | collected... | reverse complement strand
ACGATGGTGCTAATGCCATTAAGGATGATCCCGCGGAAAGCGGTGAGGGCGGTGGGGTAAAGGGTAAGAAGAACAAGCGAAATAAGAAGAACAAGAAGAAAGAGGCTGGAGAGAAGGCTAAAGACGGTAAACATGAAACTTCTAAAGATGGCGAAGACACTTCCGCGAAAGACGGAAAAGAACGAGCTACCTCCACGCCTTCCAAGACTTCCAAGGACAAGACCGAGGCTCCTGAGAAAAAGTCAAAGGAGTCTCCAAACAAAGCAAAACTGAAATCACCAGAATCATTGTCCAAAAAATCCTCAAGTACCAAATCCTCCAAGAAATCCAAACGAAAGCGTAAGAAAAAACTAGAAGAGGCTCTGCAGTCTGCGTTTAATGCTTCTACTAACTCAGGTCAAGCAGCCGGAAACGAAAGTGAGCGAGATGCCTTTGAACTGCTGAGGAGAAGCGTTAAAGCGCGAAGTGGGAAAGATAAGGCACGCGGTTGTCGGAGGAATTTGCACCGAGGCGGAGTGCATCCCGCTTGGCTTTCCACGAATAGCCCCAATTGTTCACCCAATTTCTCAAACGCCCACAATTCTCAAACAACCGGGCTGCACAACGCATTGACTGTGGGTAGTAATAATGCTCGTATTTCGCGCAGCAGTTCTGATAAGCTCGTTGATAATCGTTCCAACAATCTTTTCAGTTCCTGCGATGATGATTCTTCTATCGCCTCTTCTGAGCTCGAGCAATCTACCGAATTCGAATCGGACCTGGCTACTGAGTCGAGCGAGTTCCTCCAATACGCTGCAGATTACGATCTGTGGGAGCACGATTCGTTTTCGGAGGATGACAAAGACCGCTATGGTTGTTACGGTGATAGCGACATAGAGCGCTATGGAGAAGTAGAGAAGAGCGCAACGAAGAACTCAGGTGCCAAGAAGGATAGCAAGAAGGATAGCAAGCAGGATAGCAAGCAGGATGGCAAGGATACTAGCGGCGCGAAGACGGACTCGAAGTCTAAAGATGTGAGTAATAGTACCCCGAAGAAGACGAAGAACGACAGAAAGAGAAAGAGGGCGGGGGAAACGAAAGAGACGCCGCGAAAAGGAGAGAAGGGGACGCCGAGCAAGAGCTGTGAATCGAAGGCCAGGAGGTTTGCCGGTGGCAGCACCGCGCCGCACCGGATTCGAGATGATTCGGATACGAGTGATTCCGACGCGTCGAACAGTAAGGGCTCGCACAGTTCAGATTGCTCGAGTGCGGAGAGCTTCGATATGTCCAGTGATGAGAGAGCAGATAGGCGTCACAGAGCCTGCGCTAAACGGCTCGAGAGAAAAGAGAGAAGGAGGAGGCGGAAGCGGACAGCGATGGGAGAAGGGAGAGATCGGGGAGATATCGTGACAGACCCCGAAATTGACTCGGGTGATCTAACTGATTCTTCGATTTGCATCTTTTCATCGGACTCGGAGGCGGCGTATGAGGTGTGCTTTTGTACGTATTGTGCATACAGAGGAGTAGATCCCGCAAGTTTGGACAGGTTGTCTCGACCGGCGGCAGCGCTTAAAGAACGCGACGGGAGTGACTCAGCATGGTACGCGCATGCGGCGCGCCACTTACGTGGAAGTAATCTGCTGCACGAAGAGGGCATAGTGCCGCATCTCCACGACAATAACGAAGAAAAGCGTCAGAAATGGCTGTCTCATTTTCATGCCCGCAGGGCGAGAGGCCTGGTGGCTGGGGTAGTGGGGGCTTATGGAAATAACAGCGGCGCTGCAGGGAGTACCAGGGGAAAGAAGAGCGATACGGAGCAAGCGGACGAAGAATTATACGTGTGCCGTCGCTGTCTCCACTCGCAGTGCAATGTGCAGGAAATGCGAGAGGAATATCTCGAAGACCTGGCGCACGAGCGCGAAGAAGCCCGAGAGAAGGCCAATTCTGCGGAGAAGGATGTTTCCAAAAGTAAACAGGGCAAGTCATCAAGCGGCAAGAATGAGAAGAATGAGAAGGCCAAAAATGAGAAGCCCAAAAGTGGGAAAATCCCACGCAAATTCAATAACGCGTCCAAATACGATCTGCCAGAAAAACGAAGGTTTGATCCAGGCAGACTACGTACGCGCCCTGCAGAAAAACTTCTGGAAACGCAGCCTGCAGACGTGTAAGTTAGAACACATGAGGCGAACCATCCGCGCACAACAGGAAGTGGAAGAGTGGACGCTCTTGGCGAATGAGGTTCCGGAAGAAATCTTTTTCGACCATTCTTTAGATAAAAATACCGCAGACGCGTGTCTAGGAAGTCACGCTCTGGGCAAGATGAACGCAGGCTGGGAGATCAATTGTGCGGAAAACAGCTGGAATTCTTCGAATTTCAGCTCCTCGAATTCTTCGACCTCTGAAGTCGCTCCATCCATCGCTCAGGTCGCTCATCCAGAATTGAAATTCGCTATTTTGGATCTAGGCGATCAGATAAATCGAGCATTCGGTTCTTGGCGTGACGAACTCCATGAGACGATGGAATTTGCGACCACTGGGAAAAGGAGAAAGCAGAGTGAGAAGAAAAGGAGAAAGCAGAGTGGGGCTACGGAAAAGGCCACCTCCGGGAAGAAGACAACGAAGGGGAAAAACGCAAAAGATCGCAACACTCTCCCTGATGGAAACGACATATTCGCCGATCTCCTCACCGGACAAGATGAGAACGGGGATTTTGTCTTTCAGACGACGCGGAAGCTTGCAGATGGCTCTGAGGTCCTAGAGATGGTTAAGATGACCCCGCTTGCCTCTGGATTTGGCTCTGGAGAAAGTATGAAAGAAAGTATGAAAAATGGTATGGTAAATCTTCCGGACAGCATTAGAAAACAAGCTGAGGAAATCATTTTGAAACAGAGAGGAAAAGTCGCCAGCGGACAACCCAATTTGCACGATGAATTTATTGTGGGGGGAGGAAAGGCTGCGGAAAGCAGTAGCAGTGGTACTAAGAGTGGCGGTAATGGCAGTAGTAGCAGTAGTAGTAGCAGCAGCGCTAGCACTTCCATCACCAAAACAGAATCCAAGGCCACAAAAACAGCATCTGGTAAGCCACAAAAATCCATTCCAGAACAGACTGCTATCTGTGTCACAACAAGTATCGGAATTGTCTGGCGAGCGTTTAAGAGGGGTTGTACAAAAATTAGATTCGGTTGAATCTGACGAAGAGGATGACGAGGATGTTGTGTCGGAGGATGTATCAAGCAACTCACAGTCTGAGGTTGAAGGATATTTGGTATCATCTTTGGAATTTTCTGCTTTTTTCTCCTCGCCTCCCTCCTTCACTCCTTTGTTCGGGGACTTGGAACTCTTTTCCGGAGATTCTTGATCACAATCATTAGACCCGTTAACGGACTGGTCATCCAAATCCGAGGTCATCACAATACCTGACGAAGATTCGAAGTCAGATGTTCCGAAATAAGATTCAGATCCACTAGCGTCAGAACCCGACCCGCTTTCAGAAGATCCACCACTGCTATTGGTTGACTTCGTGTCGGAATCCTCTGATGATCCGGATTCTGATTCACCTGATTCACCGGAGGCATCAGCATCCTTGTTTATAGCCTTCTTACTTTTCGCCGCATCATCCGACGTAGCACCAAAGAAACCATCAGACGATTCTTTTCTATTTTTTGCTGGAGCCCCTTTTTTCCTTGGAGAAGCTTTGGCTTTCCCTTTCCCTTTCAGAAAACCTTTCTTCAGACCACCAGCACATGATAATCCTTTCTTTTTCCCAGCAGTGCCTTTCTTTTTATCACCATCATGATCTCCTTCACTCATAATCTCCTCGCTATCAGTCGTTAAAAGGTCCCACTTATCATTCTTGCTGCTGTTCCAAGCGGATAATTTGCCATCTTTTATCGCCTTTTCCTTCTCTTGCGCTTCTTTCTCCTTTTTCTTGCGTTCTTCTTCTTTTTCCTTTCGCTTTTTCTTCTTCTCTTCCTCTTGTTCTGTTTTGGTTTTCATCGGTGAACCGCCAAACAGCCAGCTCCACGTGGATTTGGACTTCTTTTTCTTGGGAGTAGATTTTTTATCCGAGGTATTCTTCTTCTCCTTACTATTCGTGCGTTTCGAGGGTGACCCATTCTCGGATTCTAAATCCTTGTCCTCATCTGAATTCTCTCCTTTTTCCAGAGCCTTTCTCGCTTCTTTTTTCTCTTTCCTCCTCTTCTTTCTCTCAATTTCTTTCTTCTTCCTCGCAATTTTCTTCCTCTTCCTTTCTAAATCTTCCTTTTCCCTCTCTTCCACACTCAATTTCGACCTCCTTTCCCTCTCCACTTCTCGTTTCCTCCTTCTCTCCAGCTTCTGCAATTCTAAAAATTTTTCTTCATTCAACTTCTTCTGTTGTCTTCTCATCCGGATTTCTCTCCTGGCTTTTCTTTCTTTTCTCTGAACCTTTTGGAGAGCCAAAACCCCTCTCCGGATCTGCCGTTCTTGTCTCACGGAGTCTAGTGGATGGTCTATGCCGTCTATGCTGTCACACGCATCAAGTTGGTACTCCTGCGCGTACTCCCACTCGCCAAAAACTTGTTCAAACGCGGAAAGGTTGTACAGGTACCTGGAGGTGATCGTATTCGTCAAAAACTTTTTCAAAGGCAGAAAGATTGTAGAGGTACCTGGAAGTGATATTTTGTTGGAAATACTGCCATAAGCGCGTATTCAGAAATACTGCCATGCGTATTAAGCGCAGATCCAAAAGTACATAATGTAGTTTGTGCATCCGACAGTGCATTCTGAAGTGTATACATCCAAAAGTATGTGGTTAACTCACTTCATGACCCGATCCACATCGTTTTTGCAATCTCTGAGCCGCATTTTTTTGACGTATTCCTCCTTTAGGCGATTTAGTTCTTCTAGATTCTTCTTTTTCTCTGCTTCAGCCTTCTCTCTCTCTTCTTGCTGCCGTTTCGCTTCGCCCTGCAATTGGTTCTTCTTCTTCTTGTTCTTCGAAGATTTTTTTTGTTGGCTTCCGGCAGTTGTCTGAGAGTTGTTAGTGGTCTGAGCGTTTTGCTGGTCCGTGGTTGCGGAGCTATCGGCTGGGTTCTGCTGAGTTGGGGTCGCGCCGGCGGGTGAAGACTTAAGTGAATCTACAGCGGCCTTGTAGCGTCCAAGAAAGCTGTCCTGGGCGCCGGGACGGTTGAGCTCAGTCTGAATTCTGTGCCCGAAGTTGCTTTCGCATCCTGGTACTCTCTCCTGATCCTGTAAGAACTCATCCACCGGCTCGACGAAACGGTCTCCCCAATCACCTCTCTGCGGAATCGCCGGGCAAAAGGGACTCTGATCAGGGCACATAGACCTAGACGGGCACTCGGCAGCTTGTGTCACTCCCATACTTTCCAAATCGTATCCAACCACATCAAACATATTCCGCAAGACGACTTCCGTTTCTTTTAACTCGACCACGGTCCTGCCTAAAACAAGTTCCATGCCTCTGTAAACGTTGTGAAGTAACTCTAATTGCCGGTCTTCCGAAATGTGGCGGTCACGTCTGGCTTCGCGGGACTCGTGCGTAGGATGCGACGCCGGAGGTTGAGAATCAGGCTTATCATCCGTGGGGGTAGAATTAGGAGAAGACTTATCATTCTTTTGACTGGCGGTGTCATTCTCAGGATTCCTGGGCGTCACATCTTCCGTCTTTTCTTCACTTTTTGCAGATGCGTCTTCTTTACTGGCAGTCTCGGTCGAGGAACTCTCCGAAGTATCACTAACGGTTGCCAGGGCGAGACTGGGAACAGCCGGTTTCGATTCCTCCTTCTCATCGCCGCTAGCATCGACATTCCCACTCGTGACATTCTCGTCTGTACCGGCCTTATCCGTAGTACTGGACGAATCAACATTGGAACTAATCCTCGGAGCAGCTACAGATGTCAGATCTTCACCGTCCTCCAAGCATTCTCCCGACAGAATCCTCTCCACCACCGTCAACAATCTCGCAGCTGAGTCGCGAGGTTTGTCGAATTTCGAGGATTTTGATCTCCTTCTTCGGAATCGCCTCGATTTTTTCGATACATGTCCGTCATTTCTACCAGCTTTTGTATCTTCTTTTCCCACTGTACCTCCACTTACAACAGTACTAACCTCTGCAAAAACGTCCGCCGTCACATCTTCCTCTGCCTTAAACCTCTTCCCGCACGCAGGACACAGCCCACAGTGAAGCACGCGATGCTTCAGGACGTTTGAACCGGTGATTTGGGCGCAGTGGGGGATTGTGAGCATCGGCTGGGCCCTCATCTGCGGCGCCTCCTCTCCGGGGACCGCCTGCCGCATCGTCAACGCCACCGGATCACTCCCCTGAGGCAGATAGGTTGGCTGCATGATTTTACACGTCTTCGATTGGTTTTCTGAAAGCTTGTGAACGTTGTGCAAGCACATCACACAGACGAGGTGGCCGCAGGTGGTTAGTCGTCTTAAGTCCGCGGACCAGAGGTCTTGGATGCCGCAGGAGACGCATTTGCGATCAGCTGGAGGAGATTCTGAATTGAGACGGGTTGTGGGAGGCACTGAGCTGGGAGTGTCCTTCAGTCCCTCGAAGTCACCGTCCTTCATAGCAGTAACTTTCTTCAGACCGCCGAAACTTAGTTTGACGAGTTCCGCATGCCGTTGCTGACCCACGGGAGTCTTCGGTAAGTTGTCCCAAAACGACGAAGGGGACTCTTGCCAGTCTGAGAGGTGCTTCGCGAAAGGCTGGAAAACGGAAATGTGCCCAACGTCCTCCGTCGGCTTATCCTGAATAAGTTGGCGCACACTTCCCTGATTTTTTTATCATAACCACCTCCTCTTCGAGGTCCACGGATCTGCTTACCGTAGAAGCACCCATATTATCAGTAACGGATATTGTTACCGGACCCTTTGAACTCGTGTTAATCGTATCATCCTTCTTCGCCTCCTTCTCCCCATCCTCCTTTCCCCCACCAACATCGGTGTTCCCCTGAGTCACCTCCTCTGCCTCTTTCGCTACATCCTTTTCCGGTGCGTCTTTTGCTGCACCAGCTAATCCACTTCTCCCAGCTAAAATCCCATCGATTTCATCTACACTCAAAAACTCTGGTTCCATAAGCAATGCATCATCCTTACTGACTTCCTCCAAAAGTGTCCCAAACTTACAATCTACCAGCTCCTGCAGGGGCTTATACTGGACGGGTGGAGTCAGTTTGGGTTCTTTGAATTTTTTGAACTTCTTAGACTTCTTCGACTTTCGTAACTTGCTGGCGGAAGATCGTCTTCCCGCGGTATCATTCTTTGCCGTCTCCGAATCTTTCTGACTCGAACCATTCTTTTCTAAAGAGGCCGGGCTTGCAGCACCAGCGGTGAGAGATTGTGCGGTACTACTGAGGCTACTGACACTGTCACCCAGCGCTGAGCCCTCATATTGGAGAGATTGATTTTTCGCTACACTGATCTTCCTGTGATGACCCAGAAGACCGCCTCGCGATGGTGTGCGGGTGACGGTCCGGCTCGACTTTTTATCACTACTACCACTACTGGAAGTTTTGTCTTTCAAAGCCCGTTGTTTCAAAGGGCTGCTTTGATCGCCAGTAGTGCCGAGTCCGAAAAATCCCAACGCAGAGGACGCGACACCTTGGAGGAAGTCACTAGTAGTCGTTTCCTTCGGCTGATGTCGCGAGACGGTTCCGGATTTATGGGTCGGAGATTGCTGAGCGAAAGATAGGGGATTCACATTTTTCGGGGATTCCCCGTCGCCGTTGGCATCTGCTGCACAACTTCCTGACGCTGTGACGATGGCAGCGCTTTCTCCCCCTGATTTAGAACTAATAGCGGACTCAGGAACTTCCTTCGAGTCGGAGCCTTCAACCGGTTCCAACGATAGCTCTGCGATTTCCTTATATGGACACGATTTGCCTTCCTGTAATGGAGATCCAAACGCGCTTCCGAATCCGCTCCCAAAATCCAAAGACGATAATGGCGACCCACTTTCGCAACCCGAAGAACAACTGGAAAGACCATCATCGAAACCATCGCCGTAGTACTCACCATCTTGGGAATCAAGGTAGTAATCATTATCACCATTCTCTTCCTCCTCCTCCAACTCCCTATCGCGTCGTTCGACCATTCTCCATACGTATCTCGCAATCCTTTCCATACCTTCCTTCAGCCTCACTTCCCTGAGTTTTGCCAACCGATAAATCGATTTCGACATCCCAATCGCTTCTCCGCCGAGTTCGCGAGTGACGGATTTCAGCAGGCGTTCGCGGGTGAAATAATCGTGTTTAATACTGGCTGGAAGCGATTTTTCCACTTTCTTCACTTCCTTCTTCACATCCAATAATAGCTCCCACGGGCGCTTCCTGTATTTGTGCTGCAAATCTTTCAGATGCGGAAGCGACCATTTCGAGAGATCGATGTGGTCATAAACAGTGGTGGGTTCGGTGGTCGGGTTGGTTGTCGTTGGTTTTGCTGCAGAGAGGTTGCTAGTGGTGGTTGGAGTCTTGGTCCCCGTAGTGCTATTCTCATTCTGCTTAACCGTAGTACTATTGCCGTCCTTCGTCTGACCCGTCGCAAGCGCTTCATCGAGCGCTCTCTCCGCACTGCCATCGCATTTGTACGGAGTGACAGCAAAAAGCGGAGTACCTTCAGCATTATAACCAACCTCCGTCCCCTTCCCGTCGACATTTTCGACTCGGGTGAAATCGGGGCTGGTGTTGTCGTCGGTGGTACTGCTACTTCCATCATTACTCCCGTTCTCTTGAAATTCCTTCAAAATTTCATCCAACTCCTTCTCTACTTCCGTAATCTCGAGTTGAATAGAGTCCTTTTCAGCCTTCATTTTCTTCAGCAGGACCTTTTCTCGTAGAAGCATTTCCAATTCCTCGGGAGATAAAACTCGGGAAGGATCATCTACGGTGGCATCAAGAGATTGGAGGAGCTCGGAGTCGGTTGGGGGTGGAGGGAGCGGCTTTTCTTTGGGCTTGGCGTCGGAGGTGTTCGTGTTAGATTTGCTGGAGGGCGAATTTGGAGAGGATTTGGATGGGGAGTGCTCGGATGGTGGAGGAGATTTATTGCCGAGCAGAGTCTCAAAGCGCTCGGAACGCTTTCGCTTCCCTTCTAAAATAAATGTTTTGACATCCCGCAAACGACGGAAGTGGGTCTCAATTGCAGCGTGTGCCTCGATTCGCAGCTTGGTCCAGTTCGAAGGCCACGTTTTCACGCGCTTTTCTATCGATGCCTTCATCTGATCTCCTGCGCGCTCGAAAACCTCCAGTCTTTCGTTGACCAGTTCGCATTCCACGGGGGCAACCTTCTCTTGCCACAGCTTCTCGTTCGCGTCTCTGTCACCCCCCTTTTCAAGGATCACTTTGAACACCTGTTCAGCTTCAGCCTGCACCAAAGTATCCACGTTGCGCAACAGACGTTCTGCACTTTCCCGGTTCCTCGCCATGTCCTTCAAAAACTGTCGCTCTTTCTCGATGCTCGGCGCCATGCTCGTTTTACTATCCTCCTGGGCATCGCCCCGATCAGACTTGGGGACAGAACGTTCGTAAACCATTGTGGCCGTCTGAATGAAGGTGTCGTCGAGCTGTGTGCGTGGTAATGGCGGGATTGATACAATGTGATATCATTGAGGCCTGCGTGAATCCTACGTTCCTTCGGAGCATTTAAGCAACCTCAAAGACATTGTCACCAATACACGAAGTCCAACGCGGCTCAATATATGGGAGATCGCCGCAGTTTAACAGTATTTTATTTAGTTGACCAATTCTCATGATAAAACCCCCCTCACGTTCTCGCCAGTCTTCGCGGATACTTCGACAAACGGGCAGTTGTATTTCAGGGCAAATGCGTGTCCTTGGTTGAAGGTTACGTTTCTTTCGGCGTGCAAGTCGAGCTGAATGGCGATTTTGTTGCGATTTGGGATGAACTTGAGCAAGTCTGACCAAATAGAGTATGGCGGTAATTCCAATTATGTAAGACTGTACGCCAGGCGCGAAACAACAGTCCTCAATGATAGCAGTGTACCGGAAATTCGCAGAGTTTTGTGTATCTCTTACCTTCATGCCAACCACTGTGACGATCGTGGATTCCCAGATGCCGTTTTTCAGGGCGCACATCCAATCGTCCAAGACCTCGAAGGTTTGGGCCCTGTGGGGGTGGAGTGCGACAAATCACAGACATATCCGACACATGTTTACAATCAGGCCATGTATTAATACACCTATCACTAAGTTAATGTCAAGTCAAGATCTTTTCCTCACCTCGTAACATCGTACACCAGAATGATCGCAGCCGAGCAGCCGTAATACTCCTCCTGTCGCTTTTCCGCATTCGAATAATTGAAGCCTTCAGTATCCCACACTTGGAGCCCAACTGTAGTGTCCTTCACAGGTATCCC
>Ga0099798_10739_pt1 | contig 10359 bp, 11 predicted proteins | sample Uncmet_Sort29A_1_FD_89870 | JGI IMG/M metagenome (GOLD analysis project Ga0099798, IMG submission 89870) | Marine eukaryotic communities from CALCOFI LINE 67, Pacific Ocean - CN13ID_Sort29A_1 | ecosystem: Environmental > Aquatic > Marine > Oceanic | place: Pacific Ocean: Monterey Bay | collected... | reverse complement strand
TTTTTAGGAAGCACATAGCACATTTACCCGCATCTGTATATAAGGCCACATGAATCATGATCCGTAACATATCCGTAGGATTTGCATATATTATCACTAGCCCAGTGATGCGGAAAATCATAGTCATCATATCCTACCTCACTACCATCATCATCATCATCATCATCATCATCATCACATGACATCATATTCCAATCCTCTAACATGTGTATTTCACTCGCACCATCCGCAGAAGCAATTCAATCTCATCCGCAACATCCAACATTTCCCAAAAAAACGCAGAGCCAGTATTAGGATATAATATCATATAATTGTAGCGAATAGAAAAAACGCTTGTTAATTTTCGCACGAGTATAGTATTAAATAGCATCATAATCTAGACTACCGGAGGCAACGGTATCAAGTAGTCTTCAAAGTCAGATTAGATAGTCTAGGTTGCATAGACTCGTTAAATTAGGGACCCTTATTAATGCACTAAATATCATAAGGGTACCACATTGTCATTTGGAGCCAGAACTGAAGCATACTGTATTTGAAGTCAGAAAGTTTTAAACGAAATCTGACCATAAGTTTAAAGTTATAGTGAAAGAACATTAGTTCGATTTAATTTTGAACCCAAGCCCAAAATGGTTCCTCGCAGCAGTAGTTCCGGAAGCAAGATGATTACTGCCCGAAGCTATAGAAAATCCCGAAGCAGCAATAATTCCCGAACCAACTCACTAAGCAATAATTCCCGAATAAGCGCTCGCAACTGTTCCACGGCCCCTGCGGATTTCGATTTGCCAGACCGCGACTCCGAAGATGAAGCAGCCAAAATGTCGCCGTCAGATACAGAAGAATCAGATGTTGAGTCAGAGGATGGACAATCAGAGTCAAGCTCAGACGCCGAATTTCTTCTTCCAAAACGATGGTCCTGCCCGGCCCGCGGTCAGAGTCCGGAAATTCTCGAATCTGGTTTAAATGCCGACGATGAGTGTGGAGGATTTCAATCTGAGGAGGATCTGGATTCATCGGCGGAGCTTCTGGTGGCAGAGGGAAACCATACCTGCGGAGAACGGCAGAAGGCATACCTGCGGAGAACAGCAGAAGGCATTACACATATGGATAATAATTTTCCTGATAAGAATTTTCCTATTAATAATAATTTTCCTAATAATAATTTTCCTAATAATAATTTTCCACGGAGTGATACTGGACAGGGTAGGCAGACTCAGACGGAGGGATCGGGTGTCGGATCACGTGCCATCGTTCTGCTCATAGGTCCTCCGGCATCTGGAAAAGGGACCGTTTCTTGTACGCTTGTGAAAGCTCTGGGCATTCCACATCTGTCGACTGGTGATATGTTGCGTGGCGCTGGAGAAAAGATAATTCCTGGTCATCCTGTGGGTGATGATTTGGTTATTAAATTGGTGAAGGAACAAATTAAAAAAGAGGAGTGCAAATCCGGGTTCATTCTCGACGGTTTTCCACGCACGCTCGCTCAAGGGCAGAAATTGAAGGAAGTGTTAGCTGAGCAAAATGAAGCTGTGACGCTTGCATTAGAGTTATCGGCTCCCCATGACGTGTTGGTTGATCGAATTTGCGGCCGGTGGATTCATCCAAGCTCTGGGCGATCGTATCATGTGACAAGTAGACCGCCTGCTTCTCTGGTGGAAGCACGTGAAAGAAATGATAACGTGATTCCTGATGTGGATAACATGCTCGACGATGCGACTGGAGAAGCGCTTTCTCAAAGACCTGATGATACAGAGGAGGTTTTGTCTCGCCGATTAGCAACGTATCAGACGAAGACAGTTCCTGTCGTCGACTTCTTCCGGGGTTCAGGCTCTGGGCGTTACAAACAGATTTCCAGTAATCAACCTATGGAGAACTTGGAAGCGGAAATCTTGCAGGTAAATTGCTATTAATAAGTTCGTAGTTAAAACAAACCTGTTAGGCAACTCCACATCATATTGGTAAGTTCGTAGTTAATTCCCTGGGTAAATCAATCATATTGACGATACATTGATCATAATCGTCAACGTAAAGAGATTTCCAATTATCAGCATCCTCATCGCACACCATATCAGTATTTGGAAAATCATCATCATGATCCGCAAAAACAAAAACCGTAATAAAGAAATCCGAAGAAGCCCAATCGGAGGAAACACGATAAAGAAACGCATCAAAACAAAAACTCCTTCTTCTTAGGAAATTCTTTCTTTCTTTCTTTCCTCATCAGGTTCTCGCCTCTTCTGGTCTACAACAAAAGGCGGTGACGAGCGCGGCCTGCGCGACTGAAGAAATGCCCGATTCCAGCACGAGTGCGATCTGCGAGGTTTGCGGAACTGGAGAATGTGCTGTCTGCGCGGCTATCGGGGCTATGACTTCCGTCCCGTATAATAATACAGGAGAATAATGTGTTACTCGTTGATCAGGATAGCGGTTGACGGCATTTTGTGGATTTGATTTTTTTGTGAAAAAGGAACAGTGCAGAAATTTCAAATCGACTGTAGAAACCGAATGAACATTGGTGCGGATATGTGATAATTTGCAAGAAGTCACAGTGTGATAAATCAGTTTCAGTTGTGGTAGTATTTGCATAGTTCAAGGAGCCCAAAGATTTTTCCGATAAAATCTCTTTAGCTAAGATGAAAATCGGAATCAGATCTATACTTTGGTATCTCTCGTTGAGTACGATGTTCACACCGTTTATCACAGTATTAGTTAAAGGCTGAGGCACAATGGCAGATCAATGTCAATGATGTCAGGCGTTTCGATAGATCAATAGATCAATGACAATGATGCAGTATCAAAACTTCCTCGCACCTTAAATTGAATCTTCGATCGATGTCTCTTCACACACAAATTTATCTTCAATCCTTTAGTACTAAATCCAACTCCAAACCAACAAACTACCACAGTTCGAGAGTGCAGAAGTGAGGGAAAGCCTAAGTAAAGTGATTAGCTGACTAGTTCTTACAAAGGGTCTGATACAACAGAAAAGATAGACAGTAATCGAAATTTAGTGTTAATTTTTAAAGTCATCAAGTAGCAGTAACTTTTGAAATTATCAAGGGTAGCAGTATAACTACATTTCCAAACTTCGTATATTAGACTGAAATTCTAGGTCGGGCCTTCAAACAGTATATATTATCGAGTACAGCAAACATTATCGAGTGCAGTTGCATTCTAAGAATATTGTGGACGGACATTATAATACCACGACTCTAGAAGTTTCACCAAGATGATGTCCAGCTTTGCCGTGAAAACGAACACTTCGTGGGATCTGCTCGGCGATAGCCAGAGGCTAAACGAATTCGGCAAGGATGAGGGAGGGCGAGGTCTAGGTCCGAAGTCCACCTACCAGAACTGCGTCGTCGCTGAGTACGTGTGGTGTGATGCTTTTGGTGTGCCTCGCTCCAAGACCAAAACGCTGTCAAAAGTGCCGACCAAGCCAGAAGACTTGCCTCTCTGGAACTTCGACGGGTCCTCCACCGAGCAGGCCGAGGGACAGGACTCCGATGTGTTTCTAATTCCGCGAGCGATCTTCAGAGATCCTTTTAGGGGCGGCAACCACATTATGGTGCTGGCCGAGTGCTACGACAACCAGATGAGGCCTGCAATCGGGAACGCTCGTGCAGCTTGCGAGGCGGTGATGTCCAAGACCGCGTGTATGGATCCCTGGTTCGGCATCGAGCAGGAGTACACGCTTATGACCGAAGCGCGAGTCGGTGAGGCGTCGCAGATTCCCATTGGTTTCAACAGAGAGGTTGGTGGCAGCGGCAAGGAGGGAGGAATCGGATTCAGTGAGCCAGCTCCCCAGGGTCCGTACTACTGTGGTGCGGGCTGCAACGTGGCTATCGGGAGGGACGTCGTGGAGGATCATTATGCCAAGTGTCTGTACGCCGGCATCAAGGTCGCAGGGATCAACGCCGAGGTGATGCCCGGACAGTGGGAGTACCAGGTGGGGCCGTGCAGAGGAATTGAAATCGGAGATCATTTGATCATGTCCCGCTACATCATGTATCGGGTGACCGAGGAGAGAGGCGTGCAGGTCAGCTTCCACCCGAAGCCTGCTTCCGGAGACTGGAACGGTGCTGGCTGTCACACCAACTTCTCCATCCAGGCGATGCGTGAGGAAGGCGGCCTCGCGGTCATCGAGAAGGTCTGCAAGGGATTCGGCAAGTTTGCGAAGGAGCACATTGAAGCTTACGGCGAGGGCAACGAGCTCCGCCTCACCGGCAAGCACGAGACGTGCGACATGCACACCTTCAAGTTCGGCGTGGCGGATCGCGGATGTTCCATCCGCATCCCCCGCGAGACGCAGCGGGCCGGCAAGGGATACATGGAAGATAGGCGACCAGCTGCTAACTGCTGCCCCTACAAGGTGTGCACCAGGATGATGCTCACCACCTGCGATGCCCTGGGGTTCGATATCTAAGCAGTAATCCTGTTAATCCTGCGATTACCTGAGACTGTAACTGAAGGAGTGATAGAGCAAGTAATTGTTGAAGTGTGCTGATGTCAATGAGCGAACTAGCTGAAATAGTCACAACTTCAAGTAGTGGTCCGTGGAAAGCACACGCAGAACGAGCTTGACTGGTCCCATGGAATGGAGCAACAATCATTGATTTCAACAATGATTTCAACTCAGCGTCAGACATGTGCCAATATTGAAATATGCCAGTACAGTACTGTAAGCAGAGGAAAATTATTGTGACTCAGGAAACAAGGGAAGAACATGGATGCACAAGACATTGGGAATTTGATTCTGTGCATCCAAGGTTGATGACAAGTTGATGACGATGCGAATGACAATGTGAATGACGCCTTAAATCTGGACCCGAGCTGGCGCGTCGAGGTGCTCCTTCTGGTGCAGGTTACGAGGTGCTCTTCCACACTGAAATTAGAACGAAAACTAGAGATTGGCATAGGTCGAGAGCTAAAATTAGAGGTTTCGGAGCTAGTCTGAATCGATTCCGAGCCTTGGCTGTCAGTACGTAACTCATAGATGATAGTGAGGGACAATGCAAGAAGATCGGTGGCCTGGTTATTTACTACATGGCATTGTCTTCTTGACTACGGTAGAACTGCGTTCAACTATGGTTCTTCTTCTTCTGGGAGTATGTACGTCGGTCGAGGCTCGAGACAACAGGATAATAATACAGGACAATAATGTGTTACTCGTTGATCAGGATAGCGGTTGACGGCATTTTGTGGACTTGATTTTTTTGTGAAAAAGGAACAGTGCAGAAATTTCAAATCGACTGTAGAAACCGAATGAACATTGGTGCGGATATGTGATAATTTCGTCAACGTTTGGAGAGGGAATGGTGTGAGAAGATGATCAGTGCGCATCAATGTGTGAGTGTCGGAGGGAACAGTTTAGAGGATAATACCATCGAGTTCGAGCAGTATTCCAGAATTGAATTACACACAGTGTGGAAGAATATTGCATTCCCGTTATTTGGGAATAGAATTGGAGCATTGAAGCAGGATTTTTCACTACATATTTTCTCAATGACAAATGATAACAATCCCAATTCAATTGCAGCAATACAGTTCTCCAAATATTTATTTCTATTTTTCCTACCGATGAGCTCCATCAGGGTAGTTCTATTACTGAAACTCCACAGAACTTCCAAAATCCAATCCAGCAATCCAATTGAATTCAAATTTGCGCAGATCGGTGAACACAGACGTTTGGAATAGCAATATTCAAACTCTAGAAAAGTGAATCAATCGTAGTATTAAGACTCGAGTTAAACTATAGTGTTCGTATTTCTAGTATTTCTTGACAGTACACGCACCACACAATCTCATCGCAAGATGGTTCTTTCCGCCGGCAAAACGAAACGCGCCACCGTCTGGGTCGCGGCCGCTGCCGCTTCTCATGTTATCGTTGGGTCTGCGGGTGCTGCCACTTGGGAGCCACACCACGGTCCTCCTGGAGGGGTAAGGAGAATGACAAGTATTAAATTTGATTGATAGTTTAAAGTGATACTGTCAGGATGACTTGAATGTTACTGTATACTTAAATCCAGTGTATTTATTTGTTTAGGTGGAAGATCTCGCATCGGGGTGACCTTAATATTGAATGTCACTCTTGATTATGATATTGAAACATGCTCACGTTTGTTGTAACTGTCAACAGTACTACATGAAAATGAAATTGATTGTTGTCAATATCGGGACTGATCAGTGATCGCGTAGTTCAAAGTCCAACTATGAGTCTGCATAATACATACATAACCTCCACATCACATAACCTCCACATTGTCATCTGCCATTGGAAAAATAATACGTGGAAATAAATACTCCAGGTCCACCCTGGGCATGGCGGTGGCGGGATGCCGCATATTCCCGGAATGACCGAGGAAGAAGTCAAGACCGCCCTGCTTAAATGGAAGTCGGTGTTCGAGCAGGCAGCGGAACTGGACTTCGAGTGGGAGAAAGCATGGGAGAAAGCATCGACAGACAATGAGTGGGTGCTACAGTACATCACGGACTTCAACGAGCTCACGAAGGGAGTCGAAGAATTCTATCATGTGACACACGCCGATGCCTGGAAACAGGATATCGCAACCGATGCGCTCAAGCAGAGGTTCAAGAAGGAGCAGGGACTTACTGACATCACTGACAGACAGCTGTCGTACGAGATTCTTTGGGATTTGTGCATGAATTCGCTGCCGTCGTTGGCCAAGCCGGTGCAAGAATTCCTGATTTACAGAATGGGATTTGAGTATGGCGAGAAAGGAGATGAGAAGGCCATGGAACCACGGTTCAACGCTGCCGACCATCCGATCACTTACCCGGCTGTCAGCGAAATGCTCAAAACGCAGGAAGATGCATTCTGGACGAGCCTTTCGGGTTGGGGCGCGACGAAGGAGTATATGTGGAGGTACGATCTCTTCGGGAAAGTTCACAAGCCCAGATCCAAGGTGTGGCAGACGCTCTTGGCGCGCATTGTTCCTGGTTTCACCCAGAAAACCGGGGAGCTCGCTGTGCCGGTGGTGCAGAAGATGGACGCCAGCCAGCAGAAAACTCTAATGGACGGCTGGGAGATCGTCAAAACAGTGTTGAAGTCAGAGAAATTCTCGGCGTTCTTCGCAAAGCTGTTTACGCGCGAGAACGCGAAGTTGAAGATTCGCAGTGTGGCAAAGTCGGTCGGAGATAAGATGGACGATGCTCTTACGAAGACTGCCGTGCACGCGATGAATCTCGTCGTAGAAGAGCCGCTCGCCCTCGATGCTGATGAGGAGACCACGCAGAAGTTTCTGCAAGTTGGCCAGGGGTTTGAGTTCAGCGCGGAGATTATGCAATGGTACAACCAGGTCAAAGAGTTTTGGGTTCTCAGCAGGAGATCCCTCGAGGGTGCCCAAGCCGCTGAGAAGGTCGTGAAGGCCGCGAAGGAAAAGAAGGAAGTCGTTCAGAAACTCATCAAACAGCTCGAACTGAAACAATTCAGTGACGCGTGGAAAACCACCGTCGAACTTCTGGACCACGTCGAAACGCTGCTCGAAGGCGATCTGAAAACGCTGTTCACCAATGCGAGGGCTTTCATTACGAAGGTATGCTAAAGTCCAGAATAGTCGGTGGGCGGAGTAATTACTATGTAACTATTACAAAGCAAGTAATTATTATAATTTAGACGAATTGCTAGCTTTCAAAGAATAGACGACAATATGAATAAAATTGAAACCGCTGCATACCAAATTGAATACTAATAAATTTGCTGCGCATACGATATTAATATGTAGTATGATTCGAATTCGAAAGTTGGGTCCGAAATGCAATCAAAATACGTGTTCATTACAGAGAACATATCCATGGAATTATAGTATTTAATATGGATCCGATTGGAATTGAGTTCCCGAAGACAATCTCTCAGTAAATTTTCTGTATCGAACGTCCAGGGAAGCTCGTTTGTGAACATGAATATTATAAAAGTATTTTGATTCTGATTCTTCTTCCTCCAAACCAGAACGTGTTGGATGTGATCAAATTCGGCGGAGATCAGTTAATCGACGTCCTGAACCACGTCGGGAACGAGTTGTCGGGTGACTGGGAGATTGCCCAGGAATTGGGCAATGGCAGTAGTGCCCCCAACAAAACCAACCTCTTCACGCTTATGTGCCAGGATGCCGAGACTGAGGGCCTCATCACTGCCGATCAGCGCAAGCAGCTGGAAGCCGCGGCCCCACTGGCGAAACAGGTCGGATTGGGAGTGAAGGACGCTGCGATCAAATTGGTGGAGGATTTCGAGAAGGAGGTAAGCTACAATCTTGCTGGATGGAGAACTAATCTGCCACGGATACCATTATGAATAATGATTTGAATCCTAATTAAATGTCGATATGGCTTAGTTATTAGTTAACCACAATCCGATGCTACTTACTAATCGTAATTCCTCGATTGAGATTGTAGTGAATACTACTACTTGATCATATTAATAATACTTAAGTTCATCATGTTAATGCAGACGTACGTTGTGAAGAATGCTATTTTCCTTCGTGGAAGAAAAAAATAACACGAAAAATCCCAATATCCCCCTCAGGTCGAGGACACCACTAACACCGCTGGTAAAAAGAAGGAGGAAGCCGAGGGAACTAAGTGGTACAAGAGCTGGTGGTTCATCACGATCGTGAGTGTCGTTGGGGTCGGTATCATCGTAGGTGTGGTTTTTCTGGTCACGAAGAAGTCGGCTGAGCAGGAGGAAGACGTGGACAGTGACAGCTCCATTGAGGACGCCAACGAGAACCAGTACAACGGGAATCAGTACAACGGGAATCAGTACAACGGGAATCAGTACAACGGGAATCAGTACAACGGGAATCAGTACCACGGGAATCAGTACAACGGGAATCAAAAGCAAATGATGTAACCGTGCACTCAATTGAATTGAAAGTGGACGTCTAATTTTTGGAGAAGTCTGACCCAGAAGTCCTACTGTGACTCACTAGGGTCGGTGTCCTACCACCAGTCCGTTTCAGTAGGCTCAGAGTCTGTGAAAAGTTCATAGTGAAGTAATAATAATTGTGTGAATTATCCGTTCTGCCAAGTTGCAGTTGCCCACGCACACTGTGCAGACTGCTCATCATCAGCTATTAATTTTCGCGACTTTTTCTATTTCGGAAAAATCTGGTGAAAAATCGTTGTTGCAGCGTCGGGCAGGTGCGGGCATTGGCATCATGATCTGTAAAAGTAGTGGTATTTCTAGCAAGTTTCTACCGTTCGCGTTTCTAGACGATTCGGATTCAATGTCTAGGGGTGGGGTGTCTAGCAAACATCTAGGGGGTGCCTTAGCAAATTTCGGGGAGTAATAATGAGAGTACGGAGGGGTGACGTGGGGGTACTAATACTAATAATAATATACGTTCTGAGCCGAAACCGTAACGCAAACGTGGCCAGCTGAAATAATTATAATAATTCTGTTTCATCCGGTTGTGCACTGCAACTGCAGCAATTGGTGGAATAATAATATCAACTCGCGGGGAAGGCAGGGGTACAACAAAATGTGGTAGAATTATAACATTAGAATCAACGAGATGAAATAATCAGTCACATCATATGTAAGAGGATCAGTCTGATTTCAAATTTGCAGCATACCAGCAGAACGTGAAGTCAGAACTTGAAGTTAACCAGCAGTTTGGAGGATTGGTGACCTGGGTATCAGATCTAGGAGTAAATTATTTACTAGCTCGTAGTAAATTATGTACTAGCTCGTAGTAAATTATTTACTAGTTGGTAGTAAATTATTTACTAGTTGGTAGTAAATTAATATTTACTGGATTGTCATGTCACTGTCAGCGTCTTCTTGACTACGGTTATGTAGAAGTGCATTGCGGTATTGTGGGGGAGTATATCGGTCGAGGCTCGAGATAACAAGATGTATGATATGCAAGGATTTTTCCGAATATGATATGCAAGGATGTTTCCGAAATCAGGGCAGCAGTCTGTTGACGGAATTTGTGAAAGGGTTTAAGTTCGTCCGAGATCAGGGTAGCAGTTGAGGCGGAATCTCGCGAACTTAAATTTCTTATGAATAATTGCGGAACCGAATTATTCAAAAATCAACATGGTGTTCGAACGTTTTGCAGAGTGCAGATATATAATAAGTTTTGCAAACAAGAACTAGAGGAGTTTTACCAGATTTTGATCACGATTGCGTATTATTGAATCGATCCAGGCCGAAATGCTTGTTTGCCAGAAGCTCCTCGAATGATGTTCCTCATGATGTTAATTACTCTTACGTGAAGTGGTGGGTGATCCTCGTGTGACATGGCATATGATTGTGGTATGGTGAGGCGAATCAATTCGTGTGAGATTCAATTGTGTGAGCACAGTGTGATAACCACCAATAGTCAAATAGTCCAA
>Ga0099798_10738_pt1 | contig 10362 bp, 11 predicted proteins | sample Uncmet_Sort29A_1_FD_89870 | JGI IMG/M metagenome (GOLD analysis project Ga0099798, IMG submission 89870) | Marine eukaryotic communities from CALCOFI LINE 67, Pacific Ocean - CN13ID_Sort29A_1 | ecosystem: Environmental > Aquatic > Marine > Oceanic | place: Pacific Ocean: Monterey Bay | collected... | reverse complement strand
TCGACACTAATCAACACACGGCGTAGAAACCCTCCCCCCAGTCCCTCAATCGCCGAGCAACGGTTACGCAACCCTAGCCCCATCCAACGACTCGCCGGTCTGGCGTTATAACGCGCCGGTTAATGTCATTATTGTGTTAATATTCTTGCTTGCAAAGACATCATCGCAAAAAAAGTTGTCACAAAATTCGACGTTCGGAGAACGAGAGCTCGCGTGTTCACGCAACATGAATTGGAATTTTTTCCGGGTAAAAAAATCATAAGTATTTCGGAGCAATTATGTTTTGTTAACTTCTGGTCTAGTATAATGGAGATCGAAAATCGGGCATGAGAAATATTATGATTTGTTTTGCGGCTCTTCTGATTTCTGTGAGCCATCTGTGAAATACCCGTCGTAACTGCCAACTCCCTTCAACCCGCACACGATTCCGACAAAACGAGAGTCGCAACTTCCATGAAGTGTCTGTCCTGCTTATTAGCACGATCGGATCGGATCCTACAGGAATTTTCGGAGGAGGTCCACTTTTCCTTCTGCCAAAGTCAAATCGTTGTCAAACGCCTGCAGGAAATGTCCGTCCATATCTGGCGGTGTGGATAACGGCACCGTGCCCCTGGGCGCCGTTGGACGGAGGATTCCGGGCCGTAAGGCGGGCAGATCCTTCACATTCTCACCCATCACGGGGGGCGTATAGCCAATCCAGCGCGACCCGCCCAAACCCTGCGCGTATTTCATACTGTTTTGGTCCTTCAACGGGAAACTGTAGCTGGCGTACTGCTGCGGCGTCGGCACGTTCGAACCGTTGATGAACGGATCGGCGTCCGTTATGGTGTCCACGTCCGTGCCTATCAGGGCTCGAGTGTCCAAGACCTATTTTTCTACCCAAAACGAGGGGGCATTTTTGCTCGGCTCCGGAAACGGCACGACTCGGTTCCGAGTCAAACGCACTCAATTTTCAATGTAAAGTACTGTCGTTCTTCCTGACTCCCCGACAAAACGCGAGATGATTAATATCATTTTTTCGTCAACTAATGTGGGACAAAAAGAAAAAGAGGTCGAGGATCTTTTTTCTGCACGTATTTCTCAATCGCTCTTCGCGCCCGGTCGAGCTCCTCGGCGTTGCGCTGCGCGTGGTTTGCCACTTCCATCATGTATCCCGCCGCTCGTGTGGCGACGGTGGCTGCAACCTTCGCAGACGCCGTGCCCACATTTTAACTGGGCAAATAATTCATAATTCTTACGGACCAATAATGTTTCGTTCTGGTCTAGTATAATGGAAATTGAAAAATATTCATTAAATATTTTGTTTGAATATTTAATATTTTTTTGCTCAGTTAAAATGTGCCTACGCAGACGCCACGGCGGAGTGACCATGATGACCTGCAGCGGTATCTTGCCGGTTCAGGGCGAAGAACTCTGGTTTTTGGTTGAGATTTCCATCGATCAAACAGACGCTCCCTCGCGAAGACAATAGTCTCTCGCATTCATGAGCCCGTCGGCGTAAGCGGCAACTCATGAATCAGATATCATCACACTATGCACCCTGTACATCATGAGAAGAAGAGAACACCAGAAAGTCCGAAAAATGCGAACGACGAAAAATAAATATCGGTGAAAAAAATCATAATATTTCTCATACCCGATCTCCATCATCCTAGACCAGAACGAAACATTATTGCTCCGAAATAATTATGATTTTTTGTCCGGGAATTCCGCCGACACGCAGGAAAAAACAAATGTCAACGCGCGGACGGACCTGGCTCCTTCGTGGGTTGGAAAGAGAAGGAGAACGATGTGAAAGGCCGGGTGGTGTGCGAGAACATCTTCTTTCTAGGGCTAGAGTAGTTGCGGAAACTTATTTGTACTTCACAAAATATGGGACACAAAATATCGGTTCTTGGTTGATAGTAAGACACTGTGCGGATGATGGCAATAGCGTGTATTTTAATGGATGACAGATAATACGAGACTGCGTGGCAATTGAATTGTCTCCCAAGGGCACAACATTATACTGTACGATCGTACCAATATAAACGTCCACACGACACCCCACCAGACATCCCAACGACCCGAAAGGGATTCAGATCACCACCACCACGAAGTTCCAACCAACCCCACGACACGATGATTCTGGCAACCCGAAAGCCACCAGGTCTGGAAATTCCGTGCGACGAGGACGCATGACAGATACACAGGGAGTCCCTGACATTGTCGCGGACGGGAGGCCCACAACGGGAGAGCACTTTCATCACCTCTCTTTTTTGCACCTCAACTTTTCATCACAGAAATTAATATGAAATGAGTTTGACCTAACACATTTAGCTAAGAATCCCCCTCCGTATATTGACATTGTACACAACAACACAGAGTCACAACCCCAATCCCTCCTCAGACTCGTCGACACCGGTGCGCAATGTGGCGTCTGCTATCCCAATTGCCAAACTAGCAACTCGAGTCTCCTACGCAACAACGGAAACGGGGGAGAGCACTGATCGACTTGGATACATGGATTCATATTATGTTATAAATAGATACACTGGAATGGGTTATACTTTTTTTGTAATACTCTGAATCACAACAAAGACACACACGCTTAATATTCCCATTTCAAACTACCCCGCTAGTAAAACATACTGACGTATTCATCACTGTGTATACACATACGCACGCACAAATTTTGAAACTTTTCGAGAGAATCATCTTGACCTCCTCTGCGAAAAAAAGAAACATTCTCTTCCGAACAAACACGGCCGCGTGCCATTCGGACAGGAAGTTCCTTCCTTTTTCAGATCTTAATCCCACCAGAATGACTTTAAGATGATCAGAACGTATGGTATTTACAACCTAAAGGTATTATTAAAACATTCGACTATTACTACATTTTATTCAAGACTGCGGTCGGGGATTTCTCTCACAACCGACTCTCCCCAATTCAATTGAATCGGATACATTAGGTCACGGAAAAGAAAAAACCCGAGCTGCAGCTCTGCGCGACCCGTCATGACCCCCAGCTCTCATAATGAAAGGCCCGCAATGGAAATTCAGGTTTCGTTAAATGAAATGAGGAACGTGTAGGGTGTTGAGCAATTCAACACTCGAAACACAGAACTCAAAATACCGACATTGGGCGACGACTCGTGTGTTGTTCAACAACCTTTCATTGGGCGGCCCTGGTCAGGGGAAAGGAAGATCAACTGACGGCGACATGACACATGTCACGATGTTCCAATTACACTACCGACGGTCCGATGATCTCCCCCCCCAGCGGTCTATGTGCGATGATACGAGACACATAAAGTCGTCGCACATGGACTATCCTAGCTCCGATCGGTAAAAAAAAAAAATCGCATTCAGAACCGAACCAAAAACTAATACTATTAAGAAAAAGTCAATTGTTAGATCGACACTTCATACGCAGTAGTTCCAACTTACTCCCAGACTACCGCATCATTAAATTGGTGAGCACAACTACAACTAGAAGAGAAAAACACAAAACCCGGTCTGATGATTCAACAAAATTTCCGGGATATTGATTTCAGTAGGTTTTCTGTGGATCAGATTAGTCGGCCTGAACTGGCATGTACTTCTTGTTTCGGAACACTGCCGACCGGTTAATTGCGTCAAAATCAATGACAATGGGGTCGTTTGCAGTAATTCAATAATTGCAGTGTCTCTCACAAAGATGATAGATGTTATTTTTGTCTTGTTTTTTCGTCACGTTGAATAGTTCGAGATTTGGTAACTTAATAGGGTCGGCAATAATAACGAGAGTTTAAACATTTCCTTATGCGACGACATGTAAAAACGACAAAACTCCGCAGTCCTCACATAGTCGCATTACGTCAAACCATATCGGATATTACAAACAAACACATAGTCTAGAGAACAAACAAACACACTGACGAACGAAAGAAAACACACCACAACTGCTGATATTTGGAGGTGGCCAAATCCGTGGCTTTTTTTTTTAGATTTGAGAAATTTTATAATAAAAATCAAGTAAATAAATTAATAAAAATTAAAAAAAAATATTGAAATAAATATTTTTCAATCTCCATTATAATACTAGACCAGAACGAAACATTATTGCTCCGTAAGAATTATGATTTTTTTGCCGGAAAATAGCCACGGATTTGGCCAGCTCGATATTTGTGGGGAACGAACTAACACACACAGCTCCCTTCTGCTCCCATACCACCTTTTCTGCATTCGTACACTGCTAAAAGAGTGGGAGGTACCCTGTCGTTACGCTCCACTCTCTCCTCCAGTCGGAGCAGCGACTTGCGCAGCTGCGGCCTCAGAGGCCGCCTCTGCGGCCTTAGCGTTGTTTGCGACCTTCGTCCGGTATTTCCGCTTCCCCTCCTTTTTTTTCTTCCCCCCCGCTTGACTGGCCGTCGTCGTGGCTGCATCCTCCGTCTTCGCAGATTCCGCGTGCGTGCCGGCGTCGGTCGGCGTCAAAAGTCCGTCAACACTCGCATCCCCACCACCACCGCCGGCCGCTTTCAAGGCCGCCTCGCGTTCCCGCCGCCGTTGCTTCTTTGCTCGCCGTTTGTCCGCCTTCGTGCTGGTGGTAGACAGTGACTCCTTCGACTCCGCGGTTGCGTCTTCAACTTGTGGCCCTTTCGACTCCGAGTTGGCCTCTGGTGGCGTGTTCTCTTTCGCGTCCTTCGCGTCCTTCGCTCCCTTCTTCCCGTCCCTGTGTTTTCAGTTTGGGGAACTATCGCGGCTATGTTTCCATGGATGGAATTTTGGGGAGATTGTCGTGAAATTGCGATAGTTGTATGTCATGGAATCGGGGACCTTGTATTGATAAAAAATGTGAAGAATACTTTACGAACGCCGCGAGCGGCAACTGAGTGGTGTAGGTCTTGCCGTCTGCGTTCTTGCCTCGCCCTTTCGCCGCCTGTTTCTTTTTTGCTTTCGCCGCCGCGTTGTTGCTCACCTGATTCGCCGTCGGCTGTTGCTGCTGTTGCTTTTCTGCGCCCGGTGCCTGCATCTCTCCGGGGCAAATAATTCATAATTCTTGCGGAGCAATAATGTTTCGTTCTGGTCTAGTATAATGGAGCTCCAAAAATATTCATTTGAGAAATTTAACAATTAATTGCCCCGGAGAGATGCACTTACTCTGCACCCGGGATCGACCAGGCTGCGCCAAGCGGCGTTTCTAAGACCAATTCCACCAAATCTGGATTTTCTTTCGCAAATTCAGAAAAGTTCTCCGGTCTCTCCTTGGAGATGTTTTCCATGCCTGCTATGATCTCTGCCTTCGTGTACTTCCGTAGTTGCGGATAAGATTCACAGACGTTCTCAATGCTCAAAGCCCTCGCTTTGCGTAAGGCCTTCCGCTCCTTGTTGTTTTTTTTCATGACGGACTGGGACGTCTGATTGGAGAGACGCCGACTGCCGGCCCCCGGCCCTCCGCCACTCGCGTTCGGAACCCCGGCGAAAGGCATGCCCCACTGGACATTTCCGCCCCACGCCCCCGGGTCGGTGGCGCCGGCCCATTGAACGCCGCCATCGGGCGGCGCGAAGAAATAATGTCCCGTATTGTTGTCCGAAGGCACCCATGTGTTGTCTGGCATGTAGTAGCCCCCGTTCGCAAAGTATGGCATGTTCGTTGACATGTAAGCAGGATTACCGTAGGCACCGGTGTGGCGCATGCGGGGTTGTCGTTCTCGGGATAATTTTGGTTTATGTTGTTGTTTTTTTGTCATATTTTTGTCCCAACAAAATAATCGATTCGAAGTCCCGAGTCACAGAACAAGGAATAAAGTCATAGTTTTGAACAGCAATATGGTAATTATCCTGGGCAAAACCGCGCACGGGGGGTTGGAAGCGGGAATGCCAAAACTACCGTCGGGGAGCATTTGCGGCTGTTGCTGGCCCACAGTGGCCATCTGCTGCTGCTGCTGTGGCAGATTCGCACCCCCCGCCTCATCTTGTGCAGATTTTATCCCATCAAAGATGCCTGGTTTCGTTGCCGATCCCTCCTTCCGCTCCTCGTCATCCCGATCCTCCGCGTCATCCCCTACGTCTTCGCCGCCCACAACTATGATGTTTCCATCCTCATCGACCTCTGTGCGAGTCCCGCACTCCTGCGGCTCCGTCTCAATCTCCTCGTTTGCCGCAGATGTTGCAGAGGACACCGGCTCTCCTCCGGGAGAAGATGTCATGCCCCGGCGGCCGCCTCCTTGGACGGGGCTTCTGAGGGCCCCAGGGCCACCGGAAGACGCACGAAGTCCGGGTGTGAGGGGCGAACTCCCGATGGCTGCCTGCTCGGTGGCCCCGAAGATGGGCGAGAAGTTTGCGTGCTGCGCGGGCATGAAGGACCTGACGAGGTATTCTGACTTGATGCCGCAGCGGATTTTGCCGCCCCACGGCGCTTCTTTGTTCATCAGTTGAAAGCCCATTTTCTGACAAATGCCCGGCTCCCGGAAGAGGACGAACCACACCTGGTTGTACTCTAGCCGAATCGCGTAGACCCACTGCGCCAGCATCTTCGTGGTGATCGGCGCCTCCAGGACAGCAGTGAGCCCCTCGGCAACTAGAGCCTTCAAATCCTGCCGTGTGATGCTCTGAGGAACGTCCCGGATCATGAGTGTGGTCCGCTTGGGCTCAATCAGGGGGCGAACCATCGTTTCATCATCATTCAACCGAACCTGGCTAGATAACTTCGCTGCTTCGCGGATCTCATCCACGGTCTGATTGCACCCGGCCTTGGACAACCGCTTCCGGAGTTTATTCAGGGGAACGTACATTTGCGGATCAAGGTTCGCTGTATTTTTCAGTTGGGCATTTTTCATTGTAGTGGGGTAATAATTTCTGAAAATCTTACGATGCAGAGGACCCGAGGAGGTCCGAGGAGGAAGATTAAATACCTTGTATAAACGCGTCTTTCTGGATGTTGTCTAAGCTAAAGATTGCCTCGAGCTTTTCCTGTAGCGTTTCCGCCATGGCCACTAGGTCCCTGGTCAGCTCCGTGTCATTGCTCGGCGCCCCGCTCGTGATCGAGGTGCTTGGCTGCAGTTTGCGCTCGGGAGACGCGGCGGCAGCGCTTCGCGCGCCTGGGGGCGGCGGCGCCTGCTGCCTATCGTCATCATCGTAAACACATTTTAACTGAGCAGAAAAATATTAAATATTCAAAAAATATTTAATGAAAAATTGTCAATCTCCATGATACTAGACCAGAACGAAACATATGATTATTGCTCCAGAAGAATTATGAATTATTTGCTCAGTTAAAATGTGGGCACGTCATCGTCCGGACCAGAGGCGTCCAGCCCTTTAACCTGCGTGTGTGTGGGACTCATGGCTGCGGTCGGGGGTTCGGAACTTGGTTTCATACCACGACTTGTTGCAGTGTGGGTAATGTTTTTTGTAGCAATCTACAGTATTGAAAACTGTGTGCTACGGGGTGTCGAGTCTTGAAATCTATGCGACTGCTCCTATAGTTAGTCTGGAGATGTTGAAACTCAATAACGTTTCGGGCCCGCACTACAGGGTCTATAGTAGTAATGTTAGCGAATTTGCTGTGAGAATAAAATGAAGGAGAAGGGGCGACCCCCGGGCATTGTCTGAGAAATACCGGAAAGGCGAACTTAGAATGCCATTCACAGTGTATATCAATCACCAGAAACGAGACATCATGGGAAGGAGTGCCCGTGGCGGAAGACAACAAAGTTCGAGCGGCAGGCCGCTGACATTGTCAGTAGCAGTGCTATTAGTATCAAGGGACACAATCGAGCTTGGATCCGATCGGGAGGGTTTTAGACATGGTCACCGCAGATACGATAATGTGACAATACAAATGGAAAAACTTTATGAACCCCTCAAAGAGAAACTGCCGCCCCTGTGCAGTGAGATATTTTTTTGAATCTCTGACTATTATCATTCCCGCAACACCAAACGCAGCCTCGTCTCTCCCCCCCTCACCACCACCACCAAATAAGTTTATGAAGAAACGTATTCCGCGCCCAGCCGCCCCCGATCTGTCTACGATCATTTCAATTGTCCATCCGAGTCAATGTCAATGATCATTGGGTTCTTCTGATGCTACAACGGCAAACGAAGATTTATTGTCGATATTTTCATTATGTTTTACGTCAATACCCCCATTGGTAGAATGCGAAAGAGTTTCTGATCGAGTTCGCAATAATGCCGCATAAATTTTTGTTTCCAACAGTACAATGTGTTACCAGCCCATTCTCAACAGCACTCATATTATTATCGTTCGTTTTCCTCGTTCACTTTCTACAGAATGTACAACGATTTCGGGAATCAATTTCATTTGGTTCTACACATACCCTTCACCACCGTCGCGAGATGATTAGCTGATTTTCTTTGTGAGACGTCTACTCATCCGTCGTTTTCAGAAAATGCACTGAAACGCGTGTAGTGCCAGAAAGCTTTCCTTCTATTGTTAAACGACATTGCAATGCAATGGCCGCCTATTAATCCCTCGAAAGAAAGAAGTTCATAGAACTGTTGGCATCCGGTTTAGTTCTGATGCGATGCTTTATAGGGCGGCGCGTGAGTTACATGATAGAAAAAAAGTCAATATCGTACAGATTCATTTCCGGTTTGCCGGTTTTGCAACTGAACCGCGCCAATATCACAAGATCGTACACAACAACACACCCAGTTTTAAAATAATAATATTGATGTCTTTATTTTCGCTTCTTCATACCCGCCTTCATCACTGGTTTCACGCCCGCTTTTTTCATCGCGCCCGCAGTCTTCGCTTTCATCAACGGCGCCTTTTTCGCCTTCATGGCCGCGGCGCTTGCCCCCTTCTTCATAGCGGCCGCCGGTTTCTTCATAGCAACAGCAGCTGGTTTCTTCATGGGGGCCGCAGCTGCTGCTTTCTTCTTCATGGGGGCCGCAGCTGCTGCTTTCTTCATCGACGGAGCAGGAGTCGCTTTCTTCATCGACGGAGCAGGAGTCGCTTTTTTCATGGACGTCACCTTTTTCATCGTGGCTGCCTTCGGCGTCGACTTCTTCATCGCAGCGGGAGCTTTGGCCATCGAAGCTTTGGCCATCGGGGCTTTCTTCTGCATAGACGGCTTTCGACTGCCCCGACTCGCGGGGGTACTCCTGCCCCGAGCCGCAGACTTCTTCCTCTTCGGTGTCGACGGGCCCGAGGTGCCTCCACTCTTCGGCACCTTTTTTTTCATGCTGGACCCCGCTCTGGGGGAGGGCCCCGATTCAGAGGAGGAAGCGGCGACTCCACCCTTCTCCTTCGGCGCGTACATGCGCGGCCTGCCTCTCTTCTTCGTGGTCAATTCCAGGAACTCCATATTTTGCTCCAGCGCAGCAGTGGCAGCCTGGCGCACGGGAGAAGTTTTATCCTTCCCACGCGGTATTCTCTCTACTGGCACTGCGGGAGAAACTGGCGCACTGCCGCTGCTGTCAGACTCGGCGGCCGAAGAACTGTCGCGTTCTTCCAAAGACTCGGAAGAGGAGGCGCCTTCCTCCTTTTCCATGGACGAATCCGCCTTCTTCAGTTTCTTCATGGCCTGCGGGGGGGAGGAGTGTGGGGAGGAAGATGAGGAGCCTGCCGAGTTGGAGGACGACGACAAAATCTCGCTCCTTCGCCTTTTCCTGTTCATGCGAGTCTCAGTCTGGCCCTCGCCCCCGGAATGGCTGCTGGGTGACGACTCGGAGGAAGACGACGAAGATGATGAGGATGAGGATGAGGCCAATTCCTTCGCGTTTTGCCGCGCCAGCTTCTTGTTTTTTGCCGCGAGCGCCGCGCCAGACAATTTCTTCTTCATGGCCGCGCCTGCGTTTTTTGGAGGAGCCGGTTTCTCTTTCTGAATCGATGTCCCTGTTGCGCCGGTGAAACTCGTCGATCGTTTTGTAAGCACATTTTAACTGAGCATATTTTCTCGAATGAATATTTTTGGATCTCCATTCTACTAGACTAGAACGAACATTTGTAGTTCCGTAAGAATTATGCATTATTTGCCCAATTAAAATGCGCGCACGATCGTTTTTCAGCCTCCTGCAACCTGAACATCGCCTCAAATTCTTCCTGCTCAATGCGGTCCATGCTCTGGCGTTTAGTGGAGGGCTTTTTTTCCGGCGCGGCGTCCAGAACGTGGTCGATCATACTTCGAACCACGTGGCGTCGATCATCTGATTCTTCGGCCTGCAAATCCTCGCTTTTTTGTTCGTCGTCGTCCAGCAAATCTCTCGGAATTTTCGCCACCTCTTCTCGACTGAGTTCTTCCTCGAGCTCGCACAGTCGGCGCTCCTCCAACTGCCGCTGTTGCTCCTCGAAATCTTCATCATCCTCCACGCTCGTATTGCTATCCGCAGCAGCTAACCGCTGCTCTGCCTCGACATCGTCTTTTTCGGAACGAG